>Ga0172373_10006166_pt1 | contig 16055 bp, 6 predicted proteins | sample Lak10m_2_FD_114546 | JGI IMG/M metagenome (GOLD analysis project Ga0172373, IMG submission 114546) | Freshwater microbial communities from Kabuno Bay, South-Kivu, Congo - kab_092012_10m | ecosystem: Environmental > Aquatic > Freshwater > Lake | place: Democratic Republic of the Congo: South-Kivu...
ACTGGCACTCGATTTAGCGCATCGAATTTTATTGGAATTAGCTGAAATCCGAAAAGCAGCAACTACGGCAGATGCTATGAATTATCTTCGTCCGGATGCAAAATCGCAGGTCACCATTGAGTATGATGATAATCATAAGCCTGTCCGCATTGACAGTATTGTTGTTTCTACCCAACATGATGATTTTGATCAGAATGAACAGGTCATGCTGGAGAAAATTAAATCTGATGTAATTCAGTTATTGATACCGAGAGTAAAAGCAAAGTTAAAACCTGAATTACAGGCTTTATTTACTGATACCATAACCTATCACGTTAATCCTACAGGTAAGTTCGTTATTGGCGGACCTCATGGAGACACCGGATTAACAGGTAGAAAGATAATAGTTGATACCTATGGGGGCAAAGGTGCTCACGGTGGGGGAGCTTTTAGTGGTAAAGATCCTTCAAAAGTGGATCGTTCTGCCGCTTATGCTACCAGACATATTGCTAAAAACCTGGTGGCTGCGGGCGTTTGTAAAGAGGTTTTAGTACAGGTTTCTTATGCGATAGGTGTCGCTAAACCAACCAATATTTACATCAATACTTATGGAACGGCCAACGTAGCAAAAACAGATGCTCAAATAGCAGAGATTGTCTATGGCATTTTCGATATGCGTCCTTATGCCATTGAGCAACGATTAAAATTAAGAAATCCTATCTATAGTGACTCAGCAGCGTATGGTCACATGGGAAGAATTCCCGAAACAAAAAAATTGACTTTTAAAGACGGTTCTGGTCAGCAAATTACCAAAGAGGTGGAACTCTTCACCTGGGAGAAATTGGATTATAAAGATAAAGTCAAAGCTGCCTTCTCTTTATAATCTTTATTTACCACTGCCCTGTATCAGTACAGCTATGGTATAAAACATAATTTTAAAATCCAGCGCGATAGATTGATTTCTGAGGAATTAGTCTATTGCGCTTTTTATTTTGTGTTAGTATTTCAATTTATTTACCACATTTAAAATACAACTTTCAGATATTCAAAAATATTCCACCTTAGCAATTCTTTACATTTTATTTCATACCTGGGTTTGTTCATTTTCAGAAAGCAGTTAACAATAATCCTATTCTGCCAATGTAATAGTTGAATTCCGCCAAACCTTATTTAATGACAAATAACAGCGAATTGTTTTTCAATTTTGTTCCATCAGATGAAAATGTTTACCTTAAAGCAACGAAATGAATCGCATCATTTATTTAATATTTTTTTTCTTTTTTACAATTTTTCATTTACAAGGTCAGGTAAACCTGAGTGTTCAGGGTTCCATTCAGAATTCATCTGGAGCAGCAATTCCGGATGGTCAATATGAATTGACTTTCAATATTTACGATGTTGCTACAGGTGGGGAGGCCATCTGGACAGAAATTCAACCTAAGGTAGAAATCTTAGGAGGTCTCTACAGTTGTATTCTCGGATTAATTACCCCTTTATCAAATTCAAAATCTGCTTTTAACTTCACAAAGACCTATTACCTAGGTGTTACTATGAAAGGAAAGACGGAAGTAAAGCCAAGGGCACCTCTGACCCCTGCGGCGTATAGTTTGTCCGTTTCAGGAAAATCAAATGTTCTGCCCTCTCAGGGAAGTGTTGGAATCGGTATAAAAAATCCGGATGTTAAAAACCAGCTACATATTCAGAAAAATAATGGTACAGCAAGAATATTGGTTGAAGGACGTGATACGGCAAGACTAAAGTTCAAGGCTGACACTGATTCCGCAACCATTTCATTTTATGGTGGGAATGTACATATTAGTAATTATGATATCATCTTTAATGAAGGAATCAAATTATCCAGTGGTAAAACTGTTAGCTATGCGGGGAGCCCAGATTGGAGACTTATAGATTATGATGATTTTACCTCTGATACAGAAAGCTGGACTGTTGTTTCAAACTGGAACAATCATACAGCTGGGACCAACATCTCACTCTCACGATTTACCCCAAATACCCCCTTTAGTAAGGGTTATATCATTCGTCCTACATTAAACAACTTTTTGCCATTTGGCAGTCAATCTCCTGTATTAAGAAAACAGTTTAATCTCACGAATATTCCGCATACAAGTGTAAAGGTAGTATTCACGTATCATTTTTTTGATAGTTGGGATTATGCCCTTGCTCAAAGTACAGATTCTCGCCACGAGTTTGGGTTTGGTGCCTTTTCTACCGGAGGTATTGCTTCAGAAACAAGAGGTCAATTTCAGGTTGGATGGAGGACATCAGGGCCGACCCCTCAATTCGGCACTTTTTTTAGCCAGTCTGGTTATACCGATTTGACGGGATCATCTACAAAATGGGCCGACCATAATGTCAGAGGTTCCATGGTTGCCGAAACCACAGACAATTTAATCTGGATTTATTTTGGTTCGAATCTTGATTCGTTAGCAACCGATGAAAGTTTTGGAATCAGCAATATCGAAATTTGGGTAAAATGATGGATAATCCTAATCTGCTATATTATAACGCAAAATGCATGAAATACACACAAATACATAAAAGTAATGTTTAGGAACCATCCATTTTTGAAATACAGTTATTTCGCTTTATTGCTGTATAGTGGTACCCTTTGCTTATCGGCTCAGACAACCTTAGTGATGCAAGGTTCACTTCAGAAATCATCTGGCAAACCCTTTGATAATGGATTTCATGCCATTACCTTTAAACTATATGAAGTGGAAGATGGGGGCGTTGCTATCTGGACGGAAGAACAACCGAAGGTTTTGGTTGAAAGTGGCTTGTATGAAGCAACCCTCGGAAGTATTGTTCCGTTGAGATTGCCTTTTAATAAAAGATATTACCTGGGGATTGCAGTTAATGGGGAAGATGAGCTTTCACCAAGAGCTATTATTGGAAATGCACCTTATGCAGCAGCTGTTACAGGGAATGATAATGTCTTTCCCACCAGCGGTTCAGTGGGCGTTGGTACACTTTCGCCCGATTCTAATTCTTACATGCTTCACCTTCGAAACCTGTCAGGGAATGGAACTTTATTCATTGAGGGAAGTAAGCGTGCTGAGTTATTATTGAAAAAAGGAAGTAACGGTTCCGTTGGAAGTATTAGTTTAGATAGTGCTACCATTTCAGTCAGAAATCTGGATATTACCATTAAAAATAATCTGGAACTGCCAGCAAATGCCAGTATTGAATACAATGGCATCGCTGACTGGAGGCTGGTAGATCGCGATTCATTTACGTCATCTAACCATGAAGGGTGGATTTGCCGGGAAGCATGGAATAGTAATACATCAAAAACAGCTGCCACGATAAATCCTAACACGCCGTTTAGCAAAAAATGGATTTTAAGACCAAACCAGGAAGGTAAACATATATTAAAAAAACAATTTAATCTTTCAGGAATACCGCATAAGATGGTAAAAGTCGTATTCACTTACTATTTTCTTGATTCCTGGGATGCTGATGAAAGTGGTTTTGCTGCGTTTTCTTCAGTTGAGACTCCTTCAGCTTCAGAAACTGCTGGTAATTTGCAGGTTGCCTGGTATAATCAATCGCCTGTCATTTTTAGTGCTAATGCTTTTGCCGGTGGCCCGGGTATTTATAAAGGAGAGTCGACAGGAAGTTTTACTGACGTTGCTATGCAAGGTGAGATGACTGCTTTTCATTCCGGCAATACATTTTGGGTAATCTTTGGTTCGAATCTTAATGAAGTTGCATCAAATGAGAGTTATGGTATTTCCAACATTGAAATATGGGTGCGATGAGATTAATAAGCATTTTAAATTTAAAGCATAGCTTGAAAAATTATTTATACTTTCTCCTGCTAGGGTTCTTTATTTGTTGTATCATGGACCTCCAGGGTCAAGCTACGCTGAATATCCAGGGAATTATTAAAAAGTCGTCAGGGGCTAATCTGGATGACGGTACTTATAGTATGAGATTCCGTTTATATACCGTTGCAACAGGGTCTTCATCTATCTGGCAGGAAGATCATGTCTCGGTTGACATAACCTCAGGAGTATATAACGTAGTTCTTGGGTTGATAACTCCTTTTACTATTTCATTCGACAGAACCTATTTCCTTGGTGTTTCCGTAGATGGTGGCGCTGAAGTATCTCCCCGTATTCGTTTGACAGGAGCTCCATATTCATTATCACTCATGGGTCAGAAAAATATTTTCCCATCCACGGGTTCTGTTGGTATTGGAACGGTCACGCCTGATACCAGTGCACGATTGCATATAAAAAGCGATAGCGATACGACAGCAAGATTCTTGCTTGAGGGTAAAGATACGGTTGTTATCGTTATGAAAACCAGAACGGACACGGCATCCATTGTATTTAATGGAAATAAAATAGCAATTCCGGATTTAAGTATTAATTATGCTGCCGGCGTTTCATTGCCAAAAGGACAAGCTGTAAAATATAATACCCTTTCTACCTGGCAATTGGTGCAAGTGGATACTTTACTGGATACAGGTTGGATATGTTATGATGACTGGAAAACGACGACTTCGAAAACAATGGACCGATTAAGTTCATCTGGACCTTATAATAGTTATATTCTTCGTCCGAATCTGGAAGGCAATAATATTATTGCCAAGCAAATTGATTTAGGGGGTATTCCACATTCGATGGTGAAAGTTGTTTTTACTTTTCATTTTTTTGATACCTGGGATGCTGGTGAATTTGGTTTTGCCGCATTTGGAACAAAGCAAAACCCTTATGATGGGGAAGGACAAACCTCAGGTATTTTCCAAATTGGCTGGAGGCAATATAGTCAGCCTAATTTTAATACCCTTTTTTCCTCATCTGGTTATTTTAAAGGGGATTCTGGACTAGCCTCTGCTGATTATAATATACAGGGAGAAATGGTTGCCCAAACAGATGCCAATACCTTTTGGGTGCTTTTTGGTTCGAATCTTGACCAGGTAGCAACCGATGAAAGTTATGGCATCAGTAATATTCAGGTGTGGGTAAGGTAACCAATTTTTAGAATTTATCAAGTTGAAAATATATGCGTAATTCAGCTAATCATTTATTATTCCTGGTTTTATGTTTACTCGTTTCAACTGTCAGGGTTTGGACACAGGCAAGTCCAAACTGCTCTACATTAAGTGTAGAGGATTATTACACCGGGCGTACTTTTTTTAATTATGGCAGTGCTTCTAATAATGTCAATACCAAGGTTAAACTCAGTGCAACCATTGGTCAGACCGTTACTGGAAATTTCTTTGGTTCGGGTGTTAAGGGAGGTTTTGGCTTTTGGGCTGGTTTTACAATGCCTCCGAAACCACCGGTTGTTGTGGCAAGTCAGGGAGATTTGGAAGATCGGATAGAAATAAAATGGACGGCGGATCCATTAAGCCCCTCCGCTACTTCTTACAAAATTTACAGAAATAATGCCTTACTGGGGACCGTTGATGGGGAAACTTTTTCTTTTATTGATTTTAATGTCATTGCCGGAACTTTTTATACGTATGAAGTAAGTGGTATTAATTCTTCGGGTGAAGGCAATAAGTCATCTGCCTTAGGTCATGTCAGTCCAAATGGTGTTGTTACAGGAAGAATTACTTCTGGATCCGGAAACCCGGTGGTTGATGCAGAGGTAACCCTTTCGCCAACATTTGGATCAAGTGTCGTTTTTACAGGCGATGACATGGCCTTCACAGAATACAATACTAAATTTCCCCGATCTAATTTTACTTTATCAGCCTGGATAAAACTGGATAGTACCAATGATAATAATGCCATTTTTGACATGGGTAGCACTGTTTTTAAAAACTGGTGGTTACATACTTTGCCTTCTTCTACAGGAAATGGTGTACGCTTTGGTGTAGGGAAAGGTGGTAGTGAAAAAACAGAACTGGATTTTACTTTCCCTGATTCAACAAAAAATAACTGGCATAATATCGCAGCCAGCTACAATGGTTCTTCCCTTTTATTATATGTTGATGGGAATCTGGTCGGATCAAAAGCTACAACCATTGCAGCAGATAGTATGCCACTATTCTTTGGTCAAACGCCGGCTGCTACCCGTTTTTTTAAAGGTCATCTGGATGAAGTACGATTTTTCAATCGACAGCTGGCACAAACAGAGGTAAAGCAGTTTATGAACCAATCAGGTAATGCTGCTTTAAAGGGACTTATAGCGTACTGGAAATTAGATGAAGGGGTGGGTAATAAAGCTTTTGACCTGACAAGCAATCGATTTAAACTTTATTTTTGTGGACCACAATGGGACAACGCCGATAAACCTGAAGTAGTAAATACCGCATTAAGTGATGTGTCTGGCTTTTATAAAATAGTAGGAATCAATTATGGCGCAGGTAATACTTTTACAGTCACACCTTCAAAAAAGTTTTATTTTAATCAATCTCTTGAATTTAATGCTTCTAATGCAGAATATGCTGATTTAACCAATTTTAAATTAAGAGATAGCGCATCGATTACAACAACAGTTAATGCTTTTGACCTGAGTAACAAACAGGCCATATTAAGTAAAGCCAAAGCTGATGGCAGTAACGAATTGACGATATTTCAGAATGCAGGAGATATTGAAGTATCCATTGGCAATACCACCCAAAATTTTGGTAGTCTTGGACTTGGGTTTCATCATCTGGCATTTCTCTTGAATAAAACCGGTTCAACTCTCACAGTGACTTTATACAAGGATGGTTCTATGTTTGGAACTAAATCGTTTGGATCCATAAACTGGGAGAGTTCAGGTCAGCCATGGAAACTGGGAACCCGTGCTACTGGTTCTATTTCAAGAGCTGATTATTTCACAGGATTAATCGATGAAGTCGCTTTTTTTTCTCAGATACTATCTGTGAACAAGATTCAGGCATACGCCAACACAGGCACAGCAGTAACGGACACTTCATTAACCTCCTATTTTAATCTAAATGAGGGAATGGATACCGGAATAAAAGATTTAGGTTCGGCGCTAACTGGAAGTGGTACCCTATATGGAGCAAAGTGGAGTACAGTTACCAACTTAATTCAGACACTCCCACATGATTTTTCCCCTGCAAATGCTTTAGTTACGCTGAACCCAAGTAATACCAGTGTAGATAAGGTTGACTTTATAGACAAAAGTACAATACCAGTAAGCGGCTTTGTTCGGTTTGAAAATACCAATTGTTTTCAGGGAAAAGTAGAAATACTGGTTAATGGTAAATCAAATATACCGCAAATTTTTACAGATAGAGAAGGCAAGTTTACAGCTGATTTTGAACCAGGAAAAAAAGTAGTGCTTACACCCAAATTTGAAGAACATACTTTTTATCCTGCCACTTGGGAAATTCCCTCTATACAGGGACCAGTGGCGGGTATTCTTTTTCGCAATCAGATTAAACGCAAAGTTTACGGGCAGTTGGCCGGTGGCCATTGCAAATTATCTGTTATTCCAGCCGGTGCTATAGCCAAGGTAAAGGTTGCTACATTAAATGGTTGTTTTGAAAAAGTCATACAACTCACCGAAAATGGTAAATTTACCTTTGACGGGATACCACCTGATTCAGTCACCGTATCTGTCATTGAACATAGTGATCCCATTATTTACAGTTTTTTCCAAAATAAAGGGGGAGAGACTATAAATCTGAAATCAGCAAATGACACAGTGGATTTCATCTATTTAGCCCCTCCAAATGTTGAACTTACCCCACTCGACACAAATAGCTGTGGTGATCCAATGCTGGATATGCTTCAAAACACAAAAACAACGATAAAAGTATATGAACAATATGAAGGAGGAAAATGCTATTTGCAAAATGCTTTGTTAACTATAAACAATGATATTGCTGGATTAAAACAATTTGACACTTTAATGTCAACGGGATCTTTAGTTTATTCTTTTAAAGTGCATGGACCTAATATAGTGTCCCCCTATAAAAGGAATCTTCAGGTTACAGCAAAATCAAATGGTATGCAGTCTTCCAAATCCCTTGAAGCAGTCGTATTGGGCAGAAGACCAAGGAGAACCTCTTTTTCTTCCTCCTCACCAAGTATTCCCTTTCTTATATTACGCGATCCTCCGGGTGATGCTTCCTATGCGTATATAGAGGAAGGCGAAACGGTTTGTGAAGCCTGGTCATTTTCAGCTTCAGATGCCAGAGACAGGGAAGGTGATGTTATCCTGTCTTTGGGGCCTGACATTGAGTTTGAGGTGGGCTTCGGCTTTTCAGTAGCAACGGTTATTGATGTTACGGCTGATATTGGGTACACTTTTAGCAGTAACGTTACAACTGGGGAATCCAATGAAATGGAAATGTGTATAACTTCCACCCGAACCATTTCAACCAGCGATGCTGATGTCATTGTTGGAGGGGAAATGGGTGGTGATGTGTATGTTGGTGGAGCAATGAACTTTCTATACGGAATCACTGATGAACTGCTATATGATACCGCAAATTGTTCATTTTATCGAGACACTGGAATATATATGTTTCCGGATAAATTCGCAAGTACATTTTTATATTCAGAATATCATATTAAAAATAAAATTATTCCTTCCCTGATTACAACAGGAGATACTACCAGTGCTAAAGCATGGGAAGATATGATAGCCGAAAATGAAAGACAAAAAAAGGAATCAGTTTTCTCCAAAAATCTTTCTTTTGATGCAGGCGTAGTTTATGAAGAGTCCGAATCTACTGAGAATAGTAAATCCAAGACTACTTCCTGGGTTCAAAGTTTGAGTGATGGCTTCTCATCAGCCTTAGGAGTAACCGTAAATGGTCTTGGCTCAACTTCAAGTCTTGCTATTAACTGGACTAAAGAGGAAAGCAAGGAAAACACAAATACATCTGTAAAATCAAGAACCGTTGGTTATGTTTTAGCAGATGACGATGTTGGAGATAATTTTACCGTAAACATCAGAAAAGATAAGACCTATGCTACACCAGTGTTTGAAACAATCAGCGGTCAGACTATGTGTCCGTTTGAACCAAACACCCAGCCTAGGGAGGGTGTAGAATTTTCTGCCGATAAACAAGTGGCCGTCAATGTACCTATGAATGAACCAGCTGTTTTCAAATTAAAACTAGGTAACAAAAGCGAAGCGGAGGAATCAAAGAATTATTCGCTGGAAAGTGGACAGGAAAGCAATAAGGATGGTGCTACCATTTTGTTTAATGGACAACCTTCACTGAATGTTGGCGTACCTTTTGGTGAAAGTGTTGAAGTGACCATGACTGTGACACGTGGACCCAAAGCTTTTTCCTATGAAAATCTGGCTGTGAGCTTTTTTTCTGATTGTGAAGCTGAACGGGCTGATGCATTGCAAATTGATATAGGTGAGGATTTTAATGTGGATTTGGAATTTGATGTATATTTTCTGGAGCCATGCAGCCCTATCGATATTGGTTTCCCCTTGCAAAACTGGGTACTGACTCCTGCTTCCGGAGATACCATGTTAATTACATTAAATAAATTTGACCGTAATGATCCAGATTTGGAAATGATCAGGGTTCAGTATCGTCGAAAACAAGGGGATGGAGCCTGGATTAATATAGCACAAGTACCTAAGTCAGAACTTGACAATGATGTATTTAAAATTATCAAATGGGGAACTACAGGACTAAAAGATGGTGAATATGAAATCAGGGCAGTCACCCAGTGTGTCGGAGGCCTGAATCCTGGTAGTTCCACCGTTATTACAGGTAGGATAGAACGCGTGGCTCCTGAACTTTTCGGGACTCCTGAACCCGCTGACGGAATCTTGTCTGCTGGTGATGAGATTAGTATTACTTTTAATGAATTAATTAAATGTGATGGATTAATTAAAGCAGATATTAGAAATAATAATAATGTTGGACTTTATGATGTTTCCACTGGAGTTTTAATAGATGCATTGATAACTTGTAGCGGAGATAAAATAGTTATTGTCCCCAATGTTCCAAACAAATTCATAGAAAATAAGGCCTTACGGGTTCAGGTTAATAACATACCCGATTTAGTTGGTAATAAATTTCTGGAAAAGAAATGGGAATTTTTTGTAAACCGAAATCCAGTATTCTGGAGTGAAGATCAGGTAAATGTCATTAAGCTGGAAGAGGAAAAAGTTACAGTTACCCGTAAACTGACCAATAGTGGTGGTCAACCTCAAAATTATGAATTAAAAAGTCTGCCAGCCTGGGTTAAAGTATTGCCAATCAACGGAACTTTGCAACCGGGTGCTTTTCAGATTGTCACCTTTGAATTCGATAACTCATCAGCACTTGGTCAATATAGAGATACCATTTTTGCCGAGAGTTCTGAAGGTTCAGAGCCTCTATATATCGACTTCAGGGTCGTTTGCCCTGAACCAGACTGGTCACTAAATACAAAAGGATTTAGCTTTTCAATGAATATGACATTTGAACTTAATGTGGACGGAAAAGTTTCTAATGATCCTAAAGATATCGTAGCTGCTTTTATTGGCAGAGAACTTCGGGGGCTTGGCCGGGTACAATATAGTCAGGAGCTAAAGAAACACCTGGTGTTTATGACCGTTTACAGTAACGTTTCCTCAGGGGATAGTGTAAAATTTCAGGTTTGGGACGCCTCGGCTTGCAAATTATATGGTAAAACGATTGAATCTTTTAAATTTGAGCCAGATGGTCTGGTTGGTTCTCCTATACAACCTCAGGTATTACGAACCAATAATTTATTACTTGTAAAAATACCCATTCAAACTGGCTGGAACTGGTTATCTTATAATGTCGGATTACCAGATTCTTCCGTTAACAAGGCACTTGAATCCCTCAGTAACCCTAAAGGTGCACTGATAAAAGGTCAGACTTCATTTAGCTCCTATTCAAACTCTTTATCTTCCTGGGCTGGTAGCCTAAAGCATTTGTCGCACCTTACTATGTACCAATACCAGTCCAATGCTTCCGATTCTTTGCTTTTACTAGGTTCGCCACTGGATCCGACAACGCCCATTCCTGTAGTCAGTGGCTGGAACTGGATAGGGTATTTACCACAAAGAGGGATGTCTGTCACTGCTGCTTTAGCATCACTTAACCCTCAGAATGGAGATCTGGTAAAAGGACAGTTCACCTTTGCGCAATTTGTGGCAGGGGTTGGATGGCTGGGAAATTTAACTTTTATGAGCTCACCAAATGGTTATTTGCTAAAATTAAGTAGTCCGGGAACACTTGTTTATCCCAAATTAACGACGAATAATTTGCAACCTAACAGAGTCGAAAAAGGTAGGCTGCCAGAAAACCCGGGAATTGCTGATTTCTTCAATTATTGGGAAGTTAAACCAGTCGGTTTTGAACGTAGTATGAATATCATAGCAATGGTTGATCGAAACGCTGTTGGAAATAACTTAGATAAAGACGATGAGATTGGTGCTTTTTATAAAGATGAACTAAGAGGTAGCAGTAAAGCTATTTATGTGGAAGCGCTTGATGCCTATCTTGTTTTTCTAACTGTGTTTTCAAATATTGAGGGTGAATCTATCAAATTTAAATTTTATGATGCCTCTGAATCAAAGGTTTTTGAACTAAAGGAAGGGATGTTTTTTAAAAATAATACGATTACTGGACTCGTTGAGAAACCATTTGTTTTTACAATGGCAACACCAACTGCGCTGAACCATGTGATAAATGGGCATCAACAAATAGAAGTATTTCCAAATCCGGTTAGTGAATTGGCAAATATACAAATTAAATTGCTGGAAAATGAGACCCTTTCCATTCAAGTGACGGATGCTTTCGGACGCGAAGTCTGGCAATCTGATTTTGATGGAAAAGCAGGTACTAATCAGGTAGAATGGAATATAACATCAGATATTCCATCGGGATGGTATGCTATAACAGTAAAAGGAAAGAATGTACTGAGGATTTCAAAAATTGAAGTAATCAAATAAAAAGAATTGGATTACTTTCTGGATGGACGAATCAACGTAATTTTTTGTAAATAAAAAATACTTCCCTGGATCTTGTTTGTTTAAATTTTCTGAAATGAAAAAGGGTTTTGTTTTCTTAATGCAAATTTGGCTATGTACCAGTTACGGACAAAATTTTTTGTTTCAGAATCAAAGTTTTTATAAACCTTATTTAACAAATCCTGCTCTTGCTGGCAGTCAGGGAAAAGGAAATGTTGGCGTTATTTATAAAAAGCAGTTAGTTGATTTTGAAAATGGTCCCAATGCACAGGCCATTTCTATAGATTATCCATTTTTAAGAAACACGACTGGTCTGGGTTTTAATATCTTCAAAGATCAGAATGGGCCCAGTTCATTGCTTAGTTTTGAATCAACTTTTGCCTATCATATTCTTACAACTAAAAAAAATAAGAAAAAACCGGCTGGTTTTTCTTTTGGATTATCTGCCAGTATGAACCAATTTGGTCTGGACAGATCTTATTTAATGGGGGAAGGATCGGATGATGATATTTTTAAAGATGATTCAAAATTCAATGATATTAATCCTAATGTAAATTTGGGAGTTAATTTCTTTTCTCAGGGTTTTAATTTAGGTATTTCCGTATACAACCTGATGCCTTGGAAGAATAGTGTTTATCTGGAGGGAAATGATTTGCAAAGCGCATTTACGGTTTTCATAGCCAGTGGCATGGAGTGGGAGGTAAAAGAAAATTGGTTTTTACACCCATCTGTTTTATTAAGAACGCAGAAAAATGCTGATTTTCAATTAGATATTATGAATGAGTTCAGATATGTTTCTCCAAATGGTTCCAGTTTTAGCTTAATGCCGTTCCTCAGAAGTTTTAGCTACAGGACAATCACCGGAAATCAATCGCTTGGACTAATTACTCAGATTTCAAGACATCCTTTTACCATTGGTTATCAGTTTGAATTACCCGTAGCTGGTATTAATGCCTATGCTGGGGATCATGTCTTTTTCTTTGCATATCAATTAAATGCCCGGCCAAAAAGTATAAAGCGTAATTGAGTTTGATTACTTAGTATAATTGAAGGCATGGTCCGGTTTAATCCAGGCTTTGTTAATGGTATACTGGGTCATTAAAATAGTTTTTTTATACGATAAGAGTACAGACAAAATAATAATTTGTATCTTCGAAACATTTCATTTTGAATATTTTAAAATGAAAGAAAAAAGGGAATTTAATAGATTTATTGCAGTAAAGATCAACAAATGTACTCCTGGGTTTATACCATTTTATGTGGTTTATTGTTATTTAACGGCCTTTCCCTTCTTTCAAGAAAGGTGGCAGTTAACTTCAAATTTCTTGGGATTTTTTATATTCTTTTTGCTTATCAGTTATTTGTAACTCACTTTAGGGTAGGGGGTACTATGCATCTTTTACCACATTTTTTTAAAACAGGATCTTTAGTTGGCTATTTATATGGACCCATTTTTTATTTTTTTATTTATGCAACTGTTCACGGAGATTTTAAATTCAAGCCAAGAAATGCAGTTCATTTTATTCCCTTTTTACTCCATTTTTTTGAACTTCTGCCATTTTTTCTTCTAACAGGAGAAGAAAAAAGAATGTTATATATGAAACAGCCACAACTTTACTTTATGGATGTGCATTGGGGAATTTTTTCTTATAGGGTACATACGATATTTAAATGCACTCTCATTATTGTTTATTCTCTTGCAAGTTCAAGGTTAATCTTGCCATATTTGAAAATTATGCAAAGTAGCCTGGAGTTTCAGCATAGAATTTTTGGTTTATTTTTGAAATGGTCCACAAGACTACTTTTATTTACTTCTATTTTAATTTTAATAACCTATTCCCTTTATTGGCTATTCCCCTTAAATTTTCAATTACTTGGGCATTATACTTTTTTTATAAGCGCTTTATTTGGGGCATTTTATTTAATGCTTTTTCCAGAAATTACAGGTTGGCGAATTATCAACTTTGCCAAAGAAAAGGTGGCAGTAGGTACAGAGCATAAGGTTGAGGACTCAAATAAATTAAATTATTTATCACACCAAATTTTTGAGGGTTTTTTAAAGGTTATGGAAGAAAATTATAAAAATCCAGATCTTGATATTGCAAAAATGGCTCAATTGCTATTTATGAGTGAACGCACCTTATATCGTAAGGTGAAGGAAATTTTTGGAAATTCTCCAAATGAGGTTTTACTTGATTTTCGACTTAAAAAAGCTTTCGAGGATATTCAAAAAGACCCTAATAAAACAATAGTTAAGATATTTAAGGGAACTGGTTTTATGACCAATAGTTATTTTTCCAGATGTTTTAAGAAGAAATATGGCATTTTACCCAGTGATTTTCAAAAAGAAATCAAGACGGGTAATATAAGGCTTTAAATGGGTAGAAAAATGCTGCCAATTGCAGGCGTCAATACTGCCAATTCTTTTATCAGACTATTTTTACCCTTTACTTAATTGATATTTAACTAAGAAAATCGTAATCAATTGGCTTATTTGTCAATTTGATATCAATTTTTTTTATCCATTTTATGGTGGTGTTTTTAAGAGACCTTATGTTTTAACAAGCAGTTGATTTTTTTCAAACCCTAAAAAACCGGGCCATTTTAAAATATACAATTAGAAAGAAATGCTTTTTGTCAAATATAATTTCAGGATTCTAATCCTTTTTGTTTTTGTTTTTATCGTTAAGGAGGCATTAAAAGCGCAAATACCTGGATGGGTACCTCCTAATCCTGCCGCATTTAGTTTTAATACAAATGTAACCGCTAACATTAGTTTTGATGGTGTAATATCAACTTCCCCCGAAGATACCATTGCCTTTTATGTGGGATCTCAAATTCGGGGAATTTCCATTCCGACAAAAATTGGGAATGAAATCAGACACTATGCAAGTGTTTATTCTTCTTTAACTGCAGAAAAAATTAATATTAAAGTTTATCATGCCCTCTCTAATAAAGTATATGAAGTGAAGGATAGCCTGGCATTTATCGCCCAATCTCCAATCGGGGATTTTGATAATCCATTTAGAGTTATTGTTTATAGCAGTGGGGATGTCCCGATTTCTATTGATTCCCTGGAGGAGAAATTTACCCTTGAAAATATTCCATTTGATACCCTTGATCTGCAACCATTTTTAAACCAACCTGATACGGATCCTGTTACCTGGTCGGTTTCTCCACATCCTGATTTTCAAATGAATATTTCAGGAAGTAAGCTATTTGTTTCTCCCCGAAATGGTTTTACTGGTGCTGGTCTGATTGAAATTAAAGCAACAGAGCAGACGCAAAATGCTAATTTTGCCATACAACAAATCAAGTTAAATGTAATAAAGTTTCCGGTGCCACCAGGATGGGATAGTATACCTGGTCAGGGAATACAAAAAGGAAATTTTTTTAAATCCTTTTCTCTGCCCGATTATGAGAATAAATTCACAGGAAACTGCCTGGCATTTGAATATCTTCCCATTCTCCCCGAAATAATTCAACCCGATACCGTACCATCATGGGTGGTTCAACAGAATTATTTAAATAGTATGACCTTCATTGCAAAATCTTACTATACACCAGTTATTCCATTTAACCATCCCGATGATAAGCTGGCTGCTTTTGTTAATGGTGAATTAAGGGGTGTAGCTGAACCGCAAATAATAAACGGACAATTGCTTTATTTTCTTGGCGTAGGAAGCCAGGTTTCTTCAGGTGATATTACTTTTCATTTTTATAGTGGGTTTTTAAAAAAAATCTTCACATCTTCTTTAAGAATTCCTTATGTTGCATCAGCCGTTAGGGGTAGTGTTGAAAGTCCTTATGAAATAAATCTTTCACCCATTCAACCCTTTTTAAATAGCGCTAATCAGGTTCAACTTCAGATTTTGGATACCGCCTGGGTTGGTAAGATGATTTTTAAATTTGTTGCTAAAGATTGTAGCTTTCCCAAATTGAGTGAATTATCAAAATCTTTATTAACAGTTCCTACTTTTGCCACATTCTGCGTAACCTCAGATTCTTCTGATTTATTTACTTATTATGAAGATGCAGATGGGGATGGATTTGGTGATGCTGCAGTTAGCCAGACCATCTGTTCAGCTACAACACCAAAACATTTTGTAACGAATAAACTGGATTGTGATGACACGGATGATGCGATAAAACCATATCCTACGGTAGCAAAGGTTCAG
>Ga0172373_10006172_pt1 | contig 16047 bp, 19 predicted proteins | sample Lak10m_2_FD_114546 | JGI IMG/M metagenome (GOLD analysis project Ga0172373, IMG submission 114546) | Freshwater microbial communities from Kabuno Bay, South-Kivu, Congo - kab_092012_10m | ecosystem: Environmental > Aquatic > Freshwater > Lake | place: Democratic Republic of the Congo...
AATAAAAAATCTTCGATTTTTTATTTATCCTAAGTTTCATGCGTAAGCATGAAACGTACTATCGATGCATATTATTATTACATTCAATTTAATAAATATTTAATTGAATAAGACAAAGGTGAATACCCCTAATTATTAAAAATATAATTAATGCTAAATATAAATTAATAAATATTGATATTATTAATAATATAATATATGATAAAATTATAGATGATAATTTAATATTAAAAAATTTTGTATTTTTATAATTTTCATTTTTTATATTTATATTACTTATTGATAATAAATTAGCATAAATAAATGTTGTTAATATATTAACATTATTTATTTTATAATTATTATAAAAATCCATTTCAATAATATTAATATTATTATTTTTTATATTATCGCTTGTTGTTATCAAATTCATAATATATTGATTAATTTTATATCCATTGGTTTCAATATTATTAGTAAAATATAAAGCACTATATATTAAATTATCATAATCATAATTAATGTGTAGTTGTAATGTTTTTAATTTATTCTTATCTACAGATTTATAACATTCTAAATATTTTTCAATATCATTTTTATTTTTAGCTATATTATCATAATTATTACAAAATTTCCAATATGAATCTAAATAATTATTACTAAATGTATATTTTTTAATATTATTACTATTTGTATTATTATAATCTTCATATACAATAAATAACCTTTTATCTGATTTCATAATTTCATTAATTTTTGTCTTGAATATATTTGGATTATTATCAATACAATAAGATTTTATATTTTCTAATTTTTTTTCTAAAAAATCATTTATTTTGGTGTCATTAATATGATTTATAAACATTATAATTATTTCTTGTTTATTAATTGTTAAAAAATTAATAATTTCATTTATACAATCATCAAATTTATATTCTATTATTATATTATGATGTGATAAATATATTATATCATTATCTATTTTTGGTCTAATATCTAAATATCTAATACCAGTATTTAATTGTTCTGTTATTGTATAATTTTGATTTTCAGAAAATATTTTTAAACCCAATCTAACTAATCTACTTAAATATTTATAATTATGGAAATAATAATTATTATTTTTCATATATCCTGTTCCTGAATTATGTGTACCTGGCACTATTATTTTGTTCAATGTTTTTTCGCCCCATGAAGGATAATATGTAGCTAATTTTTCCATCCAATTATTTGAATTATTATAAATATTTATAGAGATATCTTCAATATTGTCTATAGATATCATATAATTTAAGTGAGGAAAAATAATATTAAATTATTTTTGAACGTATTATAAACTTTTATCCTTTAATATGTATATTTTTAATATCTATTCCGAGATTTATCAAATATTTAGTTATATAATCAATTTTATCGCCTTGAAAATGCATACATATTTCATGTTCTGATGTTTCATTATTTAGTATTTTTTTAATTGTACCATTACAACCATTTTTTCTTTTAATAATTTGTAAATGTTGTTTCATTGTAGCATCGTCAATATCCCATCCTAAAATATAAGTATTTTTTTTTTTACCTAGTGTTTCTTTCATAATTGTAATATTTTGCTGATTTATTAAAGAATTATTAGTATAATTATTAAATGGATCCATTAATAATTAATATTAAATATTTTTTTATAATAATTATTTTATTATAAAAAAATATTTAATAGTTATTTACATATATGGAAGAAGAAATACCAATAATAATGGATTCTGATGAGATAGTAGATTGTATATTAATAAAACCAAGCAAAATTAATGATATTTCATGGACTGATCCAAATTATTCAAAAAAAATTATGGAATTAGATGCATTTGAAATAATAAAAGTTACAAAAGATAATTTTTTAAAATCTATTTCAGAAAAACTAGAAATAAATAAATATAAAATGGAAAATATAGCAGTAAAAAATGAATATATTGGTGATGAACCTAATTATTTATATGAAATGATGTATGTAGAATTAATAAATAATGATGACTATGTTACAGATGATAATTTTAATGAAATAGCAACATTATTTAATTTGGTTGATGAAAAAATTTATTCAACAGCAATAGTTTTTAAAAATTATATACCTTCATTAGTTGAATCTATGAATTTATCATCAATTTCAAAAAAAGATCTTGAAACTATATTATATGATAGGGTTTATACTAAAGTTGTATTATGGAATGATGATAAATGGTATGAAGATAGAGCTGTTGGTGATTTAGAATTATATGCTAATACTTTTTTTGAAGGTGATAATTTTCACAAAATGGAAATTGCATTTCTAATGCATAATATTAATATTTGGTTTACGTCTGATTATGGTGAACCAGATATTTGTGGAAAATTAATAAATAAACCTATTGAAAAATGTATATGGTTCACAATGAAAACTGATGAATTGCGTGGTAATTTAACATTAGATGAAGTAAAAAAAATAATATATTTATCTAATGTTCTAAATTCTTATCTTACACCTAAAGAATATTATGAAGAGAAACATGATAGTAATGGTAGAGAAATAAATTATAATAAATATCAAGTTCTTGATCAAATTTATTCATTAAATAAAAAATGAAATATATATTTATTGTATTTAAATTTTTATATAAAAGATGGCTGAACTAGATAATATACAATTAAATATTTTATTATCCATATTGAATAATCTTAGATTAAAACAATTATATACTGCTTTATATTGTATTCCCTTTGAATTAAATGATTTTGAGAAAGAATTATTATTAATTATTTCTATATTTCAATCATTTAATTATCCTCTTATTTATATCGCTAAAATAATATTTTAACAATAATATACGCTAATTTATATAAAATAACAAAAAACTATTTTTTTATGAAAATTATTAAAATTTTCATAAAAATATCTTTATTTTTCTAGGTGTACAAATGCTACATCTGCAATATATTTTTTTGTATACTTAAATTTTGATTTACGTTTTATAATATATGCTTTTTGAATATTATCTATCATTAAAGGTATAAACATTCTACCATTTATTTTTAATTGTTTAATTAATTTATATGGTAATTCATTTGCACATGCACCGATATGTATTATGTCAAAAGTTATATTAGAAAATCCAAGCCAAGCATTACATACAGCTAATTCTATTTTATTATTTTTTAATAATGAACTATCAAATTTATTTATATTATTATATGCTATATCTATTATTTCTTTTTTATTATCTATTCCATAAACTTTACATCCAATCAATGAAAAAACAGCTGTTAAATAACCTGAACCGCAGCCTACATCTAATATCGTACAGTTATCTGATTTAATATATTTCCATGGTTTTAATTCTTTTAATGCTAAACCATGCATATGTGGTGCACTAATTGTCATATTTTTATATATAAATTTAGGCCTATCTATATAAGGATCCTTTGTAAAATATTTATAATCTACTTTTTTCATATAATAACTTACTTTTTTATTCAAGTGTAATGAATTTATAAATTCATCCATATAATTTAATATAGAATTAATTATATTCTATATTAAATAAAGTTATAAATTAGATTTATAACTTTGTCCATCAATTAATAGACAAAGTTATAAGAATCAAATATGATAGGATTTTAAATTTAATATAATTTATAATTAAATTACATGCAGATGAATAGGCGTGACGGGACTTGAACCCGCGACCTCCGCGTTATAAGCACGGCGCTCTAACCGACTAAGCTACACGCCCATATTTTCCTATTCACGAATGTGAATGGAACTTTTTTTATTATAATTAAATAATATATATAAATAAATCTTTAAATATTTTAATATATAAATCTTTAAATATAATTTTTATATAATTTTTATATAAAAATTATATAAAAAATAATATGTATGTATTATTAATATGCATAAATATACAGGATTAATTACATCTAAAGTTCTCAAACAAAATTCTGAAAAATTAGAATCTACAAAATTGGTAAATACTGAATATGAAAAACTTGAAAAAAATAAAAACGATGACGAATTAAATAAAACAATATTATCAGATCTAAATGAATTATTAGAACAAAATATTTTATTAAATCAAAATGAATCATTAAATCAAAATGAATCATTAAATCAAACTGAAATATTAAATCAAACTATATTAGAAAATTTAAAAAATCAAGATATTTTTTCAGTTATAGCTAATAATAATAATTCTGAAAATATTATAGAAGAATCAGATTCTATTGAAAACGAAACATCAGAAGATTAATAAATTTTATACAATTTATAATAAATCGTATAAAATTTATATAAAAATATTATGTATTATAATGAAAGGTATAAATAATATTGGCAATAGTTGTTATTTAAATTCAGCATTACAAATGATAATGCAAAATACAGATTTATGTGAATTAATAATTAAATATAGTCAATATTCAGATAAATTAAATATAATTAAAAATTTTATTTTAAATTATCATAATAATGTAGATACATCAGTGTGTCCTTCCTCTATTAAAAGTTTAATAGATAATAGACAAGATATATTCAAAGGAAATCTACAACATGATTCAACAGAATGTATAATATTTTTGTATGATATAATAGATAGTGAAATAAAACAATTATCTACTAGTAATGAATTTAATTCATTATTCAATATAGAATTTAATAATAAAATTAAATGTAAAAGAAAAAAATGTTTATATATAAAAAATTATATATCAAATGATAATTTATTATTATTAAATATAGATAATGAATCTAAAACATTAGATGATTTATTTAATAAAAATTTTATGAAAGAATTATTAAATGATATAATATGTATTTATGTGATAGTTGTAATAAATTAACAATTGCATCAAAAAAATATACTGTAAAAAATTGCAGTAAACATTTAATTGTATATCTTAAAAGATTTAATAATATTAATAAAAATAATATACCTATAGAAATTCCATTAAAATGGAAATATGATACCACATTACAAGGTGCTATTATTCATTATGGTTCATTAAATGGCGGTCATTATGTATATATTGGTAAATATAATAATAAATGGTATCTATTTAATGATAATATGGTATCATCTATTAATGAACATCAACTTACATCAATATTAAATAATGCTTACTGTTTATATTATTCCAAATAATATTCTAATATATTATATATAATATGTTTATATTAGTGGGTCAACAGATTTATAATAATTCAAAAGTAATATCAATAAGTAAATATGTTTTAACAAAATTAATTGAAATTTCTACATTAAATTTATCAAATGTATTTGTTTATATTTCAAACACCGGAATAGATAGATATAAAAATGAATTAGAATATTTAGATATAGATTTTAAATTAAAATATATTAAAAAATGGTTAGATAAAAATAATTCCGATGAAACAAATATAATTTATGATGGTATATTAGAAGTAGTATCTAAATTAAATGATCAAATTGAAAATATAAATGATAAAATCATTAAGCATAATAATAAATGGTTTAATAATTGGAGATCAATTAATTTAGACAATGAAATTGAATACATTAAAAAATATACAAATATTTTGAATGAAAGATTAAAATTAATAAATATTAATATTTAAAAATTTAAATAATTAAATAAAGTATATGGATATTTCTAATATAATAGAAGATGATGTGACATTATATGATTCTGATTCTAATAGTACAGAATTATCTTCATCTAGTGATGAAAATGTAGAACAAACTGAAAATTTACAGTTAGAAGGAAAAATATTAAGGCATTATAATATTATTTATGAATTAGGACGCGGCGCATGTTCTATTGTATGGTTAGCTTTTAATATACAAAATAAAAAATTTTATGCAATAAAAGTACAAGATCCAAATGAATTTAAACAAGGATTAAATGAAATAAAATTTGTACAAAAATTACCAAAAGATCCACCGATATTTAATAATATAATTGAATATTTCATTGAAAATATAAACTATAAAAAATATTTATGTTCAGTATGGAAATTACATTTATCAAATATTGATTTTCTAATTAGGAAATGTAATTATAATAATGGATTTAATATAGATCAAGTTAAATCTATTATGAAACAATTAATTAAAGCAATTAAAATATTACATAATAAATTTAGAGTATTTCATGGCGATATTAAAACTGATAATATATTAATTCAAGGTAATACAATAAAAAATAATAATATTATTAAATATTATTTAGAAGAATATAATAATAATAATAATTTAGATAGAATTGACTATCATAAAAATTTAACAGAAAATGTATTAAATATATATAATAATTTTGATAAATATGATATAGATAATAAATATGTAGATAATATTTGTGTTAGACTTGCTGATTTTGGTACATATTGTGACGAACATGATCATTATGAAACATCTTTTGGAACTAGATATTATCAAGCACCTGAAATAATATTAATGGGTAAATGTTCTTATCCAGTTGATATCTGGGCATTAGGATGTACTTTTTATGAATTATTATCTGGTCAATTATTATTTGATCCAATAAAAGATAGTGTACATAATAGAGATTGGCATCATTTATCATTAATAATTGATACATGTGGAAATTTTACATCTAAAATTTTAAAAAAAACTAAACATTATTCTATATATTTTGATTCTAATAATAAATTATATGATTATATACCAGCTGAAGAATCAAGATTAGATAGAAAAATAAATGAAATAAATAATATAAGTGATGATGATAAGAAGAATATAAAGGAAATTTTAAAATTAATGCTTGATATAGATAGTTCGAAACGTATTAATATAAATGAACTATCTAAACACACATTTTTTACCTAATAAACCTACTAGAATTATCATTGGAATAACTAACGGTCATAGTTTGATAACTAGACCCAATGCTTACATTGTCATTAGTCCAATTACATTTTTCTTGTTTGAAATTATTTGCATTGGTTTTATTGATATTTTGATTATGTTTATCAATAAACATTTTATCTTGATCTGAAAAATATTCTGGTTTAAAATGCATGTTTTGGAAGAAGTTTGTATACACCATTTAAATTTGGTGTATGAAAATGGCAGGGGGTGAATCAATGTTTCTGTAAAATGGATAGGGTAAATTGATTATCATTAGCACTTGTATATAATATTATTTTCAATTTTTTTTTATAAAAATTATACTTATAAGTATAATTTTTATTCACAAAATAGGTATACATTTAGTAAATATTATTTTAAATGCATGAGTGATAAATCGAAGATTTATCTTAAGATAGAAAATCTTTGATTTTTTGTCTTTCTAAATAAATTTTATAATTTTTATGAAAATGAGTGTAAATCTAATTCACTACAATGGTTTTCAAGCCTGGAAGTATATATAACTTTAGAAAAGAATCCATTAGATAATTCACCAATAATTTTAGACATAAATTTAATGAAATCTGTTTTTCTTGGTATACTTGTTTTAGTATCTAAAGCCTTGAACCAAATTTTAAAGTCATCATACAAAGCAGGACCACTAATTTTATCTTCAGAATTTTTTGTTATTGTTAATTTTTCCATAAAAAATTCAGCATATAGATTATTATCAGATTTATATTGATTTGTACTAGCCATTACTTCTTCAGGTTCTTTTAAATAATTTGTACCTTTATATTGTGTAATATAAATATGTAAAATATAAGCTAAGATATACGGTGACCAGTTTTTAATTTCTTGTTTTAAATTTGTATTAATTTTAAATTCATTTGGTTCTGTTGGATTATCTGTAAATTTTGAGCCAAATTCAATAACTCTTAATCGTCGCCATGTACCATCATCGTTACTTGGAACAGTTGGCAATTGATTACAAGTTAAAAAATATTTCATTTGAGGTTTAAATTCTATCATCTCATTTGCACCTTTAAAAAGATCTCTAACTAATACTTTATCACCACCTGTAAATTCTTTCATTACGCCAACATTAAGTTTTTCACCATCATCAGTTTCTTGAAAAACACCGCATCTTCTACCTTTCATTCTTACTTTTTCTGGCGATGTTTCATTTGATTGACCTCTTTTTCTCGTAATTATTGTAATAGGACAACTCATATAATAATCACCTAGTGCTGCATACATTAAATCCATAGTTAATGATTTACCATTTGATCCTGAACCTGTTAAAATATATAATTTTTCTTCTTTTGTTTCTCCTGATAAACATGTTGATAAAGCTTGTAAAAAATAATTTCTAATTTTTTCATTAGGTAAAATTTGGGAGAAAAATGTATTTATATTTTTAATATATGGCATTTTACTAGAATATTGAATAAAATCATTTTTTGTACTTAATGATATATAATCATCTGGTCTACCATCTCTAAAACCTACACATTTTTTACTTATATTACCATTACTATCTTTTTCTTCTACAGTTGTTAAATCATAAACACCATTATTATAACCGATTAAATTGATATTACTATCTAACTTTTCTTCAAAATGTTGATCTAAAAATAAACATTTGCATTCTTCTACTAATTTATTTTTAAATGATATATCTTTCAATTTATCAGTAATTTTTGTAAGATTTGCAATTTTAAGATCTAATTCTGATCTATGAGAATCTCGCGTTTTTACTAATTTTCCTAATAATTCTATTTTTTCATTATTATATTCATCTGAAAAATCTTGTGAAAATACTAATTTCATAGAACAAGCCTCTTCTATTCTATTCCATCTATGATTTTTAAATTCCCACCATATATTAGATCTTGCAGAAGAACATACAAATCTATCTGCATATTTAATATGGAATGCTTTTGCTAATGTATATGTATTATTATCAAGACTTTTTGTTAAATGATTTTTGAATTCTTCTTTCTGAAATTTATCAAATTCTTTAGGATTATCTTGTTTCGCCCAATAAGCTAATGATCTAATAGTTAATAAATTTCCATGTGATGGATTTTTAAATGTACTCCAAAATGCATAACAATTACCTTGTTTTCCATCTTTATTAAATTTTTTGTGACATTTTTTTGAAAATTCAATCCACTCTGATAATAAACTAGTATCTGTATTATGTAATGCTAATCCTACATTTCTCCAATCTTCATAATTACTTGCACGATCATCATTTAATAATGATACATATTTACAGGCTTTCATAATTAGTTCTTCTCTTGCTTCTGAAAATTTTGTAACTTCATAAGGTTTGATATCTATATTTAATTTTATAATTTCTGCATGTATATCAGAATCAACTAATTCTTCTAATAATGGCGTTTTATTTTTTTTTGAATATCTACTCTTATCATTGTGTATTGAAAATAAAGTTATAAATTTTTCAATATCATTTTTATCAAATGTATAAATAATTTCTAATTTAAAATTATATATTTGTGATAAATTATAAGGATATCCGCCTGGTTTAACAGACCCATATAAAAACCATCCATTACTAGATACTACACATTTATCAATTATTTTATCTGCATTTTCTAAATAATCTTCAAAAATTGATTCCTCTTTACATGATTCGACCACATTATGTCTAATTAAATGTCTAATATTTGTATCTGCACATAAATCAGGAAACACTATATGAAATCCATCTTTTAATATATCACCCATATGTGTCATTGTATTTTTTTCAAATACACATACACGTAATTCATTTTCATTAGTGTCTTTTAGATCTAAATATATTTTAATAGATTTTATATATTTTGTAATTATATTTTTGATTAAATTATCATCATATAATCTTTTGTTTATATCATGATCATTTGATGGTTTTTTTAAATCTATATCTACAATTATTGGTGAATATTCTTTTTGAATTTCTAAAATAGATAAATTATCTACATTATTTTTAATAGCTAATGTATATAAATCCATAAATTCTTTAATATTTTTACTATCTATATAAAACTTACCTATAATTACATTTCCCCATGATTGATGAGTTGGTTTTTTTTCCATTTCTGGATTATATCTATGATCATTCATAAAATTTATAAGTTTATTACGGTATTCATTATTTTTATTGGATTTGATATCAACCATTAATTATTAATGATAAGATTTTTTTATATATATATTTCAATTTTTTTGAAAAAATGCATACACTATCGATTTTATTTATTATATACAATTAGCAATTTTATTTAATTAAATTAAATTTTAAATAATCTATTCTCTGATATCTATTTTCTACAATATTTTTCGCATTCATTTCAGATGTATAATCTGAATTACCACTCCTTTTTATTATGCCAAAATAAATTACTAACCCTGCTATCACTGCAAAAACTAATAGAAAAAATAGATTCATATAAGTATTAAAATTATCTGTGCTAGGTGATGTTGTATTAGTTGTTCCGGGTGATGTTGTATTAGTTGTTCCGGGTGATGTTGTATTAGTTGTTCCGGGTGATGTTGTATTATTTGTTTCTTGAGATGTTGTATTATTTAATGTATTATTTGACATTATTATAATGTATTATAAAAAATATTTTTATTTTATATTAAAAAAAATGAAATTAAAATATATAAAATCTTATTACATTTATAATTAAATGTATTTTTGTCCAAATTGTTCTTATATTTTTGATATTGCAAAATATTCACAAATAGATAATCCAGATGAAAATAAAGAAGTAATAAAAAAAATAACTGATTTATTTAAATTAGTTGAAAATAATGCTAATTTAAATGACTATAATATAGAAGTGTCTAAAGATGAATTATTAAAAAATAAAAGATTTCAAAAATTAAATCAAGAAATTCAATCTAATATACTTAAATTATACGAAGAAACAAATATTATAGGTATTGAATTTAAATGTAATAATTGTAATTATTCTCATCCTATTACACAAACTACATTATTATATCATATAAGTATGGATAATATTAATAATATTAAACCATCTACATTAGTTGAAAATGAATTAATAACGAAAAATCCTTTACTGCCTCACACACGTGATTATATATGTAAAAATTCTAAATGTAAAACTCATAGTGATTCTTCAATAAAAGATGCTATTTTTACAAAAAATAAAGATAATTATAAAGTAAATTATATATGTTGCATTTGTTATTATAATTGGTAATTTTAATTAAAATATTAATTTATTATATTAAATTAATTAATAAATATTATATACTAATTTTTATGAAAATTATTTAAATTTTCATAAAAAATACTATATAATCATATTTATTTTCTAACAGTTAGAAAATATATTTAATTAATTTATATAATTTAAAGTATTTTCTTAATGAGTGTATTGTAAAAAATATTATTAATATTTATTTTATAGAAAATATATTAATTGGATTATTATATGTTTGTCCATCAGACAATATCATATCACCATTATATTTAAATAAGATAAAATATTTACTATAACAACTATGATGAATAAATTGTATATCTTCAAAATGTCGTTGTATAATCCAATTATTTATTTTCCAAGTAATATAATTATTATCAAATGTTATTCCTATAAAATATTCAGATGTAGCATAAATATCTTTTATATTAGTCAATATTAAATTATTTGAAAATTGAATATTTGAATATTTATATCCAAAAGTTGATATTAATGTATCACCTAATGTAATTACTTTATTATCTTCAAATAATATAGATATACAATAATTAGCTGGACAATCATATGTGTTTTCATATTTTACTATTTTTTTAATTTTAGAATTATTTTCAAATATATTAAACATACTTATACTGCTAAAATGACAATATAATAATTCATAAGTTTTATTTGAATTAATTAAAATATGACAATATGCACAATTATACATATCTATTACATTTTTATAATTTTCTAAAATTTTATTATATTCATCATTATGTTCACCTAATGAAATTAAAGAATTATTTTTTTTTAACATAATAAAAATATCAAAATGTGAATATATCTTAATAATGTCATTTAAAATTACATTATTTTGTTTTAAGCTTAACAATGAATCATTATCACAATCATCATCAATATTGAATAATACATTTCCATTTTTAGTTAATATTGCTAATCCATATACTATTACATGGATACTTTTAATATCATCTATATTAATGCCGGATTTAAAATCATATTTTTTAATTATACAATTACCATTCATTTTAATATATAAATTATCATTAGTTGCTAATATTAGTTCATTATCATTTGTAAATATTTTATAATCAGAATTTAATATTATTTTATCTTTATTTATATTAAAATCATCACATATATTTCTATTTCTAGATTTATTATCATAATAATCTATACATGTAAAAATATTATCTTCAATAAATATAAAATTAAGATATTTATTAATCCAAAATAATTTGTTTATATTAGTAGCTAATAAATCTATTTTTTTAATTTTAGAATTATATTTATATAATATATTATCGAACGATAATAATAAATATAAATAATCGGATAATTCAAAAATTTCTCTTATATTTTCACTGCATTTTTCATTATAATTTTCATAACAAATATAAAAGTCCCCTCTATGATTTATAAAAGATAAATTATTAGTTAAAATTAATTTTGGAATACTAGATATTACTGTAATATTTAAAGAATCTATATCAAAATCTTTCATTATTTTATTTTGAGATAACTCTAAATTATTATGTATTAATGTCCAAGCATTTGGAAATATTTTTCTAGCATGATAAATTATTGTTGTATCATCTTTAATTAATCTAACTGAATGATTATCACCATTTATTTGATTGAAATTAACTGTTATCATTACTAATAAATAATAAAATTATTAACATTTATTATATTCAATTTTTATATTTTATGAACTAGAAAATATTGATATTTATTTTTTATAATATTATAAAGAATAAAATTTTATAATGTTATTCAATTAAATATTTAATTGAATAAAATAGTGAATTTATCTTATATAACTAATAATATATCAAATATATTAATTTTCATGAAAATTATCAAAAAAATTATGTATTATTGTAATAAATCTTCAATTTATCACTCATTTAAAATTAATATTTAATAAATTTATATAATTTTTCGTTTTTATGAAATTTTTAATAATTTTCATAAACATATGTTAATAATTTAATCTAATTGAGAATATAAATGTTCTTTACTTAATTCATTTAAATTCCATAATTCAAATTTTCCATTTGGTAAAGGTCTTTTTATTTTATATGGTATCATGTCATTCTTAAATTCTTCTTCTGCTATTTTTTCATATGGCAATCCTTCATAATTTTTTATTAGAGGTTTTGCACCCATTGTTAATTGTTTTGTTCGTTCGCCTAATATTCTAACCATTTCATATTTTGTTAATCTATTTAATGATATTCTTTTATCTTTTGGAATAATATCATTATTTGTTTTTTCTTTGTTTTCAAAAGAATCTTCATAATCAGAATATTCATATTCGTCTTCATTTTTATTTTCATTATCTTCAATATCTTCTAATTCATCATTCTCAAAAGTTTCTTCAATATCTTCAACATCGTCATCATTTTCATTTAATAAATTATCATTTTCATCAATTTCGTATTCATCATCAGAATCGTTTATTTTTTTATTTATTTTTTTAGTCATTACTAGTATAAGTGATTTTTTTTTATATATAAATAATTCAATTTTTATGCATAATATATAGAATTATTTATTGTTTTAATTTTAGTTACTTTATTTTCCATTAATTTTTTAAATGTGTCATAATTATCAATTTGTATATCATTAATTTCAATAATTATATCATTTATAGGATATTTTGTAAATTTATCATTTTTATTTGCATAAATTATGTCTGCGAGATAAATAGTAAATATGTTATTTTCAACTCTTTTTATTAAATTTAAATATTGATGATTTGAAAAATTTATATTATTAGTTAGATGTTCAAATGTAATAATAGAAAATATTAAATCATTATTTACAAAATAATATTTATCATATGGTTTTATCATATATAAATCTAAAATAAATGTTTCTATTTTTTCAAATTTTAATTTTTTTGTAATTACATCTTTAGTTTTATTATCAAATATAGTAAGTTCTAAATCATCTCCAATTTTAAACCATAAACCTATTTGTAATATATTAATTTTGCCAGGATAAAATGGGAATATACAATTGCCGGATGAATCAATATTTACTCCATTTATTTTTAATAACAAATCACCTTCATTAATATATTTACCTAAATATATATTAGGATTAATTTTATTAATTCTAATACCTATATTATTATCTAAATATTTTTTTAATTTTTCATTATAATATTCATTTTTTAATTCAGGCTGTAATATTTTTTGATATTTAAATGTTAGTAAATTAGAATGTAATTTAAATATTGGTTTTCTAACAATACCATTCAAAATATTTAAATCGATATTTTTGTCAAACTTACAATTAAAAGCAGAAAAAAAACGATATATTGGAACACTAAAATTTGTATTCTCTACTTGTTCACCATATATTTTAGATACATTTATTCCTATTATTTTCCATTCACCATTTATTTTAATTAATAATGGTCCACCTGAATTACCAGGATTTAAAGCTGCATCTATTTGAATATAAGAATTTGTAAAACCTGATATTATTCCTTTTGTTCCTATAATTGTATCACTTCCTAATGGAAAGCCAACAGCATACACTTGATTAATTTCTTTTGTAGTTATTATATGATAATCTAAAGGTTTTATATCAATATTTTCATTTAACTCAATTAGTGCGATATCATCATCTGGCATAATATATAATATTTTACCGTTATATATATAATTACCTTTATAAATAACTTCAATTGAAAGTGCAAATTTTACAACATGATAACATGTTAATATTAATTTTTTTGATAAAAAAAATCCAGTGCCTGAACTATTATCATGATCATTTATATTTAATGGATTATTTAAATCAATATTTAAACTTGTTACATTAAGTTTGACTACTACATCATCCCAATTCATATTAAAGTTATAGATTTAAATTTTTTATACTCATAAAAAATTTAAATATTTTAATTAAACATCATCATCCGTATCTTCATCTCTATTAATAATATTATAATCATATAATAGTTCACTTACACTATCTTTTTTAGTAATAGTATGTGATTCTTCTTTAATATTATCTTCTTCATCTACTATGTTATTATTTTCAATAATTTCATTATTATTAATATCCATATTGCTATTTAATAAATTAACCATATTTCTTAAATATTTAATATAAGGATGATTATTGCCAAATTTTTTTGCTGCTATATTTGATAACATTAATGATATTAATTGTTTATATTTATCTGGATTAGATATAATTTCTGTTGGTGATGGTATATTTAGTTTGCTATTAGATGATAATTTTTTATATTCTTTATAAATATCATCTGGTATATCATCTGATATATCTTTCGATCTTTTATTTTGTATAAATTTATTTTTTAATTTATTTTTTAATTCATAATTTTGTACTTTATTTTCTTTAATATTTATTTTAAAATAATAATTATAATCATCATTATTAATAAATTCTAATAAATATTCTTGTTTTATAAAAATATTGTTTAATTCTTTAATATTAATATTATTAATATTATTTTTAATATAATTTTTAAATTTTGTTATATAATTTTTAGAATGAAAACCATTCCTATCGCCATCTATAAATACATTTATATTATTCATTTAATTATAATGTAATTAAAATCTTTAAATATAAATACTCATTATTTATAATAATTTCAATATATTATCAAATAATTTTATTTGGCATGTTTGATCATATTTGTCTTATTAAACTAAATATAATTATTATATTATCTTATGCAATTTTATATATATATATATACTCATTTTTATAAAATTTATTAAAAATTTCATAAAAAATGAAAGATTATTTATCTTTGATAAATAATCTTTGCATAGAAAAAATACTTGTATTTTTTCTATGCTCATTAAATATACCTATTTTTAAATAAAATAATTATTACTCACAAAATTATATAAATTTATTAAATATTATTTTTAAATGCACCGTAG
>Ga0172373_10006173_pt1 | contig 16044 bp, 4 predicted proteins | sample Lak10m_2_FD_114546 | JGI IMG/M metagenome (GOLD analysis project Ga0172373, IMG submission 114546) | Freshwater microbial communities from Kabuno Bay, South-Kivu, Congo - kab_092012_10m | ecosystem: Environmental > Aquatic > Freshwater > Lake | place: Democratic Republic of the Congo: South-Kivu...
ACCCACCGTCAGGGGCACTGCCACCCCCGACCGCTCACACAACTCGCGGGCCGCCAGAATCACCGCCGGGTTGATCGTGGCAATCCGCCACCATGTTGCCGAAAAATCCGATCCCGCTGGGGCCATCTCCATGTCCGCCAGCAGATTGACCGCACCCCGTCGTGCCTGGTCGGTGGGCCCATTCCCTTGGTCATACCCTTGCCATGATGGGGGCACAGTGGCTTGATCTTGTGTGAGTGGGGCGGGCATCACCGGGGCATTGAGATAGCTGGTTTCTTCTTCCGACAGAGGCGTTGCCAGCCCCCTCCACTCACACAACTCGCGGGCCGCCTGAATCACCGCTGGGTTGATCGTGGCAATCCGCAACCATGTTATCGAAAAATTCGATCCCGCTGTGGCCATCGCCATGTCCGCCAGCAGATTGACCGCACCCCGTCGTGCCTGGTTGGTGGGCTCATTCCCTTGGTCATACCCTTGCCATGATGAGGGCACAGTGGCTTGATCTTGTGTGAGTGGGGCGGGCATCACCTTGGCACCGAGATAGCGGGTTAAGTCAGGCGAGACACCAGCGGGGGCATAGTGTGCATCGTATTCGGCTTGCCAGGGGGCGGTGGTCGCCCGCAACGACGCATCCTGGCAGAGCGTGTCACAGAAATCGGTCATCTCTGGTTGCAAATCGGGAGGCAGGAATTGGTTGAGCATGAGGGGATTCACAACGGAGGGGTCGACCCTGATGACGTCTTGAATCGTTTTAAATACCGCTTCACTAATGTCGTCTGACAATAAACCAGTGGCGCGGGCCATTAACACCAGGGTCTCGCGTTTATCTGCGATTGGGGCAGGCAATAGTAAGGCCTCTAATCTTGATATGGTATCGGTCTCGTTGGTCATCAAACGGGCCACATCGGTCACTTTGAGTTGGTTAAAGGCTGCCAAGGGTTGCCCTGCCGACCAGTCTGTGGGGGGTGTCAAGTTCGACACTTTCTGCCACAAGGCTTTATACCCTTTGTCATTCTTTTTATCATTCTCTTTCTCAGTCTCTTTATCATTCTCTTTCTCAGTCGCTTGTTTCTGTTCGATTTGATTCATGAGCAACTCCGAGATAAAGGAACCATCAGGGGTCTGTGCCCTCATTTCTTCGATGATCAGGGGAATGGCCACATGCAAGGGCAAGGATGGGGTACTGGCCGTGCGGGCCGTTACGGGTGTCGCCTGATTTAAATCCAGCAACAACGTCGCGATGTCGTCCACATCGGCGGGTGTTACCGTGCTTAACAAGGCACGCACCATCTCCCGACGTTGCATGGGGGGCAGTGTCAATGCCCGTTCGATGGTCAGTTTTCGTGCCTCGGGTGTTAGCATGGCAAAGGGCAACACCTCGGGGGCATGCTGCTTTAGCATGTGCTGGTCGAGTGCTTGCCAAAACGGGGCATGGGGCACAAACGTAACCCCCGCGTCTTTCTGGGCCTTGATATCCCCCTTGATGCGCTCCCACAACGGTTTGATGGTGTCGTCGGGGCGGTCCGCCCGGTCCGCCAATACGGATTTTAACTGGTCCGCCACGCCACTGGCCAACCCATCGATTTCGCTTGATGACAACTGTGCGGATGCATCCGCCAACCGATGCACCAGTCGATACGCATCGGGTATCCCCCCCACAATGCCCAACGCGATCAATCGTTGCATATCGGTTTGATGGGGTTGCCATTCCTCGGGAGGCAGTTGAACCACCTGGATGGCGCGTTGCAATTGCCCTCGCAATGCCCTCAATCCCTTTTCATCTTCGATGGTTGGGTTGACCTCTACTGTATCCTCGATGGTCCGATTGATACGCAACCGCTGGGATAATGCGAGTGCCTGTTGCTTTTGTTCGGCACTGGCCTGAGCGTTTTGTTCTATCCCCTGTATCGCACGGTCTAAGTCACGAAACAAGCGTTGGATGTCCCTTCGATTGGGTTGCTTTGACTGTGACTCCGCCAACATCGATTGCCATTCTGCCAACTGGGTGGTGGTTTGACCGCCCGCCGCTCCCAATCGGGCCACAAATTCGTCCCGTGTGCGGGGATTTTCGAGGCGGGTGAGCCATGATTGGGGGGTATCCCCCTTAAAAAGGGGGGCCGACGGTGCCATGGTAGCGGGAATCCCACTCATATCGAATGGACTCACAGACGCTGCTGATGGGTTAAACGTGACCCCCAGGTTGGCACGTATGTCGGGGCTCACATCCAATTGCAATGTTTGAATCTGCTCGGTTAGTTTGTTCATTTTCTCTTTGGTTTGTTGCGGGGCACTGGTACGATCCAACCCCCTCTCTGCTAACTGGTTTTTGATGGCCGTTGAATCGAGTGACAAGGGTTGGTAGCTTTTGAGGAAAAACCCACGTAGCAAATTGTTTGACATATGATGCGTGGCGTCCATGCCGGTAATCCCTGAAAAGCGTAGGTCTTGGTCAGCCGACGCATCCAGAATGGCTTGGGCCACCTTGTCTTTGATTGCACGCCCTTCTGTGACACCCAAATACTGATGGCTTTGATTGATGGTATCTAACAGGGTCGTCAATTCCGTCGTGTCCAGCCCCTGCATCACACGTGCCAGCACAGAGGCTTGGGTGATCCCCCGCAACGACTCCACCATTGGCAACTGCGAGTCGCTGGGATCTTGGGCCCGTTTGATTTGTGTCTTTATATAATCCGTCAGCATTTGTTCATAATGGACCATGCTGGTCAAGGCTTTTTGTTGTTCAGCCACCACCTCGCTTTTTAGTGTCAACTGGCTGGTGATGTTGCCCTCTTTGTTTGTGTTGACTTCATACACCGTATCCCCCAACGCCGATACGCTTGTAAACGCACGCCACGCACTTCCCATCAGTCCGACCAGTCGGTCTTTTTTATCGGCGTTGGATTGCAAAATCGATTCTTGGTTCAGGGCAGTTGTTTGAAAGCCCGCCATCTTGTCAGCCAGTTGGCTGGCACGTTTAAAATATTGATCCTCGCCACCAAAGCCACTAATAAATCGACCAAACGATTGGGTGGCCTGTTGCCGGTCACGGTCTTTGGCACTGCTGGCTGCCCTCATTACCTGCATCCCCTCATCATCCAAGCCCAGTTTCATGACCTTGATGGTGGGGACCCACCCCCGTTTGGTGACCGGCAACCAGGTGCCTGCTACCCCCACATCGCGTGCATTGACCCCTGTTTGAACCCAACGGTCATACATGCCAATGGCATCGGTTTTGAGTGTGGCACGCCGTTTTTTGTCATCTTCTTGGATGCGTTTCAACCAGTCGTCATAGGTTGCCACCACGGGTGACGTGGCATGCATCTGGGGGTCAATGCCCCGGCTAGCCTTGATTTTTTCTTCCTCTATTGCTTGGCTTAACCCATCTGTCATCAGGTCTTGTTCACGGGTTTTGATATCGGATGCAGTGGCATTATTTGAATAGTCATCATACAAGGCCAATAATTGCAGGTGTTTGCGATAGGTAACCCATTCATTGTATGCGCCCTTATACGATGTTAAGACGGTCTCCATCTCCTTCTTTTTAGCAGGATCGGGCGGGGCAGCAGGATCAACCGAGGGAGCAGAAGGATCGACCGGGGCAGGAGGCACTGAAGGGACAGGAGGCACTGAAGGGTCAGCAGGATCGACCGGGGGGGCAGTAGGCACTGAAGGGTCAAAAGGGCCATCAAAACTATCGCGACGCCGCCGACCTTCCACAAGGGGGTCACGGTCATCAAGACTATTGCGACGCCCGGTGTCATCAAAACTATGGCGACGCCCGGTGTCGTCCCCGGATGGATCATCCACGCTCTCTACGCTGCCGCCCAAACTATTGCGACGCGAAGCAGACGCGGTTGACCCCCCTGACAAGGCACTGGAAGGGGGAGAAGGGGGGGGAGGGGGGGGAGGGGGGGGAGGGGAAGGGACAGAGGAAGGGGAAAGCGGGAGGGCCGTCGGGGCCGTTGCGACTAAGCCAGGATCCTGCCCCGCTTGTGTGCTCAATATCGTGATCTGGGTGATGATGCTGGTCTGCAATCGCTGTTCAAGCGTCCTTAATTCCAATTCAATGTCTTTTTTTGAAATACCGTTCGGGTCTTGATACGCAATTTTTTCGCGCAATTCTTTAATTGCTTTTTTCAATGACGCCATCAGAAGATAGTCATCGGTGGCTTGTAATGCCACAATCTGGGCAGTGAGTTCCTTGATCTTGGTTTGATTCTCGTCTTTTTGTGCCTGATCGGTCAGACGACGCATGCTGGCCTCGAGCTCTGTGCGTTCTTTTTTTAACTTTTCAACCTTTTCAACTGCAGGGTGCTTGAGTGTCGACTCTAATGCAAGCAACCGCTTCGCATCATCGGCATTCCCCCGATAGCCTTTTCGGTCCTTTTCTTCAGCTAACCGCCTATCAATCTCACCCTTTTTGTTGCCCGTACCCGACCAGATCAGTTCTTGTTTGCTGTCTTTTTCTGCGAGTTGGTCCACGGCTTTTTGACGAAGGCGCCGGCCAATGTCTTCTTTGATTTGCTTTCGTTTGTCTTCATACTGACTATCCTTTGGATCAAGTTCTCGCAATTGGGTCATCCAATCCTGCAACGCCTTGGCGTCGTCCGCTTTCAACGCCTGGGGTTGCCAAACCGATGCGATGGCTTTCTCTTTGTTGCTGGATATGAGCGGAATATACGAACGAATAAGGGTGCCAACCCCCTTCACGCCTTCTCTTACGACGGCAGTGGTCGTCAATTGCGGGGTCTCGATCAATTGGAGAGGGGATTGATCGGATGGCTCCCTATTGTCATCAAATTTGGCATGCCGTTTAATATCTTGGTCTTTAATGGCGTCCAGCCCAAGTGTTTCAATGGCCTTTTCTCCCAATTCTTCTAACGCATTGTCTTTGGTTTCCGCTATCTTTCTTTTTTCTTTTTCAAATTGTTTTTCTCGGCGCTTGGTCATCGCCTTTGTTAGTTGGGCGCTGATGCGATTCTCTAATTCTGTTTTAAACCCTTTGCCCACCGCCGTTGTGGCGGTCCCCAAATTGCGGTATACATCCGCTTGGGCCGTGTATTGGTGTTGATAAACCGCACTGATTAACTGGGCCATTTCTAACTGAGAGGTATCCCCAAAGGTAAACCCATTCTTCGGATCCGGGGTTTCTTTTTCATCGTTTTGACTGGTGAATCCCCCCAACTGGGTCTGCGATTTAAATTTATCGTTGTCAAATTCGCCCTCTCCGCCGATGCTCATACTGGCCGAGGTATCCCATATCGAATTTTGAACCCCTGCCTCTGCTTGTTCTTTAATCGTGAGACCTTTAATGGCAGCCCCCATCTCTGCCACTGAGATGGCCATGGTGCCCGATGAAATCGTCAAAAAATCGGATAACATCGTCCATCGCATGGCCTCGATTTCTAATTGTCTGGCTTCGGCGTTTGACCGATACCCACTTTTGGGGGGGGACGGGGGCAACCCCTTTTGCCCTGCCCCTGCATCGGCACCCGCCCCGGCCAAGGATGACGCCGATCCTGGGTTGGGGGCACTGGTTGGGGTGGTCTTGGATTGCGTGCCACTGTCGCCCTCTTTATTGCCATCGTCTTGATTGGCCGCTCGCTTTTCTTTGGCTTTCTTTTGGTTTTGTTCGGCACGTTTTTGGGCATAAGCACTTGCCATCGAGGTGGCGGCACCCATTGCACCAATGGTGCCACTGACCACCCGTTGTGCCCCCTGGCTGTTTTTGAGCTTGGCCAAGTCACTCAACGCATTAAACATGCTACCGATGGCCCGCTGATCAGCAAAGTTGGCATATGATGCCACCTGAGAAATCAATCGATAGGCGTTGGTGGATAACCTTGAATTGGTCAGGTCTTCTAACACACTCGACATCATCTCCGCGATGGATAAGGAGACCTCGTTTAACACTTGCACTTGACGGTTTCGACGCGACACCATGCGTTGCATCCGTTCAAACTCGGCATTGCTAACGGTTGAAAACAAACCCGATTTGCCTTGCTTATCCAACTCATTGGCGCTCAATTCATACCCTTCCGTTGGTGGCGTGTCATCATTGGCTTCCGTTGGGTCAGACGCTTTCCATTTAAATCGCGCCATCCCTGGTACGGTCGATGCCTCACCCTCTTCTTTTAATGAGGCCCTGTTAAACGCCGCCACCCGGCTGGCTTCCTCATCCGACAACCCGATTTTTTTTAGCTCTTTTACGTCTTTTTTACCGGTATCAGACAACCCCTGGTATCGCTCAACTAGGGATTGTCTTTTGAACGCTTTTACTGCCTCAATCGACTCAGCACTCAAACCAGCATCGGATAAGGCGGTTGTGTTAGATGCCTCAGACCCCGGCGACCGCATATACGCCATCACGGCGGTTTCTTTTTTGTTTTTTTGATCCTTAGTGCCCGATTGCAAGTCTTGGGTGATTGCAGTCCAAGTGGGTTTGAATTGGGTGGTGTCTCGGATCTCCCGAATCCGTTTCAGTCTCTCAGTATCGTCACTCCCGCCCGCCACACGGGTGGCTTCCTCATCCGACAACCCGATTTTTTTTAGCTCTTTTACGTCTTTTTTATCGGTATCAGACAATCCCTGGTATCGTTCGCGCAGGGATTGTCCTTTTATTTTTTTTAATTCTTCAATCGACACAGTACTCAAACCAGCCTCGACCAAGGCGGTTGTGCTAGTTGTGCTAACTGCCTCAGACCCAGGCAACCGCATATACGCCATCACGGCGTTTTCTTTTTTGTTTTTTTGATCATCGGTTCCTGATTGCAAGTCTTGGGTGATTGCCTGCCGATCGGGGTGAGAGTTGTCTTGGGTGGTATCTTGGAAGGTCACCCCAGCGGTTTTCAAATCATCGGCATCGTTTCGCCCCCACGACGTGGCCCTGTTGGGCCCATCTGCTCGTGTCTGAAACCGGGTGGTGGCCATGCCATAGAGTTTTTCAAGGGCTTTTATTTGCTTGTCTTGTTGAGTAATCTTGGTATCGAGTGCGTTGATTTGATCCGTAAGCGACATCGATTTGTCATCCTCTTCTGGTTGTTCCCGTTTCGCTTGCAGGTTTTTTTTTGTTTCTTCATTGGTCTTTTTTTCTTCGCCCGTCTTGTCTTTGAGCTTTTGCAACTCGCTCACTAATTGCGTCATCTGCTTGTTTTTGTCTTCTTTTGATTCTGAATCAGACGATGGGGTGCCCGTCAACGCATTGGCATCTGCAGCCCCATCCGTTTTCATCTTAATACCCAATCTTTTCTTGAGCTTGTCGGTATCCTGCTTGCTAAACAACCCCGACACCGCATCCGAATCGGTGACGTCATCCCATTTAAAATCAAATGCTGGCTCAACGGATAATAAACTGGACCGCAACACGGGGTTGCTACGCCGGGCGTTTTCTAAGATGTACGCCCCCACCCCAATGTCCACAATGCTTTTGAGTACGCCACCCGCTACCCTGGCCTTATTGATTTTGTTCACCACATTTTTGATTTCATCGGCGGCCCCACCCGTTGACGCATAATAGGCAGCACGTGCTGCGGCACCAAATGCCAGACCGATTTGAGCCACGCTAATAATGGTCTGTGTGGTGTAATCCGTTGCCCGACTGATGCTATCGCCCGATTTTAGATTGAACCCTTCAACCCGGTTTGTGGCTTCTTCTAGCAAGTCTGAGACCACCCCCGACGGCACCGCAAACGTCCCCATAATGGCGTTGTTATAGGTATCCATGGCCGTACCCAAACTGCCCATCACATTGGATTGTGAGGCCGCATTGCCCCCAAACATGTTTCTCAAAATGGTTTGAAAGTTATTGTAGATCGACTGTTGAATCATGACCCATAACATCCGTTTGGAGGCAATCCCCGTTAGATTGGCATAGGCCTTGTTTAATGTGGCATAATCCACTTGTTTGAAGGGTGTGCCCCCCCCCACCGCATCATACAAGAGGGATGTGGGATTCTTGGCACCCGGTATGGGGGCATCCCCCAATGCGGCTATGTTGGCGATTGCTTGTTTTTCTTCGTTACCGAAATAGGTTTGGGCCTTTTGAGCCGCCTGACTGGCCGCCACATCCGGGCTTGGGTGGTCACCCAACGAGTCGAGTGTCAACTTATTTTGGGTATTATCAACCAATTTGACCGGTATAAAATCTGTCTTGGTGCGATTAAACGCCATGGCAAAGGCGTCGGTTTCGTATTGTTGAACCAATTTACCAATATCCAACCCAGCGGTCCCCGCTGTACTCACCGCCCTGGCAACACCCGCTAGCACCGGTTTGACCACGAGGTTGCCAGGAAACGGAATGGGAATCGATGACAATAGGGTCGAGGCCACGCCCTGGGCAACAGTGAATCCAAATTCGCCACCATAAAAATCCAACTCCCGTTGGGCCTCAACGATTTGCTTTTGTTGGGTCAGTTGGCTGCTCATGGCCCCGGTAAGGTCTTGTATTTCGAGTCGATAGGTATCATTTAAGCCACTAATAAAGGCATTAAACCCTTCAATGCTGCTATCAAACAACGATACCGTCGAGTCTTTTTGTCGCCCCACCAAGGTGGCAATAATGGTCGCCCACACATCCAAAATCGAGCGTAATATGGCCATGGAGAGGGTGATATTAAACACAGTGGCGGCATTGTGCAGTTGGGCCACGGCCCTCATTTGTCCCTGATTGACCACGGTCCCATCTCCCCGGTCTTGTATGAATTGTGACCGAAACTTAATCCCTTTGGGGGTGAATGTTTTCCCCCCCCCCAATTGGATGGTGGTATCGGTGCCGCCGACCGAAAACGCAGCCGGCACCTGCTTGCTTAAGTCTTGCAGTTGCTGGGTGATGGCTTTTAAGCCACTTCCTTTGGGGCCGTTGACAGCGAGTGTGCTTTCTTTATTTCGGCCCTCTTTGTATCGACCCGATTCTAAAATCGTGGTGACAGTCCGTCGTTTGCTGATTTGATTTTTTACCTGGTCTAAGCGTGCCGCCTTAAAGCCCAACTCCACCCCTTTATTGACCACTTCCGCCAGGTCGTTGATGGTATTCTGGGCCATGATATTCGCCACTGCCCCCGTGGCAATCGTGGCAGGTGCCACCACCGTCGCCATTGCAGCCGCATACAACACAGGGCCAGCAATCGGAATGGCCAACAAAGCAGTTAATCCAGCGATCAATGGGGCCACTTCTGCCGCGACAATAGGGGCCGACATCAATGTCCCCAATCCGACACTGCCAACCGCTACCCCGATACGAGCCCCGATCATGGCGGCCGTTTTAACACGATCGGCCAAATCCAAATCCCAGGTGTACAGGTCAATCCGGGCATCCATCAAGCTGTTCCAATCATTGACCAACGATTGGGTGGTCATTTCAAACTGGGTATAAGCCGTGGTAATCCGCTGAATACCAATTGAAATGCTACTATTTACCGAATCAATCATCTGGCCCTCGGCCGCATTCATTTTGTTATACGTCCCCATACCCGCCGCTTCGGTGATGGCCTCTAAAATGTGTCGTTTTTGTTTTTTGATGGATTCTTGAATCATATAGGTCATACGCACCGCATTTTCGATGAACAGCAACGATTCTTTCATGCTGGTGGTATACCCATAATTGGCTTCTAAATATTGATTTCGATCCCCCGCCATGGCCACGAGATTGTTGTTTTGATCGCTCCAATAAGCATCCGGATTGCCTGTTTCCGGCACGGGTTCTTCTTTGCGGATTGTCGCAAACGATGGGCTCAACCCCGACGCCCGGCTGCCATCCTTAAATTTTGATTTTAATTCGGTTAATAACCTACTTATTTTAGGGCTAGGCTCTGCCCCAAATTCGGTTGTTAGCTTGGTTTGTAAGGTGGTGATAGCGGTGGGTTTTATACCTTTTGTCACTTGCTCGGTCATTCGGGTGATGATGTCCTTACCATCAGACCCTTTTTCGATTAATTTCGTATAAAACAAATTGATGTATTTAAAATAGGCCGTTGCATTTTTGAGGTTAACCTGACCCATTTTTTGATACAAGCTAATGCGGGCGTCAATTCTGACCTTATCAAAGGCCCCACTGATCTCGTTGGCCATGGCCGATGCAATGGCTTGAAAGGTGTCACCTCGTCCATACCCTTCGATTTCGGCTTCAATGCGTGCCCGTTGGGAGGCATTGATGGAGTTTAAAAACAAAAACATTTCGTTGATGACCGTGTCCATGCTGCCCTGAACCTTGCTGGTAAACGCCCCCAACTTGTCAAAGAGTTTGGAGGTGCCCGAATTTCGCCTCAACTCGTCGAGTTTTTCATCAAATTGCCCCTCATCTTCAAGGGACGCCACCAACAAGTTGTTTTGTTCTGCCACTGAATTCAAATACACCGCCCACACATGGGCGTGCAACATCAGCGTTTGCAAGGCTTCTTGCACACCGTTCATATAATCCGCGAATTTTTGTTGATTGACTTCAACCGTAAACACATCACGCTTAAAAGTGCCCATGGCATCCGACACGGTTTCTTTTTCAACGAAAAAAAACTGCTTGACATTCGTCGTTCCGATAGGGAAATCGGTTTTGCCATCGGGTCCCACCAACCGCGTGCCACCCGCAATGGGTGTGGGCACTTCCAAATTCACCTTGAGTGCGTTTTTTAACCTCTCGGTGATCGCATCAAGCCTTGTTTTGGCAGTGTCGGCATTAAACCCACCATCTTTCCAAGCGGTTTCAAAGGTGTCGGATACCGCCCGATAGGCCTTAAACACGGTGTCGTTGCCCTCAAAGCAAAGGGCCATTTGGGCATTGGCAAATGGCTGTACGGGTTGGTCTTTGGTCACATCTAACACGAGGTCTTCACCCGTCGACGTACGAAACCGAATCACGGCATGCCCTTTTAACCCCGCATCGGTTTGCACATAGCCAGCGGCCAGGGTCACCCGTTCGTGGGCCACCTGATTAGATAGGCCACGTTGCATCAACAATTGTGCCAGCAACGTACCCGCCACAATGGCCAAGTCTTCGCAATCTCCCCCTTTTTTTTGCATGGTCTCTTCCACCGTTTGCCAATGGTCAAGCGGGCGACCCGTCTGACCCTCGTCGGTATGAAGCCCCGCCGAGATTCCCTCCCCCTCCGACTGGTACCGAAAGGTGAGGCGCACATAGTCTTGCACCGCTTGGGCCACGTCTTTTTCAGATTGCACCCCATTTAAATAGCCCTTGGCTTGCATGTCACGAATCAAGGGGTTTGCCGCACGTGATGACAGGTTAAATGCCCCCATTTTGGCCCTCGCCACACACTCGGCATTTGACACACCGGTCTCGTGAAGGGTCTCGTCACGTATGCCTCGCATCGCCTCGTCATCCCCCACCGATTCAGGTGGGTCGGACGGTGAGGGCGTCGCGGGGCGACTGGCACCTTGCAACTGCTTTAACACCACCGCATCCAACCCCGTTAACCCAATCTCTGCCGACACGCGGGGATCGGTCACCACCGCCAACACATGTTGCACCGTCTCAACCCATCCCCCTTCAATGGCCCCCACGTCACCGATCACCCACTGCTTAAACACATCCCATTCCGAAGGGCTCAGTCTGGATTGATCCGATGCCACCCAACGTGCCAACCGTTTTAATAGCGGGGCATCTTCGGGTAATAGTTGGGTCATTTTGAGTTGGCTACCGTCGGGTAAGGGCCCTTCCGGGGACAGTGACTCAAGCGACCAAGGGTCCATTGCCGACACGGGTGCCGACGCGGGGGATGGTGGCGACACCGCCCGTTGGGTGAATTGTTTAAACCGATCGATTAATGCCCCCACCGCTTACCCCTTCACCTGTTGACGTTGACTACCCATTCGATCCTCCTGTTAGATTCCCCCTTAACGGATCATGCTAACCAGTGCCACCCTATCTCACTTAAATCGATCTTGGTTGACACCAAGAATGTATCGATTTTTTTGGGTTGATTGCCATGCCCCCGCTCATTATTCTGATACAATTCGCAAATCGTCATACAACCGGCACAACGACACCAGCATTTTGTGTTGCCAGTGGGCCTCTTTGCTGCATTTGATAATTAAAATCAGTTTCACCGCCCGTGCCGCAATGACCAATCGGGCAATGGCGGTGATGCCCGTGCTGTTTAAAAACAGCACCTTGTGCATGTGAATGGTCACCGGTGATCGTTGCTCGAATAAGGCTTTGATGGGATGAAACACCTCGTCGTAATGGGCCAAAGAGGCAAACCGAAACACCCCCGACAAGGTGACATCAGACTGTGCCACATGAACAAGATAGTCGTTTGACAAGGGAATCATTGCGGTGCGATCCAATCCCCCCCCACTGACACGGTAATCTGGCACAAATCGGTATAAACGGGAATCCGCCCCAATCGGGCATTTAACTGTACCGGGTAATCGTGGCAGATGCCAAGTAACCCCAATTTGGATTGGGGGGTAGGCGACACCGCGCTACGCCATAATTGCTTGATGTACTGCTCGCCTATGGGGGTGGCATGAATACCCCGAATCCAATTCAGGGTTCGTTTGCCTTGGTATTTGGTGCACCAGTTGGTGATGTGGGTACAAAACCCCTGGGGGCGATGGGTCACTTGAATGCGAACCGGCAGGGCGTCGGATGCCGAATATTTGACCGCGTTTTCAATCAACTCATTTAAAATACTGGCCATCATCAGTTGGCTTTCTTGGGTCACCAACGGCAGCGCATCAACGACCCCATCGACGGTTTGGCCACATACCACCCATTCTTGCTTCACTTGATGGGGGTACACAATCCAAGACTGCCGCGTAACCAACGACTCACTGGCGGGTGCCAACTGCACGCCCTCCCGCCGCCTGCGACATGTCCGACACAATCTGAATGGCCTCGGTTAGATGGGGGTCGTTGACCAATTGTTTGGCCCATTGGGCCACTTCTGCTTGACGGTCGGGATCGGTGGTCAACGGCAGGTCGTAGGTGGCGGTCATCTCGGGTTGGGCGACCTTAAACCGATCCAATAAAGAGGCGTCCGCTCGGACCATTTTTTGTTGGGCCATCGCCTGACTGGCCTGCAAGGGTGCGTTGGTTTGTTTGCGGTGGGCTTGGTAGCGGGCGATGTAATCGGTCAGGGTGCCATAGGGCGACGATTGGGCAATGCGTGTCCCCGACCGTTTGGCGAGCGATTCGCGGTCGATGGTGTGGGGCCATGGCGTAAACAATTGGGAGGTGGTCGACGACCAATCCAAGGCATGGGTCAATTTTTCTTCGCCGACCTCAAGGTAATCTTCTGATTGGGGCAGGATGATATCGGGCACCACCCCTTTGAATTGGGTCGACGCACCCGTGACCCGATAATATTTTTGATTGGTGACTTTGACCGACCCCATGCGATCACCAGGCAAGGTAAGTAACTGTTGCACCGTCCCTTTGCCATAGGTATGCTGCCCGCCCACAATCAGTGCCCGGCCGTAGTCTTGCAAGGCCCCCGCCACAATTTCGGATGCGGAGGCTGAAAACGCGTTCACCAGCACCACGACATGGCCCGTAAAGGCGATGCCCCGGTCATAATCGGTGTACACATAGCGGCGGTTAAACCGATCACGCACCTGTACCACGGGCCCCGACTCAATAAACAAGCCGGCAACTTTCACTGCATCATCCAAGGCCCCGCCCCCATTGTTTCGCAAATCAAACACCATGGCGGTGATGCCCTGGCGTTGAAACGATGCCAACAGTTGCTTGACGTCATCGGCGGCATTGCGGGCATTGCTATCGTTAAAGTCGCGGTAAAAACCAGGTAGGTATAGATACCCCACCTTCGTGCCATCGGGCAGGGTCACCACCGCTGATTTGGCATATGATTCTTCGAGTTGAATCACATCCCGAATCAGGGTCACCACCGATACTTTGCCATCGGGGCTTTTGATGGTGAGGGTGACTTCGGTGCCTTTTTTACCCCGAATCACTTTCACCGCATCCATCACACTCAAGCCCGCCATGTCGGTGGTATCCCCATTGGCTTGGGTTACCTTTAATACCACATCTTGGGCCGCCATTTTTTTGGACCGAGCCGACGGACTGCCAGGTACCACCCGGGTGATTTTGATGGTGCCGTTGTCTTCTTGTAACACGGCCCCAATGCCTTCGAGTGATCCTTTGATGCCAATGTCAAACTCATTGCGGTCTTCGGGGGCCATGTATGCGGTGTGTGGGTCAAAGGCGGCGGCCATGGCATCGATGAGCCATTGGGTTCGTTTGGCCAAGGTATCTGACTTGAGTCGCTTGAAATAATCCACCATTTGCAGGGCCACTTTACGACGGGCCTCGGCTTCAACAGCAGGATCATCGATGGTGAGGGGGTTGGGGGTGGCCACTTGGGTTTCGATGGCGGTCATGGCACTGACCAGCACTTGGTGTTTGACAAAGCGACGCCATTCGTCTTTGAAGGCCTTGTCATTGGCCGGATACACCCGTCGGTCAAAATCGGTTTCGATCGATTCGACCACCTCAAACTGGTGGGGCGTGTCTTGATACGCCGTGACGATGGCCTGGGCCTCGGCAATGCGTTGGGTGAGGATGTCGTGGGCCAAAACAGCCAACCGGTCGTCGTTGTCTCGTACTGCATCATCGAGGGTGGTGTCGAGTGCTTGCAACCGGGTGATGTCGGCCTGTGTAAACAATCGCTTGCCCGGATCAAGCCGTTTGATATAAAGGGCAAACACCCGTTTGGAATAGGCATCATTGAGTGGAATGGGGTCCACATGGGTATTTAAAATGGTACCGATGGCCTCAGACATGGTGCGTTCGGGCACCGACTGAAACGAGGCCAAAATGGCCATCGACCCCCAGCACAATACCACCACCCCCACCACCCAACCCAACCGTTTCGCGATCATTGTGATTCTCCTCCGGTTCATTATCTTACCGGATTATTTTAAATCAAACACCAACAAATGTGCGGGGCGAATGATTTCGAGGGTCACCCCACCCTCTGACACCCCCATCAGGGCATCCCCTGGGGTACCCAACACCCCCCCAATGGCGACCCACCCATCGATGATATATAGGTAAAGGTGTCGGCCTTTTTCGATGGTCAGGGTGGTCATGATCCCGGCATCAAAATGCCCCATCCGAATGGCCACATCTTGCCCAATGGGCAGCACACCCGCCGCAGGGTGGGGGGAGGCGATGAGGGGGGCGTGGTTGCGACAATCGGCCCATTGGGGGCGGATGACGTGATAAGCAGGGGTGGTGTTTTTGTGTTCGGGCATCACCCATAGTTGCAACAATCGAAGGGGGGTATCGCCATGGTTCATTTCGCTGTGGGTGATACCGGTGCCTGCCGAGATCAATTGACACTCGCCGGCGTGGATGGTGTCTTGAAACCCCATGCTGTCGGTGTGGGTGACCGCCCCGGCGAGTACACAGGTTAAGATTTCCATGTTTTCGTGGGGATGGGTGGGAAACCCGGCGTGGGGTGCAATGGTATCATCGTTAAGGACCCGCAGGCTTCGAAAGTGAACATGTAGGGGGTCGTAATACGACGCAAACGAAAAAGAATGATGGGTTTGCAACCACCCATGGTCCATGTACCCGCGTTCATTGGATCGTCGCACTATCATTGGGTCACTCCTTTACGTATGGTCGAGATACCTCACACATTCCCTGCAAAGGGTGTCATTTAAACACCCCACCCCCTCACCCGTCAGCACCTTCAGACGTTTGATCGGGTTGATCGTCATTGGGTAGACTCACTGCCCCTGCCCGCCGCTTCCCCCTGATCCTTGTGTCTCTTGCTGTCTCTTGATTCGACCCTTGTGGCCGTTTCGCCCCGTCGCCTGGCCCAATCCGAGTCACGTGGGGTGTGGTGGGTCAGCCCCCATCCCGACACATGCTCATAATTGACTTGAACCACCCCACGATCATGGTATCATCAGGGGTGATTCTACGTGTGTCATAACCGCTCTTACCCATTTGTGTCTCATGACCCGAATGGGGTCACAAAGGAACCCCCCAGATGGTTGGCATCTCTTCATCGTTACCTTCTCAATCGTTACCTTCTCAAATGTTAAGACCTGCTTCAC
>Ga0172373_10006174_pt1 | contig 16044 bp, 14 predicted proteins | sample Lak10m_2_FD_114546 | JGI IMG/M metagenome (GOLD analysis project Ga0172373, IMG submission 114546) | Freshwater microbial communities from Kabuno Bay, South-Kivu, Congo - kab_092012_10m | ecosystem: Environmental > Aquatic > Freshwater > Lake | place: Democratic Republic of the Congo...
AGGAGCGGCCCTCCAGCGTGAGTGTGATCGAACCGCCCGTCGAACTCCCATCCGGCGAGAAGGCGATGACCGGACGGCGCGAGGACGCCATCCGTTCACCAGCAGAAACGACGCTGAGTTGTATCGCTTCGGGCAGCTGGACCGGCGCGTCGGCTTGCAGCCGGTAGAGCCGTGTATCGACATCAATGACCAGCGCGACGTCCTTGCCGGAGCGCAGCGCCCGCGCGTGAGCCTCGCGCAGGTCGAGCGCCAGTTCCTCCACAGCCGCATCGAACCGGAAGCCTGCGCTCGATCGTCCGAAGGCGACGCCGACCAGCGCGACGGCCAGCGCCAGGATAGCTAACGCGATCAGGATTTCGAGGAGCGAGAACCCTGTGTCTCCCTGTCGTGAGGTGCGCCGCTTCATCGCCGCCTCAGATCGCCAGGTCGTTGACGCTGAGGATAGCGCTGAGGAGCGACAGAACGATCCCGCCCACCAGCACGCCGAGAATGATGGTCAGCGCCGGCGTCGCCACGACAAGCAACTGCTTCACGTCGCGCTGCGCCGCTTCCTCCATGACGCGCGCGCCATGGCGGAGCATCTTGGCAAGACTGCCGGAACGCTCGCCCACGGCCGCGAGCTGCCCGGCCAGCGCCGGAAACACTTTCGAACGCGCCAGCATGTCGCCGAGCCTTTCGCCGAGCCGGACGCGATTGGTGATCGCGTCGATCTCGCGCGAAACCATCGGGTTGCCCGTCGCCTTGCGTGTGATCTCAAGCGCGTTGACCACGCTGACGCCATTGTCGAGCAGGGCCGACAGCGAATGCAGGAAGCGCGACGTCTCCGTGGTGGTGACGATCGACCCTACAAGCGGCGTCCGGATTGCAAGGCGCGCCAGGCCAGCTCGGCCGGCCGGAGTCCGGAAGCCCGACATCGCAAGAAGGATCAGCAGCAGCAGGCCGAGGACGCCGATCCACCAATAGCTGCGCAGGATCTCCGAAGCGCCAATCAGAATCCTTGCCGACAGTGGCGTCCGCTCCCCAGCGCCGGCGAACACAGGCGTCAGGGCCGGGGCCACAACCGTCAGCACGAGAACGAGCGATGCGAGCGCCGTTACGCCAAGCACGGCCGGATATATCAGCGCCGAGCGCAGGGCATCGCGCGTGCGCAGTTGCATCTCGAAGCCGTCGGCCAGGCGATGAAAAACCGGCGCCAGCGCGCCGCCCGCCTCGCCCGCGGCAACGAGGCCGATCATCACCTCCGGCACTTTTTCCGGATAGGCCGACAGGGCGGACGACAGCGTCGCGCCGCCGAGCACAGCCTTCCGCAGGCCGGACGCCAGTGCCGCCGCCTTGGCGTTCCTGTCCCGCGCCAGCAATTGCAGGGCGTCGTCGATCGGCAGGTCCGCCTCGATCATCGTCGCCATCTGGCGAGAGAAGGCCGCAAGCGTCTTGAGCGAGAGGCTTCCGCGGGTCCGTTTGCGGCGGCTCGCCCCATCATTCAGCTCGAACGCCACGAGGCCACGCGCCGACAGCTGGCGCACCGCATCGGCGCGATCGGCCGCTGCGACGTGATCGGCGACAAGCGCGCCGTCCTTTGCGTACGCCTTGAAACTGTAGTCAGGCATCAGTCCAGCCCTGCCACCCGTATGACATCGTCGAGCGAGGTCAGCCCGACGGCCGCCCTGCGCATGCCATCGGCCAGCAGCGGCGTCATGCCTTCGTCCATCGCCTGCCTGCGGATATCACGTTCAGGCGCGCGGCGCAGGATGAGTTCACGCACAGCATCCGAAATCATCATGATCTCGGCGATACTCGCCCGTCCGCGATAGCCAGTGCCACGACAAGCGCTGCATCCCTTGGCCCGGCGATAGTGGGCCTCCCCTCCGGTCGTGACGCTGGGGAGTTTCGCCAGCAGGGCGGCAGAGGGCTGATAAGGCTCGGCGCAGGACGGGCACAGGTTGCGCACCAGCCGCTGGGCCGAGATCGAACTCAACGTCGACGCAATCAGGTATTCCGGCACGCCCATCTCCATGAGCCGGGTGACAGTGGCTGGTGCGTTGTTTGTGTGAATCGTCGACAGCACCTGATGGCCGGTCAGCGCCGCTTCGATCGCGATCGTCGCGGTTTCCCGGTCCCGGATTTCGCCGATCATCAGCACATCGGGGTCCTGGCGCAGGATCGACCGCAGCGCCTTGGCGAAGGTGAGATCAATGTTAGGGCGAACCTGGATCTGCGAGACGCCATCGATCTGGTATTCGATCGGATCTTCGACCGAGACGAATTTAAGCTCGGAGGTGAGGATGTCGCGCAGGGATGAATAGAGCGTCGTCGTCTTGCCCGAGCCGGTGGGCCCTGTGACCAGCGTGACCCCATTCGGCCGGCGGATCGAACGGCGGATCTTCTCGACCGTGTCTGGCGATAGGCCGAGCGAGTCCAGCGAGAGAACGGCCGAGGATTTGTCGAGAAGGCGGAGGACTGCACCCTCGCCGTGCAGGGTCGGGGAGGTGGCGATGCGGAGATCGATCTCGCGGCCCTGGATCGTGATGCGTGTGCGGCCATCCTGCGGCAGCCGGCGCTCGGCGATGTCGAGTTTCGCGAGGATCTTGATCCTGGATGTCGTGGCGTCCGTCAGGTTCGCGTCGGGCGGAGGAATGTCGCGGAGGTGTCCGTCCACCCGCATCCGCACACGCATCCCGCGCGGACCCGGCTCCAGGTGAATGTCGGAGGCGGCCGCCGCCACCGCACTCTCAAACATCTGATCTACCCACCGGATCACCGGCGCTCCGCCGGCGAGATCGCGCAGGCGCTGGAGGTCGGAGTCTGAGCCGCCGGCGTCGGCGAGCACGATTTCCGGCAGCTGTTGCTTCGTGGCCATAGTCGCCGTGAGCAGCCAAGCATCGATCTCACTACCCACGCCGACCGCCGGGTGCACGCGCATTCCCGTTTTCAATGCAACAGCTGCTACGGCTTCGGCATTGAGCGGATCGGCCATCACAAGCTGCAGGGCGCCGTCCGGCATGCGCAGCGGCGCGATCCGTTGCGACCGCAAGTAGTCAGGTTGCAGCAAGCTCACAATGGAAGCATCGGCTGGAAAATCAGCACTGGTAACAAGCGGTAAGTCGCATGCGACCGAAAGCGCCTCGGCAAGATGCTGTTCGTTCACGAGGCCGAGCTTGACGAGCAGCTGGTCCATCCGCTCGGGCGAATGCTGCGCCATGGCGGTGGCGCGCGCATGCTTTTCCGGCGAGAGAAGCCCATTGGCGACCAGCCAGCTGACCGCATCCGCCACCTGCCGCTCTGATCGATCTTTGCTGGTCACAGCGGCCCTTGCCTTCGGGCCGACGCAGTCATCGGCGCATGGACCCGGATTCAGCCAGCAAGTTCGAGGCCATTCAAGGCCGTTGTAAAGCGTGCTGGAACATTTCTTGCGCCTGGGGAGGCGACGGCGTCCAATGCCGATGGGCAAGGCGGGGAGTTAGCCAGTGTCGATTACCGGCGATGGTGATCGCGAAGCGGTTCGCGCGAACGAGGGGGAGGCCGGCTCGGGCACATCCTTTGGCGCGAAAGTGCGTGATTTTCTCGCCTGGTGGCATCAGGAACTCGTGTCCTTAACGCCAGGGGGCTGGCGGAATTCGCTCAAGACGAGCGCACCGATGGCGACTGTGCAGGAAATAGACGGTCAACTTGTGCTGAAATCGAAACCCGGCGCGCCGGGCGTGCGGCTAGCGCCGGGCGATAGAATACCGGGCGGCGTTCCCAAGGCCGGCGTCGTTTACCTCCTTTCCGATGAAGCAGCCCTGCGTCGCGAGCGGCGGCTTCCAAGCGCTTCGCGTGCGCACATCCAGAATATCATGAACCTGCAGCTGGCGTCGGACACGCCCTTCACGGTGGACGAGGTCTATGCGGACGCGATAATCGTCGGCGAAGACGATGCGGCGCGCGAGATCATCGTCTCGCAGGCGCTGGCGCCGCGTACGTCGATCGATGCGCTGATCGACCAGATGAAGGACGGCTACGGGATCAGGCTCGCCGCCATCGATGTCGCCGACAAGGCAATGGCGATGGGCCGCGCCGGCTACAACCTTCTTCCCGCTTCCCGCCGGCCGGATGTCAAATCCGGTAGCGGGTCAGGGCTTCGCCTTCTTGGCGTCGTCCTTCTGGCTTCAGCCGTGTTTGCTGGGTTCGCCTGGCGGGACCTGCAGCAGAGGCGGATCGCGGCTGCGGATACGGTAGTCGCCTCGGCCGAAGCGGCTGCCAATGAGGCCATCGGCATTTCGACCCAGGTCAATCAGGGTATCGAGGCCATCAAGATCCTCGCGGCTGCGAAGGCCGATCCGCTCGATTTCCTCCGGGTCTACAACATCGTTGCGTCGCTGCTCCCCGAGGGCAGCTGGCTCGAAGAATTCGCCTACGAACGCCCGACCGTGACCGTGACGGGCCTCTCCGGCGACAGCGCCACGCTGGTGGAAGCCTTCGAAGCGTCCGACGCGGTCGCAAGCGCGCGCTTCGTTTCACCCATCATCACGGATTCGCAGACCGGGGCCGAACGCTTCCGGCTCGAGATCACGTTCGAGGGACCCGCGGGGCAAGTGGCTCCGGTGGAAGGGGCGCAGCCATGAAAGTGCACGCGCTTCCACGATCCTCACGCCGCGCCCTTGCGATCGGGCTGCTGGTCGCCGTCCTTGCTGCGGTCGCCGCCCTGGTCTGGTGGCTCCTTTTGACATTCGTGTTCGATCTCGACCGCCGCGCTGCTTCCATCGAGACACGCGTCAACGAGCTGGGCTCGATGGCCGGATCGATGACGCAGCTGCGTGCAGCCATGGCGCGGCTGGAGCGCGATGCGCGCTATTCCGTCGACATGTACGCGCCGGCGAGCGATGCGCAGTCGGCTGCCTCGGTCCAGTCGGCAGCCCAGCGGGTGTTCGCCCGAGCCGGCGCACAGGTCCGCTCGGTGCAAACGCTTGATGTGGTCGAGGAAGGCGCCGTCCGCCGCGTCGGCGTTCGCCTCGCGGTCATCGGGACGAGCAACCAGATCAACCGCGCGCTGGAAGCGATCGGGTCGGCCCGCCCTGTCCTGATCATCGCCGGCGGCAACATCCAGACCATGGGCGACAGCCGGCGTCCGGTCGAAAACCCCGAAGCGCCGCTGCTGCAAGCCACGTTCGACATCTTTGCTTTCGCGAGGAATGGCTAGCATGGCGCGTCAACCTCTCCCGAAAACGGTCCTTGCTGTGGTCCTGTTCGGATCGAGCGCCGCGCTCATCGCCGCCGGGCTGTCGTTCCTGACGACCAACGCCGCCGCGCCGCGTGCCGGCGCCGTCGCATCGCCGGTCGCGCTGCCAGCCGTACCATCACCCGAAGCTGTCCCGCCGATCGGAACGGACGCGTTCACACGCCCCATGTTCCATCGCGATCGAGCGCCAGGCCCGGACAAGGCCCCCGCCATCGCGACCGATGTATCGGGGCCGACTCCTGCCGACAGCGCCGCCGATGACGCGACTGACGCATCGGAGATGTCGATCAGAGGCATCATCGTTTCCGACCGCGGTCCGCGGGCCGCTCTGCAATCGTCGAGGACCGGCACGCTCACCTGGGTGCGCGTCGGCGATACTTTCGACGGCTGGAAGGTCGAGACCATTTCCGCAACGACCGTTCGCATCCGCAAGGACGATGAGGTCATCGAACTCAAGATTCGAGAAGACAAGTGATCAAAGTGGAGTCCGTCATGTCCAGCAAGTTCACGGCAACGGGCGAGGCGGGGCGCAAGTCCCAGCTTCGCATTGGCCTGGCTGCTTCCGTCGCCGCCGTGGTCGCCCTGTCGGGCTGCACCTCGGTCGACACTGGCCAGCAGCGCAGGGCGCCGGCCAAGCCGGTCTCCTCGGGCGCGGACATGCAGCAGCGCCCACCTTCCGAGGTGCGCCTCTCTGCTGACGCGCCCGGGCAGCAGGCCGAGCCGGTCATCCAGAAGGGCACAGGCCGTTTTGTCGACAGCGGCGCTTCGACGGCGCGCAGCGGACGGGGCAACATCGTGGTCAAGCTTGTTGACGTGCCCACGGCCGACGCTGTCCAGCAAATTCTCGGCGACACGCTGGGCCTCAACTATGTGATCGAAGGCGAAGCGTCGGGCTCGGTTACCATCCAGACCGCGCGCCCGGTCGATCAGCGTTCTCTCCTTCAAATGCTGGCTGGTGCGCTCGCGAGCAATAACCTCGTCCTGATCAACGAAGGCGGTTTCTATCGTGTCGCGCCGGCCGATGCCGCCGCCACGGCCTCGCGCATCGTGAGCTATGGCGCGAACCCGACCGATCTCCGGGTCGGGCCGGGCGTTCAGGTGGTTCCGCTGCGCCACATCTCGGCGGTCGAAATGGAGAAAATTCTGCGCCCGATCGCCAGCGAAGGGGCAATCGCCCGCGTCGATACGGCACGCAACCTCCTCATCCTGAAGGAAGATGCCCGCAATCTCGTCAGCATGCTCGAAATGGTCGACCTGTTCGACGTCGACTACATGGCGGGCATGTCGTTCGCCGTCCTGCCGGTGAAAAACACGTCGGCGTCGTTGCTGGTGGGCGAACTTGAACAGCTTTTCGGCGCGGCCAGCGGCTCACCCATGGCCGGCGTCGTGCGCTTCATCCCGATCGAGCGCCTGAACTCCGTTCTCGCGATCTCGGCCCAGCCGCACCATCTGGATCAGGTTCAGGCATGGATGCGACAACTCGACCGCACCGGTAGCATGGCGGACCAGTCCTTTCATGTGATTCCTCTGCAGAATCGCCCGGCTAGGGAAGTCGCAGAGCTCCTGCAGAAGTCGCTGACGCCCGCTGATTCAGCGGCCGAGGCCGCGCTTAGCGCAGTGAACCCCGCCCTGACGCCGGTCATCACGGACAGCACGGCGCCGGGTGCGTCCGTTCCCGCCGTCGAGGTGACAGTGCCCGCGATCTCCTCGCCGTCATCCAAGCCCGCGCGGATACTCGCCGACGAGGCCAACAACTCGCTGGTCATCCTGGCCTCAGCCGAGGAGTATCAACTGCTCCAGCAAGTCATTGCGCTGCTCGACGTTACGCCCAACCAGGTGATGCTCGAGGCGACGATCGCTGAGGTGACTCTCAATGACGATCTCGCCTTCGGTATCACATGGTTCCTGCAGGATGGCGAGTTTGACCTGAGCTTCAGCGACCTCGACAACGGGGCCGTCGCCTCGACCTTCCCGGGCTTCTCGGTTCTCGTTGATGGGGCGGACGGACGCGCTGCGCTGAACGCCGTTGCAAGTGTAACGGACGTCAAGGTGCTGTCGTCGCCGTCGCTGATGGTGCTCGACAACCGGACGGCCACTCTGCAGGTCGGCGACCAGGTTCCGGTCGTGACGCAGACTGCCGTTTCGACGATCGATCCGGATGCCCCGATCGTGAATTCGGTCGAACTACGCGATACTGGCGTTATCCTCAAAGTGACGCCGCGCGTAAACGAGGGCGGTCGCGTCATGCTCGATATCGAACAGGAAGTCTCCGACGTTGTCGAAACACGGACGTCGGGCATCGACTCGCCGACGATTCAGCAACGCAAGATCAAGACCTCCGTGGCAGTCGACAATGGCGAGACGATCGCTCTTGGCGGCCTGATTCGGGACAAGGTGACCGACGGTGAGACGAAGGTCCCGCTGCTCGGCGACATCCCTGCCATCGGCGAACTTTTCCGTTCGACAACGCAGCGCAATGAGCGCACCGAACTGGTGGTGCTCATCACGCCGCGCGTGGTTGGTGGGGCGGACGACGCCCGGCGGATCACGCAGGAATTGACCGACCGCATGCGCGGCGTCGGCGCCGCCATGGAAGACGCAGCACGTCGCGCCGCGAGCGAGTAACGCATGGCCGGGCGGCGCGCGCGCAAACCGCAAGACCGGGGCGCGGCTCTCGTCATGGTGTTGTGGGGTGCTGTGGTGATGGCGATCATCGCCGCAGCGATCGCGCGCCAGGCCTCGACAAGCGCCGTGATGGTCAATGCCAGCAGCGAGCTGACGCGCGCCCGCGCGCTTGCGGATGGCGGCGTGCGGCTGGGCTGGAGCGCGTTCGCCGACGGGCGCATCGCCGACTTTCGCGATGTCTGGGCCTGCTGGAGCGGCGAGGATGCGTTGGTGGTGCAGTTGCGGCCCGAAACCGCACGGGTCGACGTCAATGTCGCCTCAGAGGAGCTGCTGTCGGCGTTGTTCGCCGCCGCTGGCGCCGACCGCCGGTCAGCCGATGCGCTCGCCGCGGCGGCGGTCGCCTATCGCAGCGCCGGAATCGATGCGGAGGGCGCCAACGAGGTCGAAGCAGACGGCAATGAAGCGCCGGCACGACAGTTGGAGCCCGACCAGTTCGTGCGCGGGCCATTCCAGACGATCGAGGAGCTGGGCTATCTCACCGGCATGGATGTCGGCCTGTTCCGCGCGGTCGCGGACGATGTGAGCGTGCATAGCCGGTCGTCCGACATCGAGCGGCGCTTCGCCAGTGCAATCGTTCGACAGGCGGCGGATGAAGTCGCGCGGGTCGAGGGACGCTCCACGGGCGAGGATGACGCGGACCCGCAGCTGCCAGCCTTCGAAGGTTCGTTGCTGAATGTGCGGGCCACGGCGGTCACCGGTTCGGGTGCGGTGTTCGTGCGCGATGCCGTAATCGAGGGGCCGCTGGATCCGGATGGCCAGCCGACCGTCCTGCGGCTCGTGCAGGGCCGCTTGCGCGAGGGCGAGCGCCTTCCCGAAGTCCGCAGCGCGCCGCCCTGCGAGCAGGGCTTTGCGGCGATCCGCCTGCCGTCCTGACGCGCAGAGGCTATCGGCCGAGCAACTGGGCCGCCCGCTCCGCAAAATAGGTGATGACGCCGGATGCGCCTGCGCGCTTGAAGGCGGACAGGGTCTCGACGATCGCCTTGTCCTCATCCAGCCAGCCCTGCGCGGCTGCCGCCTTGATCTGTGCGTATTCGCCCGAGATCTGGAACACGAGTGTCGGCATGCCGAATTCGGATGACACGCGCTGGACGATGTCGAGATAGGGAAGCCCGGGCTTGACCATCACCATGTCGGCGCCCTCCTCGATGTCCATGGCGACCTCGCGCAGCGCTTCTTCAGAGTTGCCGAAGTCCATCTGGTAGGTCTTCTTGTCGCCCTTTAGGACGGAAGCCGTTCCCACCGCATCGCGATAGGGGCCGTAGAAGGCCGAAGCGTACTTGGCGGCGTAGGACAGGATCATCACGTTGTCGTAGCCCTCGCTGTCCATTTCGTCGCGGATTGCGCCGATGCGGCCGTCCATCATGTCCGACGGCGCCACGATGTCGGCCCCAGCGCGCGCCTGAACCAGCGCCTGCTCGGTGAGCACCGCCACCGTCTCGTCGTTGAGGACATAGCCGTCCTCGTTCAGCAGGCCATCATGACCATGGCTGGTGAAGGGATCGAGCGCCACGTCGCAGGCGATGCCGACTTCCGGCGCTGCGGCCTTCATCGCCTGGATCACGGTGGGAACGAGGCCCTCTGGGTTGATCGCTTCATCGCCGCCCTCATTCTTCTTTGCCGGGTTGATGTGGGGGAACACGGCAATGGCCGGGATGCCGAGTTCGCGCGCACGCACGGCGGCCTTTGCCGCTTCATCGACACTCAGGCGATCGACGCCCGGCATCGTCTTGACCGGAACGCGCGGCTCCTTGCCGTCGTGGACGATCATGCCCCAGACGATGTCGTCCGGGCTCGGTCTGCTTTCACGCACGAGCCGTCGCGACCAATCGAACTGACGCAGGCGACGCAAGCGCGAGGCAGGAAAGGCGCCGGTGATCAGGGACTTGGGCATTCTTCGTTCCTTGTTGTCCCGCTTGGTAGCGGGCACGGAACGAAAAGTCACTTGCGGTCGACCTACCTGCCCCGCTTTACCGACCGGTGCATGAAGCAGCGGAGGCGGACGTCCATGGTCTGTTTCTGCAGTTCGCGGATTTCCAGCTGCCAGTCGCTGAGTCGCCAGCTCGGCACCTCGCGGAAGCCCAGCTTACGGTAGAAGGGCCCGTTCCAAGGCACCTTCCGGAAGGTGGACAGCGACACGCGGCGGAATGCGCGCGCTTCGGCTTCCTGGAGGCAGCGCCGCACAAGGCGCGTGCCGAGCCCACGCCGGCCATGGCGCGGCAGGACCGAAAGCTGATCCAAATACATGTCCTCGCGCCGGTCAGAGCACAGGGCGAACCCGACAAGCTCGTCACGATCGTCCACCGCGACCCAGATGAGACCCTCGCCGAAGCCCTGACGGAGCCTATCCTCGGGGATGGGCTGGGTCGGCTCTCCCAGGGGGCCAAAATCGATGAGGCCGGTGCCCCGGAACAGCATGGCGGAGGCAAGATCAATATTCTGGAGTTCGCCGATCTCGTTGCCCCTGGCTGGCCGCACGCGATAGGCGGGCGCTGGATCGTCGATAAGGGTCGCCATGGGAGAGACAGGCCTGTCGCGAAGGATCGTTTCTGAAGTCTTTGAGTACGCGCGGAACTGGTCCTATGGATAGCGCCGGAACTGGAGCCGGAACAGCCCGCATGACAGCCCTGACCCCTGAACAGATTTTGATCAGACAGACGGCGGCCGATTTTGCCGCAGAAAGGCTGCGCCCGTTCGCCGCCGAGTGGGACGAAAGGAAGCACTTTCCTGTGGACGTGATTCGCGAAGCGGCCGGGCTGGGCTTCGCCGGGCTCTATGTGAACGAGGATGTCGGGGGATCGGCGCTCAGTCGTTTCGACGCCGTGCTGGTGTTCGAACAGCTGAGCCAGGGCTGCATTTCGACCGCAGCCTATATCTCGATCCACAACATGTGCTCGTGGATGATTGACCGGTTCGCCTCCGAGGAGATGCGGAAGGAGTGGCTGCCGCAACTCACCTCGATGGAATTCCTGTCTTCCTACTGCCTTACGGAACCCGGCGCCGGATCGGATGCTGGCGGGCTGAAGACGCGCGCGGTGAAGGATGGCGGGGACTATGTGCTCAGCGGCGCCAAGCAGTTCATCTCGGGCGCTGGCGTCAGCGACGTCTATGTCGTGATGGCGCGGACGGGCCAGGATGGACCCAAGGGCGTTTCCACCTTCATTGTGACAAAGGACGACAAGGGCGTCTCATTTGGCGCGAACGAGAAGAAAATGGGCTGGAACTCGCAGCCGACGCGGCAGGTGATCTTCGAAGATGTGCGCATTCCCGCGAGCCGACGCGTGGGCGCCGAAGGCGACGGCTTCCGGTTTGCGATGGCCGGGCTTGACGGCGGGCGGCTCAACATCGCGGCATGCTCCCTAGGTGGAATGCAGGACGCGCTGAACAAGGCGCTCACCTATGTGAAGGAGCGCAAGCAGTTCGGCCAGGCGATCGCGGATTTCCAGGCGACGCAGTTCAAGCTGGCCGACATGGAGACCGAAACACAGGCGGCGCGCGTGATGCTCTACAACGCCGCACAGGAGCTTGATGCGAAGAGCCCCATGGCGACGCGCTGGTGCGCAATGGCGAAGCGGTTTGTCACCGACACGGGCTTCAAGGTGGCCAACGACGCGCTGCAGTTGCATGGCGGCTATGGCTACCTGTCGGACTATGGCGTCGAGCGGATCGTGCGCGACCTGCGCGTGCACCAGATCCTCGAGGGGACGAACGAGGTGATGCGGGTGATCGTGTCGCGGGATTTGCTGAGGCAGTGATGTCTCGCGGCGCTCAAGGCCGAAGGCTGCGTCCCAGCCCCCCGTGGCGGGCCTCGTGGGAAAACTTTGACAGTTTCTGCGCGGTGACAACCCAAATGTGCGGAACGAGCCGCGGAACGAATCTGTCGGGGCGTGAGGTGATCAAAGGTTCGAGAGTCCTTTCCGCAGTGTCGGTATGGCTGAGCATACTTACAGCATATTGCATCGTTCAGACGATCGCGAACGGTCTCAGCAAGGAGCTTCAGGATTGGCTGTTGTGGACGTTGCCAGTCTGGGCTGGTTTTGCAGCAGCCCTTGCAGTGCGTACCGCCCCACCTATGCGGATTGTCCCGCGCTTGCTGATCGCCGGCGGTTCTGCGTTCACATTCGGAGCTGTCTATAACTTTTTCTTTAGCGCGATTATCGTCAATGCCTTGAACCTGTGGCGCGGAGCGGACTGGATGCTGCAACCGATAAAGAGCGTCTTCGGAGCGCTCATTCTAGTCAGCGTTATATCTGGCATTGTTGCAGGAGGATTGGCGGCGAGCGACGACCGGGCTGCTTGAAGGCTTGCGGTTTGCAAGGGGCGGCGAGATGGTGATTTTCGCGTCACTCAATGCCCTCTACGAGGCTATTCGGAATCATCATGGCCGAGATCGTTATTCACCGACAGGGCGTTGCGGGGCGGATCACGTTGAACCGGCCGTCGGCACTGCATGCGCTAAACGAGGAAATGTGCCTCGCTATGGACGCCGCGCTGAAGACGTGGGAGGACGATCCGGAGATCGCGCTGGTGGTCGTGGACCATGCGAAGGAGACGCGGGGGTTCTGCGCCGGCGGGGACATCCGCATGCTGGCGGAGAGCGGCATGAGCGATGGCTCTGCGGCGCAGGCCTTCTTCAGGGCCGAGTATCGCCTCAACACGCGGATCAAGAACTATCCCAAGCCCTATGTCGCCTTCATGGATGGCGTCACCATGGGCGGGGGAGTCGGCATAAGCGTGCATGGCTCGCACCGGGTTGCGACCGAGCGGACGCTGTTTGCGATGCCCGAGACCGGGATCGGACTTTTTCCCGACGTGGGTGGGGGATGGTTCCTGCCACGGCTGGGGCCGCCACTGGGAATGTGGCTGGCGTTGACGGGCGAGCGGCTGAAGGGGGGCGACGTCTGCGCGGCTGGGATCGCGACGAACTATGTCGAGTCAGGCGTGGTCGAAGCGGTGAAGGACCAGGTGTGCGAGGGCGAACTCGCGCTGCTCGAGGCGATGGACTGGGATGCGTCCGCCGCGTTCGAGAAGCATCTCGATGCGATGCAGCGGACGTTCTGGAAGCCCAGCGTGGAGGATATCTTCGCGGCGCTGGAGGCGGAAGGCGATGAATGGTCGGCGAAGCAGCTGGCGACGTTGAAGACCAAGAGCCCGCGCACGCTGAAGATCGCACACCGGCAATTGTCGCTCGGGCTGCAGATGCAGACGTTCGAGGACAATATGCGGATGGAGTTCCGCATCGGCTGCCGGCAGGTGCACAGCCACGACTTCCAGGAGGGCGTGCGTGCGGTGATCGTCGACAAGGACAACGCGCCGAAGTGGAATCCTGCGGCGCTGAGCGGCGTCAGCGAGCGCGACCTGGACGACGTGTTCGCGCCGCTCGGCGAAGGCGAGCTGACCTTTGACTGACTGCGCGGGAACCGGCTGGTTACGGCGCAGTGTAGGTTAGGCCCATGGCTTCGATGACGCCCTTGATGTGGGCGAGGGCTTCGGGCGTGGGGCCGGCATAGTCGCCCGTGCCGGGCTGGTTGCCCTGATAGCCGATCTCGGCCCAACCTTCGGGTGTTGTGTAGTAGGCGCCCAGCGTGAGCGTGCGGAAGCGGTTGAAGAACTCCGCCGGCTTTTCGAAGTCAAGCGTCGCTTTGGCTTTGAAGGCGATAGTGTCGAGGATTGCCGTCTGCGCAGCGGGATCGGCCTTGGCGAATACGGCCCCGCTGCGCGCACGCGCTTCCTGATCGAGCCAGGCGAGGCCGTTGACGATGAGGACGCGGTCCTTGTGTTGGTCGGGATAGGGCGCGCTGATCCATTCATTGATGAAGGCGGGCGTGCCGAGTTTGGAGGGCGCAGGGTAATCGCCTTCAGCCGGCAGGATAAGATCGGCGAGCGCCGTGGCTGCAACCAGCTCGGCCTCTGTCATCGTGAGCGGCCAGGGAACGGAAGGATCGATGAGATCAGGGTCCGTGCCGTAGCCCTTGGCCTTGATGGCTTCCATCTCGGCCCAGGTGACGCCTTTCGCCTGGTCGCCACAGGCGGCGAGCTGGCCCGCGGCCATTGCACCCATCAGCCATTTAAGGGTGACGCGGCGGTCGATCATGATGAGGGTCTTGGCTGTCATGACCGCCTCCTACAACTCGCCCCTGCGCAGGCGCGCGGCAATGTTGTCGGCCGAGCGCATGGCGAGGGCCATGATGGTGATGGTGGGGTTCTTGTGCGCCTTGGAGGCGAAGACGGAGCCATCGGTGAGATAGAGATTGTCGACATCCCATGTCCTGCCGAACTGGTTGGTGACCGAGTCCTTTGCGTCCGACCCCATGCGGCACGTGCCGACTTCGTGGATGATCTCACCGCCCTTCGAGATGGCCTTGGCGGGTTCGGCGGGCTCTGAAACCAGCGTGCCGCCGAGCCTGTCGATCAGCGCTTTCATCGAATTCTGGAAGTGCTTGACCTGCTTCAGCTCGTGATCCGACCAGGCGAAGTTGAATTTCAGCACGGGGATGCCGAACCTGTCCTTCGTGTTCGTGTCGATCGAGCAATAGGCGTTCGCGTTCGGGATCATCTCGCCGCGCTGGGTGAAGCCGATGCGCGAACCGTAGCGTCGCTTCACGTCAGCGCGCAGCGATGAGCCATAACCGTCGAGGCCGGCGCCGACGCCGAGGCCGGGATCGCCGAAACTGCCGCCGATCTCGACATGGTAGCCGCGCGGCGTATCGACCTCGCCGCTCGCGATGCGCTTGTAGTCCCAGAACGGGATGTAGGCGTGGAGGCCCATGGCGCCGTCTTCATTGTAGCGCGGGCGGCCTTCGAGCTGCGGAAAGTACGCGGCGACGCTTGAGCCCACAGTGTCCATCAGGTTGCGACCGACCTGCCCGCTGGAGTTGGCGAGGCCTTCCGAGCGGCCGTTGGGCGTCGTGTTGAGCAGGATGCGCGCAGTCTCGCCCGTAGACGCGGCGAGGATGACGACGCGGCCTTTCGCTTCCTTGTGGGCGCCGGTGGCCTTGTCGATGTAGCGGACGCCGGATGCCTTTCCACTGGCATCGAGCAGCACTTCATAGACCATCGCGCCGGTGGCGATGGTCAGCTTGCCGGTCTTCTGCGCCCACGGGATTAGCGATGTCGTGGTCTGGAAGGCGGCGCCGATGGAGCAGCCTCGGCCGCAGGCGGAGGCCCAGTAGCAGGGCGAGCGCTCGTCGATCTGCCGTGTCAGGATGGCGCGGCGGGCGGCGACGACGGGGATGCCCATCGCATCGCCGCCGGCCTTGAGGAAGGTCTCCCAGACGCGGAATTTTGGCGGCGGCTGGAGCACGCCCGGACCGGAGTTGGGATGGTTTTCGAGGCCGTCATTCGAGCCATAGACGCCAACAAGCTTTTCCGTCCTATCGTACCACGGCGCGATGTCGTCGTAGGTCACGGGCCAGTCGACGCCGAGGCCGTCGCGGGTCTTAGGCTTGAAGTCGTAGGGTCCCATGCGGAAGGAATTGCGCGCCCAGTGATTGGTGCGGCCGCCGAGCATACGCGAGCGCCACCACATGAACTCCGTGCCTTCGGCCTGGGTGTAGGGTTCACCCGGCATCTCCCAGCCGCCATCGACCGTGGCGTCGTAAAAGCCGAAATGCTTGTCCGGCGTGCCGACGCCGCGCAGGGGCGCATCCATCGCCATGTTGAGCATCGGCGCTTCGTTGGGATCATAGTGCCTGCCGGCCTCCAGCATCAGCACGCTGGCGCCGGCGCGGGTGAGCACCCAGGCGGCCATGGCACCGCCGGCGCCTGAGCCGACGACGACGGCGTCATGAGGATCTTCTGGCGTCATGGCTGTGGCCCCTCCCCGGCCTTTTTGTGGGAGACTAGCGCGGGCGGTGGGGATGTCGACTGTGGCGGGATCGCCGCATAGAGTGCGGACCATGAGCCACACACGCACACTGATCGCCTTCAACACCGCCACGGAAAGCGAGAACAAGATTCACGACGATGCCGTAGCGAGCCGGTTCGGGTTCACGGGCGGGCTGGTGCCGGGCGTCGACGTGTTCGCCTACCTGGCGCACATGCCGATGGCGGCCTGGGGCATGGACTGGCTTGGCGGGGGTCACATGCAGGCGCGGTTCAACCGGCCGGTCTATGATGGCGATCCCACGACCGTTGAAGCGGAGGCG
>Ga0172373_10006176_pt1 | contig 16043 bp, 17 predicted proteins | sample Lak10m_2_FD_114546 | JGI IMG/M metagenome (GOLD analysis project Ga0172373, IMG submission 114546) | Freshwater microbial communities from Kabuno Bay, South-Kivu, Congo - kab_092012_10m | ecosystem: Environmental > Aquatic > Freshwater > Lake | place: Democratic Republic of the Congo...
AATTCAACAGGAAAAGGAGGCAAATCGTGGAATAAAACCTGCAACTTGAGACATACTATGACCAACAAAGGGTGGGTCAAAATTCAGTGCACATCCCGGGTCAGAATTAGATGCAAATCTACACTGTAACGAATTATCGTGATCGCGACCCCTTTTAATCCGTTGGTCGAGGGTTCGACCCCCTCCCACCCCACCAGAAAAATTCAAAGGGTTAGTGTTCAGGCACTAGCCCTTTTGTCTTTCTGATGTGGGGCAAACGGCATTGCCCCAGGTTTGACCTCCAAGGTTTAGCGCAGCACGAATGGTTTATTTCAGCCAGCGGAATTGCCGTTCAATGAGCAGTGCGTGCCAGTCGATCTTGGCGAAGGGATAAATCAGCAGCAGGAAGATGATCTGGGTCACGATGAAGTAAGCGCTCAGATAGCCGCCGAAAAAACTGCCCTGTGCCTGGATGTGCTGGTAGGCCTGCTGGCCGAGAAACCCCCAGGCCGAGTAGCTCGCCAGCCGTCCGATGAAAAACGGCAGCGCGATCAGCCGGATCGGCAGGGCTGACAAGCCGAAGGCGATGAACAGGTAATTGGTCGGGAAGGGCGTGAAGGAGTAGGCCAGCAAGGCGCCCGAGGTCTGGTTCTGGCGCTGTTCCAGCACATCTTTCAGCGCACCGATGTTCTGCTTGATCTTCTCGCTGAGCAGCCGGTTGCGAATGATGGATCGCGACAGCAGCGACAGCGAGATGCGTCCGAGCGTGGCGGCGACCGCGGCGACCAGCGCCAGCGTGAGCGGGTCGAGGTGGCCGTTGTTGAAGCCGATGAAGGACACGAACATCCATGTCGGCGGCGCGAACGCCGGCAGGGTGTTGAGCAGGTAAACGGCGATAAAGACGAACAGCAGGTTATCCATGCGGGCAGGGCGCGCTTCGGTCCTATTGGCCTTCGTTGGAAGACGCCGGCGTTGCCCCGGGCCTGACCTTGACGCCGGTGACCATGGCGCGGATCAGGTTGGTGCGCTCGTAAACGCTCATCTCGATGGCTGCGGCAACATGCAGTGCCGCCAGCGCGATCAATCCATCGGCTAGACCCGCATGCAGATCCATCAGCCATTCCTCGCCCCAGTAGGCGTCCAGCCCCTGCATGAACCCGGTCACGCCGAGCGCGATGACCAGTCCCATGAGCGTGAAAATCATCAGCGCCCCCAACGGGTTATGCCCTGCGTAGGGGTCGTGCTCTTTGCGTATGAGCAGGCCCAGGTGGCGCCGCAGGCGGCCTGGTGTGGGGAAGAATTCAGAAAATCTTGCGTAGGGGCCGCCGACCAGTCCCCAGACGATGCGTGCAGCAATCAGGACACAGGCGGCGTAGCCGAGCCATTGATGTATCGTTTCACCATCATCGATGAAAAAGTAATCGATCAGCACGCAGCTGACCAGGCTCCAGTGAAAAAGACGGATGAACGGGTCCCACACATACAGGCGTTCAACGTTTGATCGGGAAGAAGTATCCATCGCTGTTCCGGAAAAGGGGGGGGCGGAGTCCCGGCCCCCTTGATCTGCCTTACTTGGAAAGCACCGGTTCGCCGGTTTCCGGATTGTAATAGATCTCGACGCGCTTGCCGTTTTTGTCGTGGCCGTAGATTTCGTAGCAGTTGCCTTTGCTGATCTTGAATTGCTTGATCTTGTAGCCCTGGCCTTCGATCCTGGCCTTGAAGTCAGCCTCCTTCATCCATTTTTCCTTGGGCACATCGCAGCTCGGCGCGGCGAATGCACTGGTGGCGAAGGTCAAGGTAGCGGCAGCAATCAACAGTTTTTTCATGACTAAGTTCTCCTGGGTAGTTTGTGACGTCAGGAACCGGACGTTGGGTGCATTACACCACCACAACATGAATTCAACCTGAACGACCTCGAGCGCGAAGCAACGGGTCACGAGGGGTAGCGCTTTCCACCTCAAACCTTGTTAACATCATGCACAATCTGTTCCTTTGAGATTCGATCATGCGCCTCCAGACTGTCCGTCTTTCCTCCCCGCTGGCCATCAGCACCCACGCGCTACTGCTGTCGGCGCTATCTTTCGGCGCGCTCGACGCGTTGGCGGACGTCACGCGGCGTTCCACCAGCCAGGCGATGCAGTCCGGGGTGCAATACGACGGCATGGGGCCGGCCCAGAAGAGCTTCAACTTTTCCGCGGCCAAGGCCACGCTCAACAAGCTTGGCGAGTGGGTGATCGAAGGCACGATCAAGCACAACGGTCTGCTGTGCGGGGATTACGAAGTCGGCATGCGTTTCGGTATCGGCGCGGAAAGCTGCGAAAACGTGGACTGGCTGACCAGCGAAGAATACGTGGCGACCTACACGCTCTGCAACAACGCCGTCATGCCGTTCCGTGGAATGATGCAGGCGCCGGTGCTGGCGGAGCAATACGGCGTCATCAACTGCGCCGAACGCGTGGTGCGCTGCTCCGGCATCTGCAAGTAGCCGTTCGGGCCGCGACAGGCCGCCGGAGCGGCCTGTTTCCGGTGCGCTGGCGGGAATCAGGAACCCGCGTCAGTCACACATTTCTTGATGAAGCTGTTGCGCGCAGCGCCGGCCAGTTTCTTCTCGCTGGCCTTGTTTTCGCAGACACCCTTGGCGTCATCGCTCTTGGTGTCCTTGATGCATTTTTTGGTGAAGCTGTTGCGGGCCGCCCCGGCCAGTTTCTTCTCGTCAGCCTTCGCTTCGCACGATTGCATCGCGTTGGCGTGGTGGGCGTCCTTCATGCACTTGTTCATGAAGCTGGTTCTTGCGGCGCCGGCCAGCATTTTCTTGGCCGCCATGGCTTCACAGTTGTTGGTGTTGGCTTGCGCCGGTGCGACCTGCCACAGGCCAAGCAATAACGCGACGAGGAATAGCTTGCGCATGATGTACCCTCCGGATGAATGGTTGGAATGAACTGGCTTTATATCACTTTTAGCAGATTCGGGATGCCCGGATTGTGGTCGTTGAATCGATGAATATGAACGCGCTTGATCCGGGGTCCCGCGAACTGCGCAGCGCCGCCTTGCACTGGCTCGCAGAGTGCGACCCGCAGGCCAAGTCGCAAGGGGTTGCCCGGTTGTCCGATGACTGGCGCGCGGGAGCCGTGACGCTGGATGCCGCTGCCCATCTTGGGGATATTCCCGGCTTGCCGGGGCGGCCGCAGAAACCCGATCTGGTGTCGCCCAAGTCGCTCAAGCGCCGCGCGATGCAATCCACGGAAGGCCGGGCGATCATGATCCACGCCCTGGCGCACATCGAGTTCAACGCCATCAACCTGGCGCTGGATGCGGTCTGGCGCTTTCCGGGCATGCCTGCCGACTATTACGCCGACTGGCTGCAAGTGGCGGAGGAAGAGGCGCTTCACTTCAACCTGCTGGCCGGGCACCTGTGCAAACTGGGCCATGCCTACGGGGATTTCCCGGCGCACAACGGGCTCTGGGATATGGCGCAGCGGACCGCGCACGACCTGCTGGCGCGCATCGCGCTGGTGCCGCGCACGCTGGAAGCGCGCGGTCTCGACGTGACGCCGGGGCTGCAGGCTAGGCTCGCGCAGGCAGGCGACCATGACGCGGCATCGATACTCGACATTATTTTGCGCGATGAAATCGGCCACGTCGCCATCGGCAACCGCTGGTACGGCTGGCTGTGCGGGCAGCGCGGCCTGGACCCGGTGGCAGCCTACGCCGAACTGGCCGAACGCTACCGCGCGCCGGCACAGCGGGGTCCGTTCAATCTCGAGGCAAGAAAAGCCGCTGGCTTCAACGAAAGCGAACTGCAAGCCCTGGTCAGCACGGCCGCGGCGAACGCTGCCGGCGGCTAAGTTGTTGGGAAGCGACAGGGCGCGACCTCGTCCCCGGGGCATTCCCGGACCGGACGCATGTTCACATCTTCTTTCGTGGTGCTTCCGCTGCAGTTCCGGGCAGGTTCGTTTGGTCGTTCGGGCCGGACAAAAAACACCCTCTCACCAAAACTTCCCGAGATCCGCGCATCACAACTGAATTTGGGGGATTTCCCCCACACTGGGTAGACAAAATCCCCAATGGAATCCAGTCAGGAACAACGGAAACGAGACGTTAAATTTGTAATAATCCAAAATATTCATATAGATAAGAATACGCCCAAGGAATGCTCGGGTGGCTGGCACAGTGTGTGCGCATTACCAATGCGCGGTGAAGCATCGCACTTGAAGGATGCTTTCCCAACTTACCATTCAACATTAGGAGATTGATCATGCAACAAGTGAAGAGCGTTCTGGTCGTGGGTGCTGTCGTACTGGCAGGTTTTGCAGGTGTTGCTCAAGCGAATGCCAACCTGGATGGCGTAAGCATTCACACAGCGACAGCGGAAATGCTGATTGCCCGTGAGGCTTCCGAAGGCCCGCGCGGCGGCGACAACGAGCGTCCCGGTGACCGCCAGCGTCGCGGCGGAAAGCATTGGGATGGCGCAGAAAAAATGACGACGGCAGCACTGGATCATGATCTGATCGCACGCGAAGCTTCTTCACGCGGCCGCGGCAAGGACGATCGCGGTCCCCGCCGTTAATCGGGAGGCCTGTGCCAGCCATGCGCCCTGGCAAGAACGGATGCGGTTCAACCATGGCGGCCCGGACAACCTGATGAAATTCCTCGATGCGAGGTAATTTGTCGATGCATGAAAACGCCCCTCACGGGGCGTTTTCATGAACGATACGCATGGATTTCTGCAACAAGCCGGTTCAATGCTCGACCCTGTAAATCGGGTACGAAGCAGGCCAACCGTATATCCGCTTCGCCTGCTTTGCCGGAGCGATTGCTGACCCGTTTATAGTTATCGGCTTGCCGTCACTCGAGTTCGAAGGCAAGTGCAGCATATTGAAAACCGCGAACCGCCCTTCATCGGGTCGGCTTTTGCTTAAGGCTATGCAACGCCTGCTGTTTTTTCTCGCGGCTTTCCAGAATCAGTTTGTAAGCGATGTAATACTTGTAGATATTGCTGACGTAAGTGACCGTCTCGGCGCCGATCTGCTCACCGGCGATATATTCCACGTTATGAAACCAGACATTCGGATCTAGCCCACGCGCCGCAGCATCCCTGCGCAGCCTGGCCACCCGCGCCGGACCGGCGTTGTATGAAGCAAAGGCGAACAGCGCCTTGTTGAGGGTGTCCATCGGCTCTTTGTCGTAATAGTGATCGATCATCCAGCGCATGTATTTCACTCCGGCGTGAATGTTGGGTTCGACCTTACGGATGTCGCCGACATTCAACTCCTTGCCGGTTGCCGGCATCACCTGCATCACACCGACCGCGCCGACCTTGCTGCGCACCTCCTGATTGAGCTGGGATTCCTGATAGCCTTGTGCCGCCATCAACACCCAGTCGATGCTGTACTGGTTACCGTATCTCTGAAAGTGCTGCACCAGTTCGAGGAATTTCTTGCGCTCTGCTTCTGAGGTGGCATCTTTCACGTGCTCCGTGCTCTTCAGGTAGCGTTTCAGAATGATGTTTCGTGTCGCGTCGCCCTTGCCGTGGCGAGCCAGAAAGTCATTGAGTGCCGCCTTGAGTTGCGGGCTATTTTTCCTGAACGCATAGGCGATATTGCCGCCGGTTCGCACCGGCGCCGCCTGGTGCACCACGATGTCCGGAAATACCTGCTTCCAGAACTCGGCAATGTGCTTGTCGACAACGATGAGCGGGACCAGGCCGGCGTTCACCATCTCCACCAGGTCTTCGTCTTCGAGTACTTCTGGCGCTTCCCTGATCACGACGGACTGTTTGCCCGCGTTGGCAAAGCGCCGGTTGAGATCGAGCAGGCTCTGGTAATAGCTGGAGGATTTGCGAACGAACACTTCTTTGCCCGCCAGGCTATCGACGCTGCTTATCGCGGGCAGGCCTTTGCGTGAAACGACGACCTCGCTGACATCGGTGTAGGAGGGTGCGCTGAAATCGGCCAGTTTCAGGCGATCGGGCGTGACGGTCAGGCCGCCTGCCACGATATCGCCTTTGCCCGCCTTCAACGCCGGCAGCAAGTCGGCGCGCGAGACGGGGATAAACATCACCTTGACCTTGATATGTTTCTGCTTGTGCTTGCCCTGCCTGGCCAACTGTTTGTTGAGCTCCTCTTCGAACAAGTGGAAGCTGTCATACACGATGCCGCGCTGGGCAGCCTTGTCAACGAAGTAGAAAGTCTTGCTGTTGACGGTCAGCACGCGGACCACGCCGCGCTTGATCATGCCATCCAGATCGCCGCTCCAGGGCTTGACGGCTTGTTCCGGACTGAGGGAAAGATGCTCTCGTGGCTGTGCCGTAGCCGCTTCGGCGAGTGCAGTGGCCGGCAGCCACAACAAAATCAGGCAGCAAAATGCATAAGCGACAGACCAGTCATGCAAGCGCGCGCGCTGAGAAATGCGTTGGTGTATGTGCATGGCATCCCTTGCTGATGGATAGTGAAAATGCATTCTATCAACCCGCTCGATTCCGACGGGCATCGAAGTCATCTTTGCAGCGCTGTGCTTTCTTTACAGGCTGTCTGGGTCATCTTCTCAAAGATTGTTGACAGTAAAAGTCAACTTTGTGACTTAAGTTACAGACGGACATTGACCGCCAGCAGACACTGCCATCAACTCACTGACAAATACCGGTGGGCGATCACGAATACATTGTGATTTAAATATTCAGAGATGGAGATAGTCATGATCAAACCACAATCGATTACAGCATGCCTGATGTTGATTTTTTCTACGATATCCATGGCGGGTGAGTTCGGCGATAACTGCACCACAGGTCTTGCCATGGGCAAGATGATACGTACCAAGTGCGACATCAATGAAAAGTTCGAGGGCAAAACTTATTGCTTTGGTAGCGAAGAGGCTCGCAAGGTTTACCTCCAAGACCCCAAGGGCACCGTGGCAAAAGCCTTGGCGTTTTACGCCAAGAACGCCGAGCCGGAGCGCGAAAAAATCAGCCAGGAAGAAGCAATGAAACAGATCCGCAGCAAAACCTGCGATCTGTCTGACAAGGATGTAGGTTACTTAGAATTCGACGGCATGGACCTGCGCCATTGCAAGATGGTCAACACCAGCGTATTCGGCGCCTATTTGCGTGGCGCAAACTTGAGTGGGGTGAACATGCAGCGCGCCTACCTGAATCTTGCACGGCTCGAAGGGGCCAATCTGAACGGTTCCGACCTGACGGATGCCATTATTTTTCAGGCCATTTTTGACAAGGCAAGCTTTAAAGGCGCCAACCTCACCAACGCCCGCATGATCGGCACACTCGGCAACGTCGATATGAGCGAAGCCAATATCCGGAATGGCCGCTTTGGCCTGGATATGGGCAATCAGCCCATGGGTCAGATGAAGTTTGACTCGGTCGGCGGCAATTTCGCCAACTCCAACTTCGAGGGCGCCGACCTCAATATCGCCAGCTTTCGCTTCGGCAACCTACACGGCGCCAACCTGCGCAACACCAATCTTTACCGCGCCGATCTCAATCAGGCTGACCTGACAGATGCCGACCTGACGGGTGCGGACTTGACCGATGCCGAACTGGATGGCGCAGTCCTGACCGGGGTCAAAGGCTTGGAAACAGTGAAGGGGCTGTCTACTGTCAAGGGCAAGTACAAGCGGTAAAGCTAAAGCATTTTCTTCAGCGCGGCGCGGTCAGTCACACTGACTGTGCCCCGTTGCAGCGCGACATAACCATGTCGTTCGAATTCCTTCAATTGCCTGCTTACCACTTCCCGGGCGCTTCCAAGTTGGTCAGCCAACTGTTGATGCGTGGCAGAAAGTTCGCCTTCAGGCGCATCAATCAACATCCTGGCGAGACGGGCCGCGATACTGCGAAACGCGACTTTTTCCAGCAACACGATCAAGTCACTGATCAGATCGCCGTAGTTATTCAGCACGAAACGGCGAAACACGTCCGATTGAACCATTAATTGATGAAACGCAGGCGCAGGGATCAACACATCGCGAATCGGTTCCTCAACTACGGTGGATGCCGGGTAGGTGCTACGGCCGAGCAAGCAAGTGGTCGTTAGGACACAGGTTTCACCTGCCGACACTTTATACAGCAGGATTTCCCGTCCGGACTCGGACATCTTGTAGACACGCGACCGGCCTTGCAGACGCATGACGTAGGCATTGCATGGGTCCGTTTCGCGATAGCCGATGGCCCCGACAGGTGCCTCAACAATACGAGCTGCGTCCCGCAGGGTTTCTCGCGCGTTTGGCTCAAGCTGCTGAAGTGCCGGAAAATGACTGAGCCAGCCAAGTTCCTGGCCGGTCGACGCATCACTTTGCTTGCCCATATTCCACCTCCATGACGGATTGCATTGAGCTCGACTGATTCGAGAGTTGTTGAATTAGACCCAGCCGATACGTTAAGGCTGGTTTTGGCCGTTCGCACCAATTTGCGTAAATGAGTTAGTAGGCAACTTCCGATACTAAGCAGACTTAAGCGGGCTCAATCAGTTCCAAATCCATCTTCAACCTGGTCGACTATCCCATACAAAAAAATTATTGAGCTATGGGTGGGGTATCGAAAGCTCATTTAATTCGAATGAAGACAACAATTTCCATCGGGTAGATTGTCTGGTGCGCTACCCAGGATGAAAGATGCACCATCTGGCTACTGTTAGCTTAGCCAAACATTCGCTCGTTCAACAAGAAATTGAAGATCTTTTGAGAAACGCGAGAGTAAAAAGACAGATTCGATGTTGCTGCCTTGTTACTGGTTTGGGCAAGGCAACTCTATTCAAATGCGCGAGGGTGACGACCGATGACTGTCCGGCGGACAGTGAAGGCTTCGACCGGCTATCCGGTGGACGGATGCCTGAGTCGCATCAAGCCTGCTCCAGCAAAGGGTTCATCCTGAAGTACGTCTACGGGTTTCCTGGCTACGCTTAATTTCGCACATCCAGCATGGGATGCGTATGCCGCTCCGATTCTGCTTTGAGGGCCATCAGCCATGTTTGCATGATGACTGACAACACGACCTGGAGCGGGAAGTGAAATAATCTGGATAGAAAGCTTTCGGCCAAGGCTTCGACGTGCACCTGGGTTCCGTCATAGGACTCTACGTATTTTGAGATGAATTTAAACTTGAACCCGAGGATGCTATTGACCCATGCAATCCTGGAAAGCGGCTCAACCTCGGTAACGACCGAGGGGATCGGGATGATCCATTTTTTCCAGTAGAACTCCGTGCCTACGCGTGTCCACTTCCGTTTTTCCTGATGGCCCTGACACATTTCCGAGGTTGATACATGCGGGTTCCATCGTCGCCAGGCGTCGATGTCGGCGTGAATGGACCAGATCAAATTCAAGGGCGCATCGATCGTCGTGCTCGTGATGAGGCATGTTTCAAAATTGGCCGTGTTTGACCTCTCATAGCGCATCGTCGTACCAATTGCCGGTTTCATTACGGATCCTTGAGCGAGTAAGTGAAAAATTGCTGGTGTCGATCAACACGACTTTTAAAATACCGCCATGCCTGTCAGCTGCAACGCCCTGACGAGCTGTGTTGTGGCGCTTTCCATGGATTTGATCGCTTCTGTATAGCGCCCCGAGCGCGCTTCGTTTTCGCCCTGGAAGTGCAATTCACGGCTGGACCGGATGTACTTGTCGAAGTCTTCGCGGTTGCGGCTTTCAAGCTTGCCCTCCTGGGTGACCATTTCAATGAGCATTTGATGGCTGTGGTGACGTTTCAATTCATAGGCGTATTCGTCTGCCGGGCTGTCGAATTTAAGCGCCAGTACGACAGTTTCGCCGGCGCGCAGCTCGCTTAAAGTCACAATCGCAAGCCGATAGCTTTGGGCCAGAATGCGATTGGCTTTGCTGTAATTGCCGGCAAGATCGTAATTCTTTGCCTCCACGAGCATCTCGATGACTTTCAACAGGCCGGGTTCCGGTTCGGATTTCCCACGAAGTTTTTGTGCGTCAGAAATCGCCGAGATATAACTTCTGACCTGCTGCTCCAGTTCTTCATTCTTGGATTGCAACGCTGCGGCGTTCTGCTCGGCTTCGATCTTGATCGCAAGATAAAGCGTGCTGGCCGTGCGCAAGGATTCGTTGACCGCTTTTTCAGCGTCCTCAATCCGCCCCGCGGCGAGGTCGCTGAGCGCCTGGGCTTTGAGCGATTCGGCTTTTGTCAGGCGTCCTTTGGCGTCGTCGCTCCCGGACTCCCGCAGTCCTTTGATTTTTTGCGAGGCAAGCAGGCTTTCAAGCATCATCAATTTCTGCATGACGATGTTGTTGGCCGGGTTTTCATGGACGGGGGCGTTGACGAGGTCATCGGCGCCGCTTCCGCCCGCAGTCAGGCATAGGGCGGATAACAGCAGGCTGTGCGAGAGCGCTTTCATTGCCTTCGTTATTTGCGGATTTGCATTCAATTCGTGTGCCCGGTCGGTTTTCGTGCCCGGCCAGTGACTAGTCGGGGTTTTTACTAGCTATAAGCAAATACCTCACCAATTCGCACACTGCGGCGCACTTTAAGGTACAGGCTTTGCTTGGTGACGCTAAGCCGGGGTGAGCGCGTGTTGGTTGGTTGTGCATGGATTCAGCGGAAATCGATGTTTCGGCAACCGGACGCAGATCACGTTGGCGTTGGCCTGGATGTGGCCTTCGTGTTTTTTCCCAGTGTTGGGAATTGATTGCCAGGATGGAGAAAGCGATGATGGCTTGCGTCCATCTGGCGTGCCTGAACCTACCGATGTAGAAAGATTGCCCGTTGACTGATAAATCGCCGCATAGCACTCCGATTTTTTTTGGCGCCCTCTGCCTGATGGTGGCTCTCATCTCTCCATCGCGCGCAATCGCCGAGGAGACAGGCGGGTACTATTGGGATTGCTGGATCGAGGAGGGCGAATCTGCACCCACCAGCATCAACTGCATTCGTGATCCGGACAGCCCCAACTACAAGCCCGCTGAAGATTCAAAAGGTGGCGAGGAGGAAGCCCTGATCGCACACATCCATGATCAGCTGCATGCCGGGAACACGACAGACCTGGGAAAATTCATCAGAAATAATGTTCAAGTGTTCAAAAGGGATTCGGTATGGGGAATCTCGATTTATTCCGAGCCATACGATTCTTCGTGGGATGAGGGGCGTCCGGAGACGCTGGTGCGGGCCATTCTGTGCCCCGGCAATGTGCCCTGTACCGTACTGATTATTCGTCCGTAATAGATCTCATCATGGAAGTGGTCAAAGCAAGGCAAAGCGTTTGCCGGGCAGAGCTTGTCCCCGGAGTTCAGGGCTGGTTCGCTAAGGGATAAAATGCTTTTGAAATGTAGGCGACCAAGGCATCGACCTCCTTCGGACTGAGTACCGATTTCCAGGCGGGCATGGAGGTTTCCGGCAGGCCTTCGCGTATGACCTCCTTGAGCCGGGTCTGCGTCATCTTGCGCATGAATTCCGGGTCGCGCAGGTTCCTCGGATGCGGTTCGATAAAGCTGCCGATCCAGTTCTTTCCTGAGCCGTCTGCCCCGTGGCAGAAGGCGCAGTTGTTCTCAAAAATCTTTTTGCCCAGGTGTTCGACGGGCGAAAGTTTGCCCACCTTGGGCGGAATCTCATGCAGCAGGTATGGGCTGGCGCTCGTCATTCCGTCGACAGATCGGGCATCGGCGCTGCTCGCGACCTTGAACGCGTAATGGTTGCGGGGGTACGAGAGTGGCCTGGCCTCCCAGACAATTTTGCTGTCCTGGCCGGCATTCCGGCTGTGGCAACTGATGCAGCTTGAGACGAACAGATGCCGCGCCCGGGCCTGCTCATCGGTCAGGGCATCCCAGGGGCGGTCCAGCGGGATTTCGCCTGTGGCGAAAGGGAAGGCGGACCGGTAGCGCTCATGGTTGGGCCAGCCGTTGGCCGCCGTGTGGTAGCGGGTGTTGACGGCTTTCTTGTTGGTGAATTCGCTGATGATGAATTGACTGACCGCTGCCATTTCCTGCTCGGACAAGATGCCCTTGAAGGATTTCATCGCGGTATCGGGTTTTCCGTGCCTGAGCGCGTTGAGGATGCGGGCTTCGCTGAATCGGCCGCTGTCGATGGCCGTGAAGTCGGTTGGGGAGGGGGTGAGGTAACTCGCCGCCAGCGTTTTCGCATCGCCTGAGTAACCGTGGCAGAAATAGCAGCGGAAGTTGTAAATTTTTCTTCCGGTTTCAACCGCCGGGTTTTTTGTGACGGGTCGAACCGGTGTCTGCTCAGCCGCGGTTGCGGGCGTCGTGGCTGCAGTGACAGCAAGCCAGAGAAAAATTCCGACGAGTCTGGAGCGTTCCCGGTTCACTTCGCGTTTTGGGCTGCGGCAGGCGCATTCTGGATGAATTCGCGATAAACGAATTCAGCGATGTCGGCGATTTCCTGATCCTTGAGTACGGTGCTCCAGGCCGGCATGACCGTGCCGACTTTACCCGTTGAAATCGCGTTGAACAGCATGGGACGGTTGAACACCGCAGATGAGGCGTCGGTAAAGTTTCTTGGCTTGGGGTTGATGAAATAGGCCCGCGGCCCCTGGCCGTCGCCCTTTTCGCCATGGCAGGCCGAACAGTTCTTTTGATAGGACTTTTCCCCGCGTCGCTTGTTGCCCACCAGCCCGTCAGGAAAGCCGAGGCTGTCTTTCAGCTTATCTGTCTTGACCGCTGTCGCGTCTGCGGCCTCCTTGGACTGGATGCCGCGTGCATAGGTGCCGGAAATCGATTCGACGGTGCCGACCATGATCACCTTGGTGACGTAATCGGCGACGGCCTCGATGTCCTGGGGTGGCAGCCTTGAGCTGAATGCTTCCATCACAGGGCCGTGCTTGTTCTGCCTCATCGCGACCATGATGCGCTCGCGGGTGTATGTGCTTTTGGCTTGCGAAGACGAGATGTCGGGCGTTGCGTTGCCGCCGTGCGGGTCGGCAACTACCGGCCCCTTTCCGCTCTCGCCGTGGCAGTTGGCGCAACTGTGCAGATAGATGCCGCGTCCGCGGGCGATGTGCGGGTCGATGGCAGCCTGCATGAATCCGTCGCGGATGTAGTCAACCACGGATTCGATTTCATTCTGCGACAGCTGCGTTTTCCATCCCACCATCGCGGTGCCCGGTTTGCCGTCGCTGACGGTCTTGATCATCAGTTCGCGGGTCAGGTTGGTCGCGGTCGTGAAGTCCCTGGGCGGCGGCACCAGGGATGAACTGGCTCTGCTACGCCCGTCACCGCGGTCCCCGTGGCATACCGAGCAGTAGTTGTGATAAACCAGGTCCGGTTTTACGCCATCCGCTGCGATGGCATTTTCCGTTGCGCCAAGTAAGACAGCGCCATGCAGCAGACACAGAACCAGCCAGGCACATCGTTCAGGCATCGCGCAGTTGCCCCAGGCCTTCTTCAGGATATCGATCTTCATTTCCCCAATCGTGGATTTTCGAGCCAACCGGATGCGTTAACGTTGCCGACCGAAGTCGTTGTCAGCATTCAGCAATATCCATACCTGAATTCCCTCAGCGCTTCGGGTCATGGCCGGTCGCTGATCGCTTGGCATGCCTGTTGCTCGAAAAGGTTGGCTGATGCAGTGCCGCCTGATCAAAACCTGGAATGAAGACCCTGAACATGAACTATCGCAACGCAATTCAACGCTGCCAACGCTGTGTGGTCTGTTTGATCATGCTGGTGTCGGGCGGATGTGCGCAACTTCCGGAAAACGATGTGAGCGCCAAGGTCAAGGACAGCAGGCCGTTGCTTTTTCCGCCGCCGCCCGAGCCGGCGCGATTTGTTTTCGAGCGGGCGATTTATGGCAGTGCCGATGTCGTTTCCGCCAAAGAAGAATCGGCGCTGAAGAAGCTGGTGGTGGGGTCGACCGAGCGGGGCGGCAGCGAGCCGATGGGCAAGCCCTATGCGGTTGCGGTGCATCGCGGCCGCGTTTACGTCTCGGACACGGTGGCCCGCATCGTCCATGTTTTCGATGTTCCGGAAGGGCGGTATTTCAAGATCGGCGAAAATGATCCCGGCCGTCTGAGAAAGCCGCTGGGCATCGACGTCGACGGCGCGGGTAATCTTTACGTGGCCGATGCAACGACCAAGTACATTCTCGTCTTCGACCGGGACGGGAATTTTCTCAGGCAAATCGGCGGGCCAAAAATGTTCGATCGCCTGACCAGCGTCACCGTGGATAAAAGCGGGGAGCACCTCTTCGTCGTGGATATCGGTGGCGTCAGTTCCGAAAACCATCGCGTCCGGGTGTTGGATGCGCATGACGGCAAACTCAACTTCGATATCGGCAAGCGAGGCAACGGTCCCGGCGAATTCAACCTGCCACGCGATGTGGCGATCGGCAAGGACGGCAACCTCTACGTGGTCGATGGTGCGAATTTCCGCATTCAGGTGTTCGACGCCAGTGGCAAGTACCTTCGCAACTTCGGTCAGGTCGGCAAGGAGTTCGGCAGCTTCGCCCGACCCAAGGAAGCCTCGACCGATGCGCAGGGTAACCTCTACGTGATCGATGCCGCGTTCGGCAATTTCCAGATATTCAGCCCCGGCGATGAATTGCTGCTGTTCATCGGGGATCGTGCGTCCGAGGACGGTCCGGCGCAATACATGCTGCCCTCCGGCATTTATGTGGATGAAGATGGTCGTGTCTACATGGTGGACCAGTGGTTCAGGAAGGTCGAGGTTTATCGGCCCGTCACGCTGACCGCGCAGGACGGTTTCCTCGTCAAAAAAGCGGTGCCCGTCGAAAAGTAAAATTTCCTTCCCGGATTGGCGGGATTGGGAAAATCCGATTCCGGATTCTCGGAAACAAGAATTCCCGGTTTTGCAAAGATGCTCTTGCCCACCCCGGCGACATCCATTCCGCAAAATGCGTTGAATCGGCCGGAACGCCTCAGGCAACGGTCTTCTGCGGTGTGCCTGCGACAGACAACCCCCATTTTTTACGGGCGTCTCACCCAATTTTCCCCCAACCCCCACCCAATGGGGCAAATGCCCCACCAGGCCGTTGATCGCGTTCACTTTTCACCCGGCCGGAAAATATTTTTATCCAAGAGCCCTGATTTGATCGCGGTGCAGCGGCTTTTTTCCTGATAACGCGACCGGCAGTCCTGTCAACTGGCACGGTTGATGCTATTCAGGATGTGAAGGTCATGTATTTGAGCTGTTTTTCGGGTGACCGATGAATGGTCCGGTAGTTGGATTTAAGGAGGAGCGCACAATGAAAGTACGCACATGGATTTTAAATAGCCGGGTGGGATTGTTCCCGGCACTGATGATGGTTTTCATGTTTGCTATGCCGCAGGCGATTGCAGGCATTACGACGACCAAGCACAACCTGAGTACAGGCGGTACGGGGGCCAATCACCTGACCTCCGGCACGGCGGAAATCTGCGTGTTCTGCCATACGCCGCACGGTGCCGCGGCGGCGGGCGCGGCCAAGCCGCCCTTGTGGAACAAGGCCCTGCCGTCTTCGGCGGGTTATACGACCTACAGTTCGGCCTCTTCCAGCACGATCGACGGCAATGTGAGCCTCGCCAATTCGGTCTCGCTGGCGTGCTTGTCCTGCCATGACGGTTCTCAGGCCATGGACAACATGATCAACGCGCCGGGATCGGGTGGATACAACGCCAACGGCGCAAGTCCCGCCGGCTACACCTGGACCGGGGCAGCCATCATGCCAAGTTCGGTCGCGCTTCTGGGGACGGACCTGTCGAACGATCACCCGGTCGCCATTCAATATTGCGGCGGCGGCCTGACCGGTTCGGGCACGACGGTCAGCGGGACCTGTACCGATTCGGACTTCAAGAACGGCAGCAATGACGTCAAAACCAAGCAGGTGGGCAGCACGCAGCTGTTCTGGGTCGACACCGGCGTCAGCAACGGCACCCGCGAAAAGACGGACTTGCCGCTGTACAACAACTCGGGCAACACCGGACCTTCGGTCGAATGCGCGAGCTGCCACGATCCGCACTCGGATACCAACGCAACGTTCTTGCGTGTAGCCAATACGGGAAGCGCGGTTTGTCTGACCTGCCACGTCAAATAGTCGGGGCCTGAGTTCGGAATTCAACGGGCCGGTGTTCCGGCCCGTTTTGTTTGTGGGG
>Ga0172373_10006178_pt1 | contig 16037 bp, 12 predicted proteins | sample Lak10m_2_FD_114546 | JGI IMG/M metagenome (GOLD analysis project Ga0172373, IMG submission 114546) | Freshwater microbial communities from Kabuno Bay, South-Kivu, Congo - kab_092012_10m | ecosystem: Environmental > Aquatic > Freshwater > Lake | place: Democratic Republic of the Congo...
CCAAGCCCTTTGCCGACATTTTAAAGAGCAAGGCGTTTGAAATGCTTTGCATTGGTAGATACACCCACCTGTAACACACGTTATAGGATGCAGTTAACATTTGTTAAGAAAAAAGTATCGGTTGAGAATTGACAGAAAGCCAAGTAAGCGAATCATCCGCTTTATGAATTCCCATTACTACATTCGTTTGCGGCTGCCCCGTTCGTAACGTCAACATCGCGGGATGATGAACATTTAAAAATGTTGTGCCATCTTCATGAATAATTTTGCTATTTCGCGTTTGATTATCAAATGATTGTCCTGTCAATTTCGCGGCATTTATACCGAGAATTTTATCAACAGCAGAATTTGCGAGAATGATCTCTTCTTTTTTATTTTGGAAGATAACGCCTTCGTCCATAGCCTCAAAAATAGAACGCAAGCGCATATCACTTTCTTTGAGTCGATTTGCCATCGATTGAATTTCTTTGAAAATGGACGAAATTTTCGCAATGCCAATTGCCATCAAAGCAGAAATAATCAACGCCACCAATTCAGCATTCATATTGGGTTGTTTCGCATTTTCCGTCGTGAGAAGCTCAAACAAACTCACACCACGCCGAAATGCCATTAACACAATCGCAAAAGCAATCAGCCCCCATGCCGCACTTTTTCCTGTCACTTTAATCAATCGAAGTGCGAAAAAAACCGCGATAATTTGCAATGCAAGCGAGGTAATTAGAATGGATTGCATAATCACAAGACAACCGCCTCGATAAGCTGAATAATCTGATCAAATTGATAGCCTTTTGCTAATGCTTCTAAACTGTCTGCAATTTCAGGTTGAAGAGTGCGAATTTTTACAATCACAGCCTCAATTTCTTCAGTATCCAGTATTAGTGTTGCTTCGTGTAATTCTTCTCGCAATGTCAATGGCAACGTTGCCACCATGTCAGCTGTAATTTTTGAAGTCGGTGAAATAGCTGTGACGGGCGCATCTTGATAAATAAATTTAACACCCAATTGCTTGCTCAATGCGGCGAAAATTTCAGGAATATGAAACGGTTTATGCAACACGGCATCACAACCCGCTTTGATAATATCATTGTGTTGATCGATAAAAGCACTAGCAGTCAAAGCAACAATTTTCACTTTCTCGCCGCCGACAAGTTGCCGAATTTTCCCCGTCGCTTCATAACCGTCCATAACAGGCATACGCATATCCATCCAAATTAAATCAGGTTGCCATTGCTCAAAAACGTTAATGGCTTCTTGCCCATTTTCAGCTTCACGCACTTCAAAACCTATATTTACAAGCATGGTCACAAGTAATAATCGGTTATCAACACTGTCATCGACAACGAGTAATCGCCAATTCGGCTGGTCTGGTGCAAGGCTTTTAACGTCACGATAATTTTCTTCGATGGCAATATCAGAAAGACTTGCCACCGCAACAGGTAATTCAAGTTTAAATGTTGAACCTTCGCCAAACACACTACTGACACTAATCTGTCCGCCCATGAGTTCAACCAATAATTTGGAAATAGCTAAACCCAATCCTGTACCTTTTACATCGGCATTTTCTTGTACTAATTGTACAAACGGTTTGAACAATTCTTCTTGCTTGTCGTCGGGAATACCTACACCGCTATCAAAGACTTCAATTACCAACATCAAGGTATCAAAAGAAGCGTACGATTCCGTGCGAGCATTCAACGAAACTTCGCCATGTTTAGTAAATTTAATTGCATTGCCGAGCAAATTGATTAGCACTTGCCGCAATTTGCCACTGTCTGATTTAACGAAACGTTGTATATCTGCCGCGAGATTGACAGTGAAAAATAACTGTTTGCTAGCTGCTCGCACGTTAATCATCTCGCCAATATCGTTTAACAATTTGATTAAATCGAAGGCGCGAATATCCACATCAAGACGACCCGCTTCAATTTTAGAAATATCCAACACGTCGTTAATCATGTTCAGTAAATGCGCCCCACTGCGATTGATAATACCGAGTGTTTCTTTTTGGGCTGCTGTAGCGGCTTCATCGCGGCTCATCAGTTCTGAAAATCCCAAAACTGCATTCAGCGGTGTGCGTAATTCATGACTCATTGTCGCAATAAACGTGCTTTTGGCGATATTGGCCGCTTCAGCGGCTTCTTTGGCAATAATTAAATCGGCAGTTCGTTCTTCAACCAAATTTTCAAGATGATCACGGTGTTGTTTCAATTCGGCTTCTGCTTGCTTGCGCTGCGTAATGTCACGACCAATACCCAATACGCCAATCAAATGCCCATTCTCGTCGTACATAGGCGTTTTAACGGTTTCGAGTAACGCACGAGTGCCATCGTCAGCGAACGTTACCAATTCTTCGTTCATCACCGATTTCATCGCGGCTACGGCGTAGTTATCATTGGCACGAAACAAATCAGCAAGTTCACGGTCAACAAAATCGTAATCCGTTTTGCCGACAATTTCGGATTCTTTCGCCCCAAAAAAACGTTCAAACATCGGATTACAAGCTAGATAAACGCCATCTGCATTTTTAAGCCAAACCAAATCATGTAGTGTTTCAAATATGGCGCGTAATTTTGCCGTATTTTCAATTTGCGCTCTTTTTCCTTCTTCAATGGCATCAAGCATTCGGTATAAATGCGTTGCAAGCAGACCAATTTCGTCGCAACGTTTCACCTGTTCACGTTTGAATTCCAGCCCATGTTCTGCATCATTGGCAACTTTTGCCAAACTGTCTAAGCCTTTCGTTAGTCGCCGAGCTAATCCTGTTGCAATAATCGTAATGAGCAACACAAATAACGCCGCAACGCCCAAACCTGCCAAAGCAATTTTTTGCAAATTCGCATTTGCAGTGTCTCGCGTGAGTTCAACTCGCACCCAACCAATAAAGTTCTCACTCACTTCAATGGGAACAGCAATATCGATAAGATTGTATTCATCGATCAAAATTTGTGGCTTGCTAGGCACTCTTAATAATCTTTGACTAATTTCATCGTTAAAAAATTGCCCGATATATTCGGTTTTTGTTGCTGCTAACACTTCACCGCGCGGCGAAAGAACCGCTGCAAATTTGAGATCGGTAGTTTCTGTTGCACCTTTTAAGACTTCTTGTAGTCCTACCACATCATTAGCTAACACCCACGATGCGCTGCTAAACGACAGCGTGCGAGCTAAATCAAACGCGCTTTTCGTATTTTGCGTGTAAAGAAAATTTTGTTGAAAAGAGAACAGAAAATACCCTGAACCCAAAATGACGATAAGTGACACGAGTGAAAATGACCACGCCAATTGGCGGCGAATGGAACGACTCCACACGCTGGTCAATTGGTTAAAAATACTGCGGATTGAATTCATGAAATTTCGGTAAATCAATAATCAACAGGGCGAACTGTTTTAGAAAATGTCTCTAAAAAATTATGCACAAGGTGATAAGTGTCATCTGTTGCGGGTTCAAAACGTGAAATTGGTAATTTTGCAAGTATTGCCCTGCCCTGCTCGCTGTCTTGCAGGCTAAATAGCAATGTAGCAAATCTATCGACAATCGGTTGAGGAATATCTTTGTGAACAACCCAACCATTGTTTAGCATCGATTCTGTTTGCCATTTCACTTCCAACTCACTTGCCATGTCGGGATGTTCCACTTGAAAACCTTCCCAAGGCACAGGCCACGTCGCGCCTGCCGCAACATGACCACGCAATACATTCATAATCGAAGATTCTTGTGAACCCACATAAAGATTTTCAATGTCACGATTCACGTCAATACCGTGCGTATGCAAGTAGTATTGCGGCATCATCGTTGCAGCGAGTGCTGTTGCGGCGGGATAAGAAACCGCTTTGCCTTTGAGATCAGCGATGTTTTTGATGCCACTGTCTTTACGCACAAGAACAATGCCGCGAAAAACCTCGTCATCGCCCATTTTGCCAAAAACGTGATACCCATGTTTGAGCGATTGCAAGGTTTGATAAGGATTTGGCATCGCAAACGCGAAATTTCCCTCATAAAGTTTTTTCTCAAATTCTTCGTAATTGCGTGAGGCTTCTAATTTGAAATGTGCTTGAGGAATGTTGTTATTCATGTACTCCACAATCGGATTGTAGAGTTCCATCAATTTTTGTGGATTATGCAAAGGGTGAATTGCGACAACATATTCCGTTATTGCAATCGGACTTTGAGAGCTAGAAATGGGCTGATAAGTATTTTCTTCTGTCGAGTTATCGCAAGCACTTATCAGTAACATTAAGACAAACATTGTCCATAATTTTAGAGCATTTTGGATACTAAACATGATTCGCGGTCTCCAATAATCGTAACCAGTGTTGAAACTCGACATCATGACAATGCCGAGGTTCAAAGTACGAATCGTTTATTTTTTGATAATAGTTTTACCATCAATAATCAATTCAGAAATTCAGCCTTCAATGCGTTGTTCTGGAGACTTAAACGAATCCACCAGCATCAACGCCACGCCAATCGTAATTGCTGAATCGGCAATGTTAAACGCAGGCCAATGATAAGTGCCGTAATAAGCATCGAGAAAATCAATCACATAACCATAACAAAGTCGGTCGATTAAATTGCCAATCGCGCCACCTAAAATCAGCGATAACGCAACAGCGAGTAGCGTTTCGTTTTCTTTTAACTTGGTTAGCCAAATCGTCATAATCGCACTCATGATGATAGCGAGTGCGGCAAAAAACCAACGTTGCCAACCGCCCGCTTCGCTTAAAAAACTAAACGCCGCGCCTGTGTTGTGAACGTAAGTTAAATTAAAAAACGACGGAATGATGACAATCGATTCATAAAGTTGAAAGGTTTTATCAATCGCAATTTTGCTGGCTTGGTCTAAACCGAGCGATAAAAACGCAAGCCATAACCATTTGAGCATCACAAATTTACGCATAACGACGCACTTCGCCTTCGCCGAACACATTTTCAACGCAACGTCCGCACAAACCATGATGCGCGTGGTTTTCGTCTGTGATTACGTCGGCGCATTGATGCCAGCAACGGACGCATTTTGTTGCGGTTGAAGGTGTAACGGTAATTTTCAAAGCATCCGATTTTGAAATTTTTGCGCCTGACGTAATAAACACAAAACGTAATTCGTCGCCTAATTTTTCAAGCGTTTCAAACGTTTTCGCGTCACATTCCACTTCAACATTTGCCGCAAGCGATGAACCGATTTCTTTATTTGAACGCGATTGTTCAAGAGCTTGGCTGACTTCTGCACGAACAGCCATCACCGTTTGCCAAAAATCGTGATTGAATTCTGCGTTGGCATCTAAAGCAACTAAATCTTCATACCACGTCGCTAAAAACACCGATTCAGGGCGTTTATGAACGGCTGGTAAATGTTGCCAAATTTCATCGGCGGTATAACTTAAAATCGGTGCAATCCAACGTGTCAACGCTTCTAACACATGGAACATGGCGGTTTGTGTTGAGCGACGTGCCAAGCCATCTGTTTTTGCGGTGTATTGACGGTCTTTGATGATGTCGAGATAAAAACTGCCCAAATCAATCACGCAGAAATTATGTACTTTTTGGAAAACCGTTTGAAATTGGTAGCTTTCGTAAGCGGTTTTCACTTCTTCTTGCAACGTGAATGCACGGTCTAACACCCAACGGTCAAGTGGCAATAAATCTTTGGTTTCAATCAAATTTTCAGCAGGATTGAAATCATTTAAATTCGACAACAAGAAACGCGCCGTATTTCGCAAACGGCGATAACCGTCCGATGTACGCTCTAAAATTTCATCTGAAACGCGCATTTCACCGCGATAATCAGTCGATGCAATCCACAAACGCAACACGTCTGCGCCAAGCATTTTCATTACCGATTGTGGCGGAATGACGTTGCCTTTTGATTTCGACATTTTTTCGCCTTTCGCATCGACCGTAAAACCGTGCGTTAAAACGGTTTTATACGGTGCAACGCCATTCATGGCTGTTGAAGCGAGTAGCGACGATTGAAACCAACCACGATGTTGGTCAGAGCCTTCTAAATATAAATCGGCGGGAAATTGCAATTGTTCACGACGTTCTAAAACGCCTGCATGGGTTACGCCCGAATCAAACCAAACATCTAACGTGTCGGTCATTTTGTCGTAATCGGCAGCTTCATTGCCAAGTAATTCGCTCGCTTCGAGTTCAAACCACGCATCGATGCCTGACTGTTCAATTTTTTGCGCGACTTGTTCGATGAGTTCGGCTGTATTCGGATGCAATTCGCCTGTTTCTTTATGCACAAAAAACGCAATCGGCACGCCCCAAGTGCGTTGACGTGAAATACACCAATCTGGGCGATTTTCCATCATGGTTTCAATTCGCGCTTGTCCCCAATCGGGAATCCACGCGACTTTTTTCACTTCGGCTAACGCTTGTTCACGCAATTTGTTTTGGTTCATCGAAATGAACCATTGCGGGGTAGCTCTAAAAATAATTGGTGTGTGATGTCGCCAGCAATGCGGATAACTGTGCAACAGCGTTTGTTGATGCACTAATTTTCCATGTTCATGCAAAACTTCTAAAACGTGGGCATTGGCTTTAAAAACGTGTTCGCCTGCGAAAATTTCCACATTTGGCAAAAATACGCCATCGCCACCGACAGGACAATCAACAGGCAAATCATAAACACGTCCGACAACGTAATCTTCTTGACCGTGTGCAGGTGCGGTATGAACTGCCCCAGTTCCCGCGTCAGTCGTAACATGGTCGCCTAAAATAATTGGCACTTGACGGTCATAAAACGGATGTTGCAATAACTGATTTTCTAACACCCGACCTTCGCATTCTGCCAAAACGGTGTAATCCAAATTGCCATAACGGTGCATTGCTGATTCGAGTAGCTCTTGAGCAATCACCAAACGTTCGTCGTGATGTTGCACTAAAACGTAAGTCAAATCAGGGTTCAAAGCTACGCCTTGGTTTGCTGGTAATGTCCAAGGCGTTGTCGTCCAAATCACCACCGACACTTTGCCATGACCTTGTGACGAACTGAAATTTAACAAAAAGTCCGCGCTGTCCACTGCTGAAAAACGCACATCAATTGCTGGTGAATGTTTGTCTTCATATTCAACTTCGGCTTCAGCTAAAGCTGAACCGCAATCCGTACACCAATGCACAGGTTTTGCACCTTTGACAATATGACCGTTTTTCGCAATCCGACCGAGTGAACGCACAATGTCCGCTTCAAATTGGAAATTCATTGTTAAATACGGATTTTCCCAATCGCCAAAAACGCCTAAACGTACAAAGGCTTCTTTTTGAATTTCAACTTGTTTGGCGGCATATTCGCGGCAAGCGTTACGAAATGCGTGAGGCGGAATTTTTACCCCTGCTTTTCCGACTTTCTTTTCAACTTGCAATTCAATTGGCAAACCGTGGCAATCCCAACCAGGAACGTAAGGCGCGTCAAAACCGCTTAATGTTTTAGATTTGAGAATGAAATCTTTTAAAACTTTGTTGACCGCGTGACCAATGTGAATTTCACCATTTGCATACGGAGGGCCATCGTGTAAAACGAATTTCGGGCGACCTGCTGAAACATCACGAATTTGTTTGTATAAATCGGCGGCTTGCCATTTTTTGAGTTGTTCGGGTTCACGTTGCGCTAAATTCGCTTTCATCGAAAAGCCAGTCGTCGGCAAATTGAGCGTTTTTTTATAATCAGTAGTCATGTTTTTTTAAGTCCAAAAATCAAGAGGTAAATTATTTAATTGTTAGCATTATAACGTACCCATTTTAGGCAGATATAGATAACGCCATTGTTTAAACGAAAATTCGTTAAAATAACGTCCAATACAACTTTTTATTTTTCAAGGTTAAAAACAAATGAAATTAGGCACAGCATTAACGCCATCAGCAACAAAAGCTCTATTGTTCGGTAGCGGTGAATTGGGTAAAGAACTCGTAATTTCCTTGCAACGCTTTGGCGTAGAAGTCATTGCTGTTGACCGTTATGAAAATGCGCCCGCACACGCCGTTGCTCATCGCGCTTACGTTATTGATATGACGAACGCGCAAGCCGTAAAAGATTTGATTGCAAAAGAAAAACCGCATTTCATCATTCCTGAAATTGAAGCTCTAGCAACCGACGCACTCGCTGACATTGAAGCACAAGGCGGTTGCACGATTGTTCCCAATGCACGAGCAATTCAACTCACCATGAACCGCGAAGGCATTCGCACACTGGCGGCTGAAACTTTGAAATTGCCAACGTCAAGTTATGCGTTTGCTCAGTCGTTTGAAGAACTTAAAAATGCCGTTGAAAATGGCATTGGCTATCCGTGTTTTATAAAGCCGACCATGTCATCATCTGGCAAAGGGCAATCAATGGTGAAAACCGCAGATGAACTACAAACCGCGTGGGATTACGCTAAAAACAGTGGGCGCGTTGATACGGGCAAAGTCATTGTCGTAGGCAAAATCGATTTTGATTTTGAAATTACGTTGCTCACGGTTCGCGCCTTAAACGCAAACGGCGAAACAGAAACGCATTTTTGTGAACCGATTGGACACGTTCAAGAAAACGGTGATTACCGCGAAAGTTGGCAACCGCAATCGATGACAGCCAAAGCAATTGAAAATGCACAAGAAATTGCTCAAAAAATTACCGATGCGATTGGCGGTTTAGGTTTATTTGGCGTGGAATTATTTGTTTGTGGTGATGCCGTTTGGTTTAGTGAAGTCAGTCCGCGTCCGCATGATACAGGCATGGTCACGCTACTTTCGCAAGTGCAAACCGAATTCGATTTACACGCCCGAGCGATTTTAGGCTTGCCCGTCAATACGGCGTTAAAAAGTGCAGGCGCAAGTGCAGTTATTTTGAGTCCGATTGACGCGCAAGGTTTAAATTATCAAGGTTTAGAAAAAGCGTTAAGCGTTGAAAATACGGATGTGCGTTTATTTGGAAAACCGCAGGCGTTTGTAAATCGCCGCATGGGTGTTGCGCTTGCAATTGCTGAAACAGTCGAAAAATCGCGTGAAAATGCCCGCAACGCCGCAAATTCGGTAACAATGAGGCAAGAATGATGGTTTTGAAAGAATCATTTTCCCGTTTAGACAGTGCGTTTGGGCAATTTTTCAGCGATTTAACGTCGCTTGAAACTGTACAAAAAGATGCGCTGAAATCGATTTTGACGCAACTTTGCGCGACGTATTATCAAGGCAACACTTATTTGAAACTTACGTCACCGCAACAAAAATTATTGCGTGAAACCAATTTAGCCAGTTCGCCTGAAATTTCAGCTATTTTACCGTTGCATATCGATGAATTCGGACATTTATACCTAAGGCGTTATTGGGATTATGAACAGCGTTTAATTGTCAAATTGCGCGAAATGCAACAACAAACCACGCAATTTTCAGATTTAGATAATTTGCTCGAAACCTTTTTTCCAACGATTTCAACAGAAAAAGATTGGCAACGCGAGGCCGCAAAAAAGGCGGTTGAAAAAAATTTCACGATTATTACAGGTGGCCCTGGAACTGGTAAAACGACAACCGTTGTGAAAATTTTGTCGATTTTGCAAACGCTTCATTTTGAAAAACCGTTGCAAATTGCCCTCGCCGCACCAACGGGCAAAGCCGCAATGCGTTTGCAAGAATCGATTACTCAAAGCAAAAGCGATTTAAATTGCGCGGCGAAAATCAAAGCAATTTTGCCCGAAAATGTAACCACAATTCACCGTTTGTTGGGCGCAAAACCACCTTCGCCGTATTTTCGCTACAACGAAAAAAATCGTTTGCCTTACGATTTGATTGTGATTGATGAAGCCTCGATGATTGATTTGGCAATGATGAGCAAACTCGCCGCCACAATTAAACCTTCAGCGCGTTTGATTTTGCTTGGTGATAAAGAACAACTTGCATCAGTTGAATCGGGAACGGTTTTGGCAGATTTAACGCAAGCGTTGCCAGAAAACACGGTTGAATTGCAAAAAACGTATCGTTTTCAAGGTGTGATTAAAGAATTTGCGATAGCGATTAACCAGAAAAACGCGCCGCTTGCTTGGCAAATCAGCCGTGAAAAAAACGACGTAATTGAGCATTTAAACGAAAGTTTTTTAACGTATTTGGTTCAGCAACACCGCGACTACTTTCAGGCTATAAAAACTGGTAAATCTTTGGCTGAAATTTATGTCGCATTAAATCGTTTTCAAATTTTGTGCGCTCATCATGAAGGCAAAAATAGCGTTTCTGAGCTAAATTACCTTTTAGAAAAAGCTCTACAAAATGAAAAACTCATCAATTTAGCTTCAAGTTGGTACGTTGGACGACCTGTGATGATTACGCAAAATAACGCGACATTACAGCTTTATAACGGCGATATTGGCGTTTGTTTGCATGATGATTATGGTGAAACGAAAGTATTTTTTCCTCGTCCTGATGGTAGTTTTCAAGGCTTTTCGCCAGCGCGTTTGCCACCGTGTGAAACCGTTTTTGCGATGACGATTCATAAAAGTCAAGGCTCTGAATTTGAAGAAATTTGTGTGTTTTTGCCTGATTATGTGCAACCGATTTTGACTAAAGAATTGCTTTACACGGCGATTACTCGTGCGAAAAAAAATATCAAATTAGTCACTAGCGAAAAAATTTTTTTAGCGACCGTGCAAGCAAGTGTGAATCGCGTAACAGGTTTAGTGACGCAATTCAAAAATGCGTAAAAATGGCGAAAGAATTGTTAATCATCGAGTAGAATTGCTGTTTTTCATTTTTTAAAATGAAACATCCATGATTGAAATACACCAAGACATAGAGAAATTGAGTAATTTTTTTGTTTGATAAGGAGGCGGTAAAATGAAAATTGATTTTGAGAATTTAGGCAATATCGAAAAGGGAAGTATTGCGCTAAATGATTTCACCTTGTTTTGTGGCAAAAACAATTCGGGGAAGACTTATGCAATGTATTCGATTTATGGTTTGTTAGAAAAGGAATTTGACATTAGATTTTCTTTTGTAAAAGGAATTGTTGAAGATTTAAAACGTGTCGGAACATATCGTTTAGAAATTGATCAAGTTTTAGCTCAACACAAAAAAGAAATGGTTAAACACATTGAGGAACATTTTAAACATTACCTACCTCGTTTGTTTAGTATGCCTGATGATGAGTTTTCTAAAACTTTTATAAAACTGGATTTCAACGGTGAAAATTTACAAGAAAGAGCGTTTAAAAAAACAGATAAACGAATGCTGTCATTCGGAAAAAACAGAGATTGGACATTATTGATAGAAAAAGACGCAGACAGCAATATGGTTCAGTTGACGCTACAGGATTCTGAAGTACCAGATAAATTGTTACAAGATTTTATTTCAGCCGCATTAGTTAGTATCGCTTTCACTTGCTTATCAAAGGATTCTTTTTTGTTGCCCGCAGAAAGAGCTGGGTTAAATTTATTTTTTAAAGAATTATCCAGCACACGGAATTTATTGTTACAACATGCTCAAAAAGACAATGTTGATCCAATGAAATTGTTAAAAGACATTTTAACCTCTCGTTATGCAGACCCAATCCAAGATTATATTCAATACCTTAATAAGATAGGTCGGACTCAAAAGCAAAAAAGTATCTATCGTGAGTACGCCCAAAATATACAAAAAAATGTTTTGAATGGTAAATATGATGTAGATGGACAAGGAAATATTTTTTTTATGCCGTATCGTAGTAATAACAAGAAATTACCACTCTATTTTTGTTCCTCATCGGTAACAGCACTTTTTGGCTTAGTATTCTATTTAGAACATCTTGCAGAAGTGGGAGACTGCATAATGATTGACGAACCTGAACTCAACTTACATCCTGACAATCAGCGTAAAGTGGCTCGAGTTTTAGGTCAATTAGTCAATGCTGGCTTGAAAGTCATCGTAAGTACACATAGTGACTATTTTGTACGCGAATTGAACAATCTCATCATGTTAAGAAAAGAGTTTACTGGTGCAAAAGAGTTACAAAAAAAATATGGCTATGTTGATAATGAATTGCTAGATGGCAAACGGGTGTCTGCTTATTTGTTTGATGACAAAAAAATAACTCAGATGACTTTAGATGAGGATGAAGGCATTGTCGCGGAAACCTTCGATGTTGTTATTAACACATTAAGCGAATCATCTAACGAAATTTATTACACAATGCAAGATGCAAAGGGTGTTTAATCGTGCGTCAGTTGCCCAATGCTTTAAAAGAATACATAAACGAGTGTTATCATGTGCTACCAGTTGATAAGAACAATTTAAATCTCACTGAAGAGAAAAATAGCACACATGTTCACATCAAATTAGCAGACAGAGATTTCGATAACATTTTTTGTTTCAGTATTGATAAAGAAAAAACAAAAAATAGTAAATGCGCTGTTGGTAATAATATCTTTCCGTTTTTTAACGCCAGTGTCGCTGGGTTATGTATTAAAAATGACTTCACGTTAGTACATCAATTAGGCAACAAAATATCCATTTTATTCATTGAATTGAAATCGAATGATACTGATGGTTATTTGAAGCAATTACAATCAGGAAAATTATTTTTTCAATTTGTTATCGAAAAAATAAAACTTTGCAATTCTGATTTCCAAGATATAGATAATCATTTTGAGTGCAAATATGTCTTATTTTGTCTTCCCAGAAAAACTGCTAAAAAATTTAATTCCACACAAACTCGCAAACCTAAAAAAACAGAGTTAGATGGTTTGCCTATTGATTATCATGACATTAACAAAACATATCACCTATCACATTTATTGAATAATTTATGACAGAACCACAAGAAAACATCCAAGACGAACAAGACCAAATCCGCCAACGTCGCGAAAAATTAACCGCGTTGCGCGAAGAAACCATTGCCTTTCCAACCGATTTTCGCCGCGATGTCGTCGTTGGTGAATTACTTGCAAAATACGGCGAAAAAACCAAAGAAGAACTCGAAACCGACCATTTGCGTGTAAAAATCGCAGGTCGCATGATGACACGCCGTATTATGGGTAAAGCGAGTTTTAGCCATTTGCAAGATATGTCAGGGCAATTACAGGTTTATGTGGCACGAGATAATTTGCCCGAAGGCGTTTATAACGACCAATTTAAAAAATGGGACATCGGCGATATTTTTGGTGCAGAAGGCGTGTTGTTCAAAACCCAAACAGGTGAACTCAGTGTAAAAGTCGATAACATTCGTTTGTTGACTAAAGCCTTGCGTCCGTTACCTGAAAAATTCCACGGCATTGCAGACCAAGAAATCAAATATCGTCAACGGTATTTAGATTTAATCATGAGCCAAGAATCACGCAATACGTTCAGAATTCGTTCACAAATCGTGGCGTTTATTCGTAATTTTTTAACACAACGTCAATTCTTAGAAGTCGAAACACCAATGATGCAAGTCATTCCTGGTGGAGCAACGGCGCGACCTTTTACTACGCATCACAATGCGCTCGACATGGATATGTTCTTGCGAATTGCGCCCGAATTATATTTAAAACGGTTAGTCGTCGGTGGTTTTGAGCGCGTATTTGAAATTAACCGTAATTTCAGAAACGAAGGCTTATCAACGCGCCACAATCCTGAATTCACGATGCTTGAGTTTTACCAAGCCTACGCGGAATATCATGAACTCATGGATTTGACCGAAGAAATGTTGCGCGGCATTGCTGGGGAAGTTTTAGGGCAAACCGTGATTACTTATCAAGGCGAGGAATACGATTTCGGCAAACCATTTGCACGCATGACGGTGTTTGATTCGATTTTGCATTTCAATCCAGATTTAAAACCTGAAAACATTTCGACACGCGAAGAAGCAGAAAAAGTCGCACAAAATCTAAAAATTCCTGTCAAAGACAGTTACGGTTTGGGCAAAATTCAAATTGAAATTTTTGAAAAAACCGTTGAAAGTCGCTTGATGAATCCAACGTTTATTACGGCATATCCTGTTGAAGTTTCACCACTTGCACGTCGAAGCGATAACGACCCACATGTTACCGACAGATTTGAATTCTTTGTTGGTGGTCGTGAAATTGCCAATGGTTTTACCGAGTTAAACGATGCTGAAGACCAAGCGGCGCGTTTCCAACAACAAGTCAATGAGAAAGAGGCAGGCGATGATGAAGCCATGCACTTTGACGCAGATTACATCACCGCACTTGAACATGGTATGCCGCCCACAGCAGGTGAAGGGATTGGTATTGATAGATTGGTGATGTTATTTACTGATTCGCCGTCGATTCGTGACGTGTTGTTATTCCCACACATGCGCCCCAAATAAAAAATTCCATTTCTATCAGCCGCGCACAAGACGAGCGAATTTCGATGCAAATTGTGTGCGTGCTGTTTTGCCACCGTAATATCCAACAACTAGATCTACCGTCGAATTTTGCGCTGAATGTGAAGAGGAAGTCCAAAAATGATTTTTATTTTGAGAACTCGGCGAAAAAACCGTTTCATGTTCACCAAAAAGACTACGGTCGGTACTGACAATTTTTTTATTATCGCTTGTGACCAATATACGCTCTAATTCACCTTGACTAGGCAGTCGCCAATCACTGAAACTGCCAAATTTTTGTGCGTTAAAATCCTCAATGATTGCCGCAACGTCGGAAAAAGGAATTTCAATCGGTTCACCCACAGCAAGACGTTTTTGCCATTTTTGACCAATTAAATAACGACACCATGTTAAACCCGTTTTTGCATCAAGAGCTGTGCCATCTTCACGAGTAAGAAATTCTAAAGTCACCATCGTTTATGTCTTAAATTAAATAGGGCTTTGTTCAATTGTTTGATGATACGCCTTTGAGCGTTGAAATCACAACAGACGGTGTGTGAATTTTCCCTATATATCACGATAGTTGTCGTTTTCAGCCTTTGCTGAAAGCGGTTTTTTTGTTTGTGCTAAAATTCAGTTTTGTTTTAACCCTTGGAATTTGTTATGAAATTTGTAGACCCCAAAACGGATATTGCCTTCAAAAAAATCTTTGGCAACAACGCGCACAAAAGCATTTTGATTGAATTTTTAAACGAAATTTTAGAACTCGAATCCCCCATTGAAAGCGTGACAATCAACAATGCTTATCAAGTCCCACGCCTGAAAGGCTTGAAAGAAACTACGCTCGACGTGAAAGCCACCGATAAATTAAAACGCGAATTCATCGTTGAAATGCAAGTTGAAAAAGAAACTGCGTTTGCGAAACGGGCGATTTATTACAGCTCAAAATCTTACAGTCAGCAGCTCAAAAAAGCTGAAAAATACCATTTGCTCAGACCCGTTATTTTTTTAGGCATTTTGAATTTTGAAATGTTTGAACATCAAGACGTAATTTCACGACATTTGATTTTGAACAAAAAAACTTTTCAGCATGATTTAAAAGATTTGGAATTTAATTTTATTGAGTTGAAAAAATTCACCAAAACCGAATCCGAATTAGAAACTGTCGCGGAGAAATGGCTTTATTTTTTGCAACACGCCGATGATTTGGATCATATTCCAGAAAATGCGGCAAACACACCCGCATTGAAAGAAGCCTACGAAGTTGCAGCACAACATACTTGGACGCAAGAAGAACTTGATATTTATGAAGCGCAAGAATTTAAAATTGCCGTGAATGAAAATGTGATTGAAACCGCTCGTATGGACGGCGCAAAATCGAAAGCCTTAGAAATCGCCAAAGGAATGCTCACTGAAGGTTTAACCATCGAAGTTATTGCAAAACTCACAGGCTTACCCCAAAAAGAAATCGAAAATCTACGTTAATTGTTTTACAATTTTTCGGGCGAAAAATTCAAAACTTCGCCCGACAATTTTTTCAACCACAACGAGGAACACAAAAATGTCCCAGTCAGTCAGTCAGTCAGTCAGTCAGTCAGTCAGTCAGTCAGTCAAATAAAAGCCTAAAACTCCCCTTTTTTCTGTCAAGTTTATTTCTGCTTCCTTTTTCAAACGCCCACGCCGACACAACTGACGGGCTGGTGGCGCATTGGTCGTTTGATGATTGCACCGCAAAAGACAACAGCGGCAATGGTCACGATGGCTCGATTAACGGCAATCCGCAATGTGTTGAGG
>Ga0172373_10006179_pt1 | contig 16036 bp, 17 predicted proteins | sample Lak10m_2_FD_114546 | JGI IMG/M metagenome (GOLD analysis project Ga0172373, IMG submission 114546) | Freshwater microbial communities from Kabuno Bay, South-Kivu, Congo - kab_092012_10m | ecosystem: Environmental > Aquatic > Freshwater > Lake | place: Democratic Republic of the Congo...
CTTGCATAATATACCGTGTGGCATAGCTGGTATTGGATTGACTTTGCGGACTAAATTCTTGGTAGGTAATCGTCGACTTATTCCCAAAAAGATCACCTATCGAATTCAAACAAAATCCCCGGACGGTTAGATCCCCTGCATATAGACCGTGAACCTCATTATAGAATTCGGTTTCAAAGGAATATACCACTCCCTCCGGAGTGGTCATCACAACCTTTGCAATCGGAGAGGTTCGGGATATATGTGGATTTTCAATCCGTACGCCCGCCGCATCAAATAATTCGATTCGGCTTTGATTCCCTGTATCCCGGGTTCGGTATTCGGCTCCCGCGTTCCCCGTAGCCTCAAATATTTCCAAGGACCCCGAATCGACAATGACACGGCAATTGCTCAGCTCATATTCACGAACCACATACACCCGCATCCCAATGTTCATGTGCCAACCGTTACCAATCATCCCCCCCCATAATCGATTGGCGGTCGCCGACACTTCGGCCGAAGACCGATACGTCCGACTGCTATAATGGCGGGACAGCCGAAACCCAACGGGTCCCTTTCCGCCGAGATCCAAATCCACAACCTCTTGCGCCACATGACCTCGGGATAAATCCAAGTCGTCGTGCTGCGTCACCGATTCCCGGGTCGCATAGGAATTCACTTTCTCAAACCCTGCCGCCCCGGGACCATAGGTAACCGGATCTGTCGCAGCATCGCTCACACTGCCCCACACGAGGCATCCAATCAAGGCCCCCCATACAATACCCAACCCCCTCCGGGTGATTAAATAACGCATGGTTCTAGTGTTGAGTCGACTTTAGGTCACGCAACTCGGCCTGTATGGTTTCGATCTGCTTTTTTAATTGAATGATATACAGGGTCAATTCCTCTATTTTTTGCATCTGAATGGTCTGCATATCAACGACGCTTGTCCCCTTTTTCAGAACCTCGGCCTCCGACGGAACATCCGGCAAATGCCGATGGGTCGCGACAAAGGCTTCCACTTGATCCAATGGCATCAGTTTATAGTCGGGGTCAAAGACACGGTCCGCCCATTGAATCGGCGACGTTACAATATCGGTCGCCTGCAAAACCCCATCTACTTTCATTGTTCCAACCACATGCAACCGCGCGGTTGGCGTCACGGTTCCAATCCCAATATTACCGCTCGTCGACACCATCAACACATTACTCAAGCCCCCCACGACCCCCGTCAGCTGCGACCCATCCCCGATAAACCGGGTGGCCTTCACATTTCCGGCTACCTCCAGTTTTTCGGTCGGCAGTGTCGTCCCAATCCCAACGTTACCCGCCCCAGAAACACTCATTGCATGACTACCCCCCGCAAAAAACCGTATCCCCCGATATCCGGATAACGCCACCATGGTACCCGCCGTCGGAAACCCGGTTGAATCGTTATAAACAGATAACCCATAATTCGCCAACGCATCCCCGTCATAGGTAAACGTATCCGCAACGGCCACGCCCAGGCGCGCCGGAAACGTCGAGAGTTGAATATTTCCGACCACATCCAGTTTTTCGGTAGGCTGTGTTGTCCCAATTCCCAATTTCCCCGTCGTCGACAAATACATGCGGCTATTGCCGTAGCCATCCATAGCGGAAATCAACGGTGTTTCAGCTCCCGCTCCCGTTTGGATCAATACCCCATATCCGCTGCCGCCCCCATTTTTTTACTTCGCAGTCCAGTCGGCGTTCGAGCTCTGATACACCTTCACCGCCGCATTTGCTGTATTCGTGCCGCTCCAACCAGTCACCCGCCCCAACGTCACCGTTCCATCACCCGATACCTTCAATGCGCTTGAATTACTCGACAAAATTCCAGCCAAACGTGACCCGTCGCCTATAAACTGATTCGCCTTCACATTTCCGGCTACCTCCAGTTTTTCGGAGGGAGCCATTGTCCCAATCCCCATGTTTCCCACCGCTGTAATCCGCATCCGTTCTGAAGTCAGCTGAGTCCCCGACGTGTTACCCGTATGAAACTGAAGACTATGGTTCCCAGACGGCCCCACCGCCCCAATCCGAAAACTATTATCGGCCCCATAGTGCCCCAATATCCCGTATTGAGACTCCGGCGTCCCCTCCCCAATCTTAACTGTCACAATTGCCGTCCCGCCCCCCAGATTTTGAAGGTGCTGGGCCAGATACTCACCATTACGTACATACTGTGCCACATGAAGTGCCGCGTCTGGCGTTTGCGTCCCGATCCCCACACTCCCGCTAACCACTAATCCGCCATTGATCACCGGCATCCCCCCATCGGGCAACATCAACGTCTTTCGGCCGGCGCCGTAATCATAAAAATATAACTGCTGATCACGTGCACTATACGTCATGTCCCATTTCGTCCGCGCCGTTCCCCCATTTGTCGTCGGCGACATAAACAACAACCCCATCCACCCGTTATTGGTCCCGTTGTTATCCACCGTTTGCCCGGCTGATGTCGTCATTAACGTGATCACCGGATTCTGATTCTTTAGATGCAAATACGTCTGCGGTGCTTCCGTCCCCAATCCAAAATTGCCATTCGACGTGTTGTAATACATCACCGATGGATCAAACGTTCCCCATATCGTTGTTGTCATCGCAACAACTGCAACACCCAAATACACTGCGAATTGACGACCCATGATGACGCTCCTTGGTTTCTTCTTTTTCATTTATCTCCACCCCAAATTTAGTCCAAATCGATAACTCGGATCCAACCCATCCGTACTCGACTGCATATACGAAAAATCAATCCCCGCCTCTCCAAGTCGTAAACCCGTTCCGAGATTCCACCCACGACTCGTGACACTCCCCCAAATGGGTAGCTGCTCCGTTACCCAATATTGCCCACCCAAACGGACGATCGATTCGTTTGACTTGATTCCGACTTCTGCCAAGGTCGTCAACTTCCCACCCAGCCATCTGTATTGCGTTCCCACCTGCAACTCCTGACCAACCGCTTCCACCGTTTTGGATGGTGTGTCCCATCCCATCTGGGGCTGAACTATATTTTTATACACAACCCCCAAATCCCACTCGTTGGTAATCCCCCACAAGCCGCCCAAATCAGCCCCCCAACCCGAACCGGTGTAGCCGGCCACAACCTCCTGGATCCATTTCCCATTCACTCCCACAGATAGGCAACGAGAAAATTGATACCCCACTCCCGCCACTATGCCTCGACCCACATACCCAACGCCTTCGCCCGTGTCCACCAATCGATTATCAAACCCTGTTTGGCTGGTCTTACTTGATGCAACCTGGCTGTTCAACATGCTCGCTCCCAGCCCGATTCCCTCCCACATCCATCCCACCTGGACTTCCGCATAGTCCGTTTCCAGATATTGATACGCCGTTCCTGCAAACCGAAACCCGTCAGTACTGACCAATCCCGCGGGATTTCCACTAAGCCCGTCCATTCCTTGGGCGACTGCATATCCCCCCCGACCCGCTAGTTGGGCCTGACCACTATTATCCATAAACGCCGCTGCCCCAGACGCCGCATTCAACACACTTGCCACCCCCATTCCAATCACCAAAAGACCCCATTTTCGCATTGCCACCCCTCCCTTATTTCACGACCACCAATCGGCTGCGTCCACTCACCTTTTCAGATCCCGATTTTGCCACTACCACGATCAAATACGGTCCGTTGGCCACCACTTCCCCCGTTAAATCTCGGCCATTCCAAAAAATTCGATTAAATCCAGCCGCTCCGCCAACCTGGCCACCCCCGACCGACTGCTGCCACACCACACGCCCATTTGCCGCGAGTATCTTAATTTCCACGTCCGCCGCCAACGACAACTGATATTCGATGACCCCGGTTGTTTGATTGGGGTTTAAGGGATTTGGGCCACTCAATAGCGATCCCAGTCGTAACCCCGTGTCCACTTTAAGGGTTGAAAACGTCTTCGTCCGGTAATTCCCTCCGGCATCCCACGCCGCTACCTCCACCGTGTACACCCCGGTCGTCAACGCAGACCCTACCGTTATCGACGCCGTCACGGATGCCTGAGTCACCCCCGACATACTCGCCGATGCAACCGTCGCGCCTTGGTGATCGTGTATCGCGATATTCCAGCTCGAAACCACCGAGTCTGCGTCTTGTATTCCAATCTCTAAATTAGGGTTCGCGCCAATGTAGTCCCCTGTCGCAATCCATTGCCCTTCCGACATCAGTCCGCCAATACTCGGGGCCTGCACATCGATTGCCATCGGCATTCCACCACTTGTCGTCGCATAATTATTCCCTACGACCGGTACAACGCCACTCGATTCCGTTGCCGTAGTCGACACGATCGACACGGTGCCCCCTACCGATCGAATTCTCACCTCTACCGCGGCCTCCGGCCGAATAACCATTTCACTCGGGGATTCGGGCCGAACTGTATCCGCAACGGACACCCCCGCACACCCAACGACTACCAAGCCAACACAAATCACTCGAGTCCAAACGCTTACCACCGCCAGCCCCCTCTTCAAACAACTAATTTTATCTCATAAAAATACCGCTAAACGTAAAGTAATTTATATTGACAAAAAAAGTCAATCATCCCAATACGATACATTTGGGTTTCTAAGGTGGCACCTTTTCTGCGTTGTATCCTGGAACCTTTTTTACACGAGCAACTGCGTGACCCACATGATGTATTTAGTAAACGGTTCCAACAACAGCTGAGATAAAATCAACGTGCCTATTATACGTCCAATCTGTAGAAAAAAGACCACCGATCTCACATCATTTTCAGGACGTACCCCGTGTGTCGCTTGATCCGTAATCCGGGCCCCAGCAGGGTCGACAAACAAGGTAAACAATATGGTTGCCAGCCCATTCACAATTCCCGACAACTGAATCGCGGTCGACCGATACTCTGGCAACATCGCTCCCGCTAACAGCGCGCAGAGCACCCCAATCGTATATACAGAGGTGACCACCATATTTAAAATCAGAAATCCCTTAGGTAAGGTCTGCCACGAAATCGTCTTGAGCGAACTCAGTTTGGGAATCCGAATCATCTTCACAAATTTGATCAAGCGATGAGGTGCAAAAAAACTAATCGCAACCCGTGGCACCGATCCGGTCTTGGCAAATTTCTTAATCCCTATCGCAAACACCTGGACCATCGTTGGCGTCAAAATAAGGCCAATTAGCGACCCCAAAAACCCACAAAAGACAATCCATCGAAATTGAATTTCCAAAATCCGGACCGCATTTTGGCCACCGGTAAGCACCGTAGAATCCACCATCGCCCCCAACAAAGGGGCCTGAAACATATTCGACAATCGAGACACTAAAAGCGTGCTCGTCACAAATGACAACGATACCGCAATTTGCCGAGTCCGAACCCCCGCCAACCGCATGGAATAGGCCAATGATTCAGCCAAGTGAATCATCATCGTAAAAAATCCCACAATTAATAGTGAATGCGTCATCAGTATGGTCTCGCATACTACTCACCGTGCTGCGTGTTGGCAAACCCGGATGCCGTTGTTACAATGCCGGCGCTTATGACTACCCCTCCTTATAAACGAGTCCTATTAAAAATGAGCGGTGAAGCCTTTAAGGGCGACCGCGAATACGGCATTGATCCCCTTTTCCTAGTGGACATCGCAGAACAAATCCGTGATGGCCATGCACTTGGTGTGCAAATTGGCATCGTCATCGGTGGTGGAAATATTTTCCGTGGGATTGCCGGAGCTGCCAAGGGTATGGACCGCGTCATTGCGGATTACACCGGTATGCTCGCCACCGTTATGAACGCATTGGCACTGCAAGACGCCCTCACCAAGGTCGGCGTTGATTCCCGAGTACAAACGGCTATCGAGATGCGGGAAGTCGCGGAACCCTTTATTTTGAGACGGGCCCTGCGCCATTTTGAAAAAGGCCGAATCGTCATTTTTGCAGGTGGCACCGGGAACCCATATTTTACGACTGATACAACAGCTGCATTGCGTGCCGCTGAGATCCGGGCCGATGCAATCCTAAAGGCAACCAAGGTTGACGGAGTATACACCGATGATCCGGTTACCCACCCCGACGCATCTAAATATGATACGCTACTTCACATGGATGTCCTCAATAAACGACTTAAGGTTATGGACACCACCGCACTATCTTTGAGCATGGATAACAAAATTCCGATTTTGGTCTTTAGCCTAAAAGAGCGAGGGAATATCCGACGCATTTTGGCCGGCGAAAAAATCGGCACCACGATCGGAGGATAACATGTCTGAATTGAATTCTCGGATGGAAAAATCCGTTGAATCACTTAAAAGCCTATTACAGGGATTCCGAACTGGGCGAGCAGCGCCTGAACTACTCAATAAGATTATGGTGTCTTATTACGGATCACCTGTACCACTCAAACAAGTCGCTGCAATTAGTGTTCCTGAAAGCCGAGTACTTATGCTTAACGTGTTCGATAAGGGCGCGATTAAGGATGTTGAACGCGCCATTATGACATCTGACTTGGGGCTACAACCCCAAACCGATGGCTCTATTATTCGACTCCGGTTACCCGAACTCACGGAAGAACGTCGCAAAGACCTGGTCAAACAAGTCAAAAAAGCAGTTGAGGAATCCAAAGTCGCGATCCGCAATATCCGCCGTGATTTCGTGGATGCCATTAAAGCGAAAGAAAAAAATAAAGAGCTCAACGAAGACGATTCCAAAAAACAACAGGACGACGCACAACGCACCACGGATCAATTCATCGGCATTTTGGACACCCTCGCCAAGGACAAAGAAGCCGAAATCATGAAGGTTTAGATGGCCAATCTGTCTGCCGAAGAAATAGCAGTCTGTACGGCAAACGATATTCTTCCGGACACCTTACCCGCGCACATTGCTATTGTTATGGATGGGAATGGTCGTTGGGCCAAGAAGCGGTTTATGCCACGTGTTGTCGGCCATAAACATGGAGCAGAGTCATTACGACGAACGATTAATCAGTGTGGAAAACTGGGGATTCGGTTCTTATCGGTATATGTGTTCTCAACCGAAAACTGGAAACGGTCGACTGATGAGGTTTCATTTTTAATGGGATTTATCCGCGATATGCTCATCCAAGAAACCCCCAAGCTCCATGCCCAGCATGTCAAAATTAAGGTGCTAGGGGATTTGGCACAACTAAGTCCAGAACTAAGCGCCCAAATTCAGAAATCCGAATCCATCACGGCGAATAATGACCGATTACAGTTCAATTTATTGGTCAACTATGGGTCTCGACGCGAAATCGTCCAGGCCGTCGAAAAAATAGCACACGATCTTTCAACTGGCGTTTTAACGACAATTGACGAAGCCGCCATCTCGGATCGATTATATTCTGCCGGAATCCCCGACCCCGATATCGTGATCCGGACTGGGGGCGATACGCGGATTAGCAATTTTTTGCTGTGGCAATCGGCGTACGCGGAATTATTTTTCTTGGATATTTTATGGCCCGATTTTGACGAAGCCCAATTGATTTCGGTTATCCAGCAATATCAACGACGCGATCGTCGATTCGGTGGGGTCAAATGATCCAACGGGGAATAACCGCGTTGATTTTGTTAGGCATTGCATCCGTCGTCATCAAATTGGGCGGCCTCGCGATGTTGGCTTGGGTATGGCTCATTGCGATCGTTGCAGCCTACGAAATGTTTGCAATGCTTCGAAAACAAGGGCTCCGTCCGTACCAATGGACGGGATACGCGATGATTTCGATCGCCATTTTGAGTGCCTACTATGACCCTCATTTCATTTTGTGGGGGCATCCGTTGGTCCGGGTTGGGACATTAGCTGTCGTTGCAGCCGCCTGCACAGAATTGGGGTATCGGCGCATTTGGATTCCCAAAAGCAACCTCCTCGCAACCGCACGTGTCATTGGCTTTATCAGCCTTACATTTACCTATATTTTTTTACTCCGTGAAGGGTCAAACGGACTGATTAATTTTCTATTTTGCATTCTGGTTGTGTGGGCTACTGATTCCTTTGCATTGGTTGGGGGGCGTATCATTGGGCGAACCCCTCTATCTCAAATCAGCCCCAAAAAGACAATCGAAGGCTCGCTTATTGGGCTCATCGGTGGCCTGGCCGTGGCGTGGATTTATATGCTGATTTTAGGCCATTATTGGCATTTTTATCTCAACCCTATTTTTTATTCCGTGTTGGCGATCGGCGTGGGCATCGTGTCCCAACTCGGAGATCTGCACGAGTCGTTATTTAAACGGCATTTTGGCGTGAAGGATTCGTCCACACTATTACCAGGCCATGGCGGAATTTATGATCGTGCCGACAGTACACTCATGGTCGCTCCGATCGCATTCTATATTTTTAATTGATGACCAAATCGATCCAACGTATTGGGATTTTGGGATCAACTGGCTCGATTGGCAGGCAAACTCTGGAAGTGGTGGATGCCTTCCCTGACCGATTTGAGGTCGTCGCCATTGCCGCCCATTCCAATGCCGATATCGTGGCCGATCAAGTTCGCAGGCATCACCCCAAATGGGTTGGGATGACATCTGAGGCAGCAGCGACCGTATTGCGGTCAACGACCCAAGGCCCTCCAATTTTGGGAGGCCCAACTGCATTGGAACAATTGGTCGCGGCAGCAGACGTCGATGTATGGGTAGTGGCGGTTGTGGGCACTGCCTCACTCCAGGCCACACTCAATATTGTTGAACGGGGTATTCCGGTTGCGTTGGCATGCAAAGAAGTCCTGGTATCCGCCGGCACCCTAATTATGACGGCGGCCCGAGCCCGCCATGTGCCGATTGTTCCAATCGACTCTGAACATGCGGCATTAAAACAGTGCTTGGCGGGGATCAACGAAGACCCAACTCTGGTATCCAAATTAATTCTGACGGCATCCGGCGGCCCCTTTCGGACCCGCGCAGCTGATACCTTTTCAACCATCACTCCCGCCGATGCGCTTCGGCACCCAAAGTGGACTATGGGAGCCAAAATCACCATTGATTCGTCGACCTTAATGAACAAAGGATTAGAAGTCATTGAAGCCCATCATTTATTCTCGATCCCGTACGACCAAATTTCCGTGATCATACATCCGCAAAGCATTATTCACAGTATGGTCGAATTTAGTGACGGCACCATTTTGTCGCAATTGGGCCCCCCCGATATGAGATACCCCATTCAATATGCCCTTACCTATCCTCAAAAATGGCCCAATCCCTGGCCTAAGACCTCGTTGCCTGATATTTCAGGTCTCGAATTTTTTGAGCCTGATTTTAATAAATTTCCAATGTTGAGACTTGCTTATGACTGCGGCAAACAAGGGGGAACCGCACCCGCCGTTATGAATGCGGCGAACGAGGCGGCGGTTGGACTGTTTCTCCAGAATCGGATATCGTATCCGAACATTTTTAGACTCGTATCTGACTCGGTTACCCACTTTTCACACTATACCCCCACATCGTTGCATGACATTGTGGCCCTGGATGCGGACGTTAAACATCAACTTAATACTTCATTCGCATCGAGGTAGCCATGAAAGACCATCTTGCACTCGCCCTAAGCGTGTTATTCCACGATTCGCCGCGTCGTGCCCGGCAGTATTACGATCTCTTCGGATCATTTGATGAACTTCAGGAGCATTGGAATCTACTCATTTCTCAAATTGAGGGGAAATTTAAGCCGGTTGTCGCCCAGCGGTGGGCTGCCTTTAATGCCAATCAATTAATTGAAAAGCTAGCCCGCTTGGGTTGCCGGACCGTCATGCTTCACCATCCCGACTATCCGATATTACTCAAAGAAATTGATGACGCACCACCGGTTCTGTATGTCCGAGGACAAGTTGCCGCGCTGTCACAAGACATGATGGCCATCGTGGGAACCCGCGCAATGTCCGACTATGGCCAACGAGTCACGGGGGATATTGCCAGCGCTTTATCAGGATATTTTTGCATTGTGTCCGGGTTGGCCCGTGGTATCGACACCGTGGCACATACCGTAACCCTCGCAAACGGCGGCACCACCGTTGCAATTATGGGCACCGCCATCGATGCAATATACCCCAAGGAAAACGAGGCATTGAGCCAACGGATTATGGAAACGGGGGCCATCATCTCCGAGTCGCCACCCGGTACCGACATCCAAGCATTCCGGTTTCCACAACGGAACCGCTTGATTAGCGGAATTGCCCGGGGTGTCGTGGTTGTCGAAGCCCGTGACAAAAGTGGGGCACTCAGTACTGCCAGTCACGCCATTTCCCAAAATCGAGATCTGTTCGCGGTGCCAGGCTCGGTGTACAACGACGGCTCACAAGGCCCGAACCGCCTCATTAAACAGGGGGCAATCTGTGTGACCACTGCCGCCGACATACTGTCGGAATATCATCGGTTACCAATCCCCCGACGGGCATCCACTCCGCCCATTCAACCCAATTTACCAACATCCGTTGGACCCGAAGTTGGGCAATTGCCCTCCGGTGATCAAGCGGTATGGGATGCGCTTTCAACCCCCAACCAAAGTATCGATCAATTGTCAGAAACGACCCAAATTCCGTTGCACCAATTGCTCCCCATTCTCACGATGTTTGAGCTGAAAGGTTGGGTTGAGATTGGGGCGGGAAGGCGGTATTCTCGTCCGTCATGATCCCTCCCTATCTGCAATATGATTCCGGCATCGTGGTCACAACTCGGCGGCAGTCGCTGGAACTAACTCTGGATGCACTGGGGCTCACGAACGTTCCACTCATTCGGATGCACCAAACCCATTCAGCGACCATCGGCGTCGTTGACACGCCCATCCCACCAGGAACCACTTGGTTGGATAACACCGATGCCATCGTCTCCAACCAACCCGGTGTATTGGCCATCAAGACGGCGGACTGTTTACCCGTCATTATCTCGCATCCGAGCGGTTGGACCGCCGCAATTCACGCCGGTCGTCGAGGGACAGAGTCTGGGATTACCCAAAAAGCCGCCGAGATGATCGCAAATCGGGCAGGAACGACCGATGGATTTTCGGCATGGCTAGGCCCGCGCATCTGCGTCAATTGTTACCAAATCGATCCCGTTACGGATCTTCATTTTGATCTTGTCCACCGTAATCGAACCCAATTATTTACCGTTTTTGGCTCCGCATTAACCATCGATGATTGTGGGCATTGCACGGCATGTCGAAATGATCTGTTTTTTTCGTATCGAAAAGAAGCCACATCGGAGCGGATTTTTTCTATCAAGATACCTACCTAGGCCCAAACGTTTACGTTTCGATAAAAATGGGAACGTTGAGGCACATCGTTTCAAAGGGGAAATCGTGGTGCGTACACAGGCTATCATTCATATCGGTATCGGGATTATTTGGGCGGGGACCTTCGGCGCAATTGCCGGCCCCGTTTGCAAGATTATTGGTCTGATTGAAGACCTGGTGGCAGAGTCGAAGTCCGACATTCGAATGTGGCGACGGTACCCCAAAATGCAAACCATCTTTTATCTTCGCAACTATATTCAAACCTTGAAGCTCAATCGCGCTCCAGCAACAGACGTCACCCGATTGATGGCGCGATACCGTGAGGGCACCTTGTCACCACCGCATCCCATTATTCAAATCGGGATTTCCGTCATTTTTACGATTCTTCGGCTGCCAGGCGCACTGATTTCCGGGATGGTCGAAGGACCTATGGTGGTCTGGGACGACTGGCGTCGGCGCCATCCCATTATGACCCTACACCCCAAATCGGAGGTCCTCCCATGATCCAACTCAAACCCGTCCTAATTGTGGAAGACGAACCCAAGCAAGCGGAATTAATCGCAAATTATGTCCGTGAGGCGGGCAATTTTGATCCGATCATCGCCCATAACGGGGTAGATGCATTTGAAATTCTTCGACAAAACCGCCGTTGGTTGGGGTTTGGCCGCAACCGAATTCAATGTATTTTGTTGGATATCCGAATGCCTACGATGGACGGAATCGAATTTTTGAAACAACTTCGAGGACAAGAAGACGCTATCGCCTTTAACCGGCATATCCCAGTAGTCATGTTAACGGCCTACGATGATCCCATTTACACCGCCAAGAGTACCGACCCGGCCCATGGATTGGTCGCCGGATACTTGGTCAAACCGATTATTCCGCAAGAACTTCAAGACACACTTATTCGCATTATCGAACTCGGCGACACCGAATTTCTGGTCGAAAAAACCTTTGTAAAACGGTATCCAAAACCGGGGACACCGGAATTATTTCGGGGGAAGTTGTAGGATCGGATTGTTGAATTGCAAGATCACTCCAAAAAGACATTGAAAGTTATACTGCCCCCCCCAAAATTTAATCCGCCCCTACTCCACCCACACCCAAATCCGCTATACTAAGTTTTTCACTTTTTTCGCGGAATCATTTGGGAGGGCCACCTATGGATCATCCTGCTGTCAGTCATGGGGTTGTTTTGGATGACATTAATACCCCCATCACTTTTCAAAAATACACCATCGGTATCGCTCATTCTCTTGAAGATCAACAATCGATTTTTGCACTTCGCAAACAAGTATATTTAGATGAACTCAGATATTTATCCAACATCGATTCCCCTTACTATCAAGACGATCTCGACATATATTCAACTAACATTTGGGTCAAACATAATGGCGTACTTGTTGGGACCGCACGATTTACGGACCAACGGATTGGCGAATTAGAATTAACGAAGGATGTCAATTGGCAGCCACTTGTCCCGTCTGACCGCAATTATTGTGAAATTACCCGCTTACTCTTCGAACCTCGGTGGCGTAACCTGTCAGGAACCACTTTACTCTTTGCTTATATTCACAGCTATTGTATTCGTTTGAATATTTCAGGAATTGTTATTGGGGCAGAAAAAAAATGGACTCGCTATTATTCGTCACTAGGATTTGAACGAATTCCTAACTCAGCATTCAGGATGGGCGATTTTAAAAACTCCCCAGAATATGATGTGTATTTGTGGGATTTTCATAATGCTGGATCGGAGTTCAAGTTCAGACAGACAATCGACCAACGACTTGGATTTCGGCAATAAAACAACAATATGGAACAAACATATTACGACCGTTTAACGAGTCGCAACTACCTTTTTATTGACGATATACTCCAAGAAAAAATAAAAGCCACAAAATTATGTTTCTTGGGCTGTGGCTTAGGTGGAAACATTGCCATTGCAGCTGCACGCCTTGGCTTTCAAAATTTCATCCTATGCGATGACGATCTTGTATCAATTGAAAATCTAAATCGCCAACCCTATTTTTATCGTGTCGTTAATACCGAAAAGATATATTCGCTTCGCGATCAATTGATGCAGATAAACAACGAAACCAAAATATCGACTTTTTTTAATAGAATAACCATAGATAGCATTAAAGATTACCATTTAGAGGCAGATATCTTTATTAACACAATTGACTATGGGCCTGACTACGTCCACGTAACAGACTATCTATCTCAAACAAAAGGGCATCTCGTTGTAGCTCCCGCCAACATCGGGTTTGGAAGTCTAATTCTTAATTTCTCATCGAATTCGAGCTCGTTCTCAAATATTGTCGGCAACGACTATAGTATGGAAAATATTATTTTTAGCTCACTCGCGGCAAGCAACACCGCATTTTCGAGTTATATTCAGGACCACAGAGACCACATTTTAAACGAAATTGAAAAACGAAGATATGACCCACAAATCGTCGTCGCCTCAAACTTAACCTCGGCGTTAACACTCACAGCCATTTGCGAATATCTGGGTAACAGATCTGTGAAACTCGCCCCTGAAGTCATTTATTTAGACTTAAAGGGAATCGTTTCGTGAAACATTTTACATACGTCGTTATAGGTTTAATCGATATTGGCATTGCGTCATATATATTTGCCCACTCAAAAAACGGAAAACAGCGATTTTTTTTCTTAACATTTTCCGCCGCCATCGGGTGTTGGACCGGTTCATTTTGGTGGATTTACAACACATCAAATCCATTATTTGCAGGTCGAATAACCGTTTTCTTTTCCATTTTCATACCAGTTTTTCTTTATTTTTTGACCAAATACTTCCTGCGCCCCAAAGCCAAATTGAAGCTCTCAGAAATATTGATTTTTTTAGTAACAACAGTCGGCTTGGTCAAAATACTTCCACACAAAGACTTTATTGCTGACGTCAGTATTCTTAATAACCAGATTGTATTTCTTCCAGGCCCTCTATACCTCGTTATGGCCACTTATTTAGCAACCGTATGTCTATTTTGCATTTTACAACTGGTTTTTGCTTATATTCGATCTTCATTAGATTCGAGAAAACAAATTTTTTTCGTACTACTAGGTATCACGGTTGCTACGATTTTTGGTCTATTATTCAACTTTATTTTACCAAGCTTAGGCTATTCAAAATTCAATGTACTAGGCAATCTATCGACTATAATTCTCGTCTTTTCATTTGGCTGGGCAAGTCTCAAACACGGTGTCTTTAACATTAAAGTCTCGATTCCCAGGATCTCCGCTTTTACGCTAACTTCAATAATTGTTTTAGGCTCTCTCCTCGCTACTCAAACTCTTGTCCAACCTTATTCAGAATCTCTCTCCCAGATGAGTTTACTCACCCTCTCAATTTTTTGGGCGTTCACAGGACATGCATTACGCCAAAAACTCCAAACCTCCACCGAACGTTTATGGCTCCGCGATTGGTACGATCCCCAAGCGGTAATTAAAGAACTTTCAAAAACATTGTCCCCACTATTCGCCCGCGACCATCTGTTCCTTGCGGCCGCCAAAGTCTTGGACGAGGTCATGCACCTCCGCAAAATGACCATCATTTTCAACACCACCCCCGAAACCACCAACACGGGATTCTCGGTCTACAGCAAGTCCGGCACCCCTCTCGGACAACTCTCCCCCAATTCGGCCATACCCCAGTTTTTTGCCAATCCAACCTCGGTACTTCGTACCTCCCAAATTCCACAGACGCTCCTTTCCGAAATTACCCCCTTCGAAACCGAGCTACATATCGTCGTTCCCCTATACTCCCCCGACGGGTTCGAAGGCCTCATCATACTCGGCAAACGTGATTCCGAAGCCCCCTATTCCGCCAAGGATATCAACTTGCTCGATACGGTTGCCGCCACCATTGGCGTGTTTCTAGACCGCATGCGTCCCTACGAAAAAATCCAAGACGATTTCAATCGTAATCAAAAAAAACTCTACGACCTCGAACGCCAAATCGCGCGGTCCGAAAAAATCGCGTCCGTCATGCTCGCGCTCAAAGAATTTAACCACGAACTCAAAACGCCATTGTCCATTACCCGAATGATGATCGATCAATTACCCGCGACGGACGCCCCCCTACGGGCCTTTAAAACCGACGCCCTCCATCAAATCGACCGTGCCACCGCCATTGTCCGGCAAACCCTCTCACTCTCCGAACCCAAGGCCCGAACGGTCGCCCCGGTTGACCTAATCCCCATTATTCATGAGGCCACCAAGATGATACCGGAGCGTATTACATTCACGACTGAACTTGCCCAATTGCCCGCAATTTTAGGGGTCGAAGACGACCTCGTCAGTCTCCTGAACAACCTTATCAAAAACGCCTGTGAAGCCATCGAATCAACCGGAACCATCCGGATTTCGGGCCACGTTGATCCAGAGCATGTTTTCATTTCAATCACAGATTCCGGTTGCGGCATTGCCCAGGACGACCTCCCCAAAATCTGGGACCCCTTCTTCGTCGGCGATTCCAAAAAAACCGATGGCCATGGCTTGGGCCTAAGCATCGTTTTTCGGATCGTGCGTGAACACCTGGGCCATATCACCGTCGATAGCACGCCAGGACGTGGCGCCATATTCGTTGTGCAGCTCCCCTTAAAAAATCCATAAACTTTATGTTTTTCATGGAGTATTAATCCATAAATTTCGTTTATTTTACGGATAACAATAGGCATACTACCACTATACTGCCCCCAGTTAAGAACTCCCCAAAAGATAGAGAGTCCCTAGGCCCTAAAGCCCCCAGATCTGGGGGCTTTAGGGCGGCCGGAAACGGCGATAAAATTTGGCCCAAGGAGACTCTAA
>Ga0172373_10006181_pt1 | contig 16035 bp, 12 predicted proteins | sample Lak10m_2_FD_114546 | JGI IMG/M metagenome (GOLD analysis project Ga0172373, IMG submission 114546) | Freshwater microbial communities from Kabuno Bay, South-Kivu, Congo - kab_092012_10m | ecosystem: Environmental > Aquatic > Freshwater > Lake | place: Democratic Republic of the Congo...
TAAACTTGGAGAAATGTCAATTTCAGATGGCCTGAATGCATTAGAGCTTAGAATTGCAAAAGCTACATTTGACAATATTGAAGATGTAAAAAAGTGGTGTGTCTATTTCAATGAATTGAAAGACATACAAAACCCCAGCATTACAATGTGGATGAAAATATCAGAATATCTGAATTCAGATTTTCCGAATCCAAATACTGATTACAATGAATTTATTAGATCAATGTTCGATTATTATCAGGCAGTATTTTTATTATTGACACAAATGAAGGAAGAAGAATCCATTAAACTCTTGCTTGCACTATTCACCGATGCAGATCACAAAGAATACGCTAGCATTGTGAACATAATAAATGATGCGCTGAGTGGGAGGCACCTGCTATAATCAATGACTTTCTAGGGTAAAAGGATGTAAATGGTGAATCTAACACATCTCAATATCAATGTATACCCTTGATATGAAATTAGTCCATGTTTGATAAGAGAAAAAATACAATAGAGATTTCCAATTTTACAAAGCCTGAATCACAGAATACTATTTTACATGCTCAATTATTACTATTCAGATACCATATCAGACTTTTGCAATAAGCAGAATGCAATGATCATTGGTGAGATTTCAACTAATTCTCGACATGGGCATATACCTACTGAACTTCAAGCATGGGAACAACAAATAGTCATTCTAAAAGAACAATTGCATGGGTTTGAAGGACATCTATTCTTTGAATTCTCCATTCCTCGAATGGGCAAAAGAGTCGATTGTGTATTGATCATTCAAAACATTGTTTTTGTTATCGAATTTAAAGTTGGAGAAAGTAGATATCTCAATATTGATATCGACCAAGTATGGGATTATGCTTTGGACCTGAAGAACTTTCATCAACCAAGTCAAGATCTATTACTGGTTCCAGTCTTAATAGCAACTGATTCAAAATCCTATGATGCAAGAATAGTTCAAACGGTTCATCAGGATAATCTTCTCAATCCATTAAAAACAAATGCAACATCTTTGGGCTCGCTTATTCGCAAAGTGCTGGATCAATATGGAAGTCAGCAAATGTCAATGCACTGCAATATGTAGCAGGAAGTTACTCCCCAACACCAAGCATTATTGAAGCTGCAATTAAGCTCTATAATAATCACACTGTTGATGATATCACAAGAAATGATGCCGATGTCATTAATCTGACATTGACGACTTCCTATATTTCTGAAACAATTGAGTATGCAAAGAATAATAAGAAGAAGATTATCTGTTTTGTAACTGGTGTTCCTGGTGCAGGGAAGACATTGGTTGGTCTTAAGGTTGCAACAGAGCATTTGGATAAATCCCAAGGGAATACTAGTGTCTTCTTATCCGGAAATAAACCTCTGGTAGATATCTTGCAGGAGGCACTTACACGCGATCGTGTTTTACAAGAAAAACTGAAAGGAAATAAGCTTACTAAAAGAGAAGCAAAAGAGAGCGTAAAAGCATTTATTCAGATAATTCATCATTATAGAGATGAGTATTTGAGAGATAAGAAAGCGCCTTATGACCATGTTGCAATCTTTGATGAAGCACAGAGAGCATGGACCAAGGAACAGACTGTAAATTTCATGAAGCGAAAGAAAGGCATTCCTGACTTTGAGTTTTCTGAACCAGAATTTCTGATTTCCTGTTTGAATAGACATCTGGATTGGGCAGTAATTGTCTGCTTAGTTGGTGGAGGACAAGAAATCAATACAGGAGAAGCGGGGATTTCTGAATGGTTATCGGCAATTCATCATACATTTCCTGAATGGGAGACCAGAATATCTCCGAATCTGACAGATGCTGAATATGCAGCAAAATCAGCAATAGAGAATTTGAGCAATGTTGCATTAAGCGAAAGTCTTCATCTATCTGTTTCTATGCGATCCTTTAGAGCAGAACATGTTTCAAAGCTCATAAAGGAAATTCTTGATATTGATGAGAATGCCAAACATACCTTGACATTATTAAGGGATAAATATCCAATAGTTCTGACAAGAGATATCAATAAAGCCAAGGATTGGCTGAGACAAAAAGCAAGAGGTAGTGAACGCTATGGCATTGTTGCTTCATCGCAAGCATATCGGTTGAAGCCACTTGCGATAGATATTAAAACACAAGTCAATCATGTCAATTGGTTCTTAGACGGTAAACATGATATTCGGTCTTCCTATTTTCTTGAAGATGTCGCGACTGAATTTCAAGTGCAAGGATTAGAATTAGATTGGACTTGCATCACTTGGGATGGAGATCTACGATTCTCACAAGATAAGTGGTCAACCTATTCATTTAAGGGTACAAAATGGGAGAATATCAAGAAAGAAATCAGAAAGAAGTATTTGATCAATGCATATCGTGTATTACTGACAAGAGCAAGACAAGGTATGGTTATAGTGGTACCAGAAGGCAATAGCGAAGATCATACTAGACAACCCCAATTCTATAATTCAACATTTAATTATTTGAAGGAAATTGGCTTTGAAGTGTTGGGTTGATGAAGTAGGTTTGTATTTGGTATAGGTTTCTGAAAAATACCAATTAAATTCCATCTAAATCGATGGCTCTTTAATACAAGAATGGGGACAAATCTTAAGTATACCTATTAAGAATGTGCGGGGCGAGAATGAAGTCAAAAACATTATATCAACTTGCGGACTCCGTATAAAACAGCTAATTTACTCTGAACTACACACTATTCAATTGAGCCATAATTGGATCATTCAAATATCATATATCTTGATAATAATTCAACAACGCGATGCGATGATCGTGTGGTTGAAGCAATGCTTCCTTACTTTACGGAGTATTATGCAAATGCGCAGAGTACACATTCATTTGCGGTTAAACCATATGAAGCTGTAAAATTGGCGAGAAGACAAGTTGCTGACTTGATCGGAGCTGAGCCGCATGAAATAGTATTTACAAGTGGTGCTACCGAAGCAATTAATCTTGCTATGAAAGGTGTAGCTGAAACGTATGGACAACACAAAAAGCATATCATTACTGTATGCACTGAACACAAAGCTGTATTGGATACATGTGCATACCTTGAGAAGAAAGGTTTTGAAATTACGTATTTACCGGTCCAAGAAGATGGCTTGATTGATCTTGAAGTGTTTAAACAATCATTGCGTAAGGAAACAGTACTTGTTTCAGTAATGTTTGCCAATAATGAGACGGGTGTTATTCAACCTATAAAAGTACTTTCAAACCTTACGCATGAAGTAGGCGCTTTATTCATGACGGATGCAACACAAGCAGTTGGTAAAATCCCCATTGATGTTGTTGAATATGGTATTGATTTCATGTGTTTAAGCGCACATAAATTTTATGGACCAAAAGGTATAGGAGCTTTATATATTCGGAAGAGAGGGAATAGTATAAAGATTTCTCCCTTGCTACATGGAGGAGGGCATGAGGCAGGGCTCCGCAGCGGGACATTACCTGTTCCGGCAATTGTTGGACTGGGTAAGGCCTGTGAAATAGCAGCAAAGGAAATGGAGCAAAACCGGGTCAAAATTACAGAATTAAGAGATGAGCTTGAAAGAGAGCTGTTGAAAATACCAGATACTAAAGTAATTGGAAATACTGAACAAAGATTATATAATTCAACCAATATTTGTTTTAAGGGTGTAGACTCAGATTCCTTGATCATTGGGCTCGGAAGCGGTGATGATGATAACCCAATGATCATTGTAAGTAATGGAAGTGCTTGTACTTCGGCTTCCATCAATCCTTCTCATGTTTTAACTGGTATGGGCTTGAATGAGAAAGATGCATTTAGTTGTTTGAGATTGTCATTGTCTAAAGAGAACAAAGTCTTGGATATTGAAAAAATAGCTTACTCAATAAATGATTTTGTAAAAGGACTTAGAAATATTTACACTGATTAAATAACTCAGAGATGATTATATGGATGCATAAACATTTTTCAACCAATTTGGAAATACAAGTATATCTTCTTTGAATAACAAGTAGATATTATTTGTAAACATAATATTATGAGTTTGACATAAAGAAATACAATTTTCTCTACATGCCAGACCACCAAGAATGTCTGGAAATTTATGGCCGGCTTGAATCCTGTCATCACCAGTATGGCAAACATCTCCCGTTAATGATGTTAAATCACATTGAGTGCCAGCACTCCAACCAGATCTATAATTATTTTCTAAATTCGTTTTAACAACAGAAAAATTAGTATTCATATTAGCTCTGCTTAAAACAGAAGGATGTATTAAAGCAAATGCTATCAAAATAAAATCATCCTCAATATTATGATCAGTAAGTCCTTTAAAATAGTTGTAATCCTTTTGTAGCTGAGCTTGTTGATTTAAACTAAGTTCATTAACCTTCTCCCAATAAAAATTGGCTCTATTTACACTAGTATTATAACACATATATACGGATCAATCAGATGTTACAACATTTAAAACATGAGTATAAATCAAATCACCATAGCAAGTAACTTCAAAGGTGACTTTAGCACCATCTCTAAGTGTGAATTCGTCTAACACAATTAAACCTTCATCAACTTTTTTACTAATTTTTAGAATATTTTTTGATTTAGAATTATCTATTAATTCATATGTACCTTCTTCAAGGTCTTTTGAAAAACCATTAATGATCTCTATTTCTTTGGATAAAGATTTATTAGATAATTTAAAGGAGTATTTCTTACCTAGTACATGTTCTGCAATATTAGTGGAGTATTCAGTAGGGTTATTAAACATATCAGTAAACAGCTTTTTCATTAATGTTTGATCGTCATCACCTCTTAATGTCAAACTGCTACCATCAATTGTACTCCAGTCAACATTAACTAGTCTTGCATGGACATTATCCCAATCAGGAATAGTAAACTCTGAATTATTATTATCGTATAATTCATAACCGTAATAATTCGTAGATTTCTGTTTTCCACCAACAGTTGTTACTATATCAAATTTAGAACTAAGATATCGTAAAAAAGAACATAATAGACCATAAATTATTGGGTATTGAGAGTTATCTTTTGAAAATATGGGTGATTTATGGAGATTATTTTTATGATTATTATTAGTGAATTTAAGTAATTTCAGAAACTCATTTATAAGAGTTGCAACTTTTAATGATAAGCCTGTAAGGCTGACGGTTTCTTCAATCTGATCAAAAAAATTTTCTTTGATAATTCTATATAATTGATCACCGGAAAATATTGGCCCATAATCTTCTGAATTAGCCTCAGATATTATTGTTTTATGATATTCAGGACAAAACTCAATTCTATCTTCTGTTATCCACTGATCTCCCTGTGCTAGGTAAGCAACAGATTCAAAAGAAGCTCGATTTTTTGTTTTTTCTTCTACCATCTCCCCAAGTTGAAAAGTATACTCCAGCCATAGTTTATGTACTTTATTTAGTGGTGTAGCACTAGTGCTTACTTGTGCAAATATTTTTGCCAACTCACTCGCGCGATATACGGAACTATTTTCATCGAATAAAAGTACGAAAGGTATATAATTATCTTTATATTTATTTACCTTATTAAGTCCAGCAAGTCTATGTTGTCCATCTATGATTAAAAGTGGTTTTTTGTCAATAGAATTTTTGTACAAATAAACTTGAAGAAAATACAATTCTGCTTCTGTTGGACTTTGAGTTAATGTTATTAAATCCTTATTTTCTGGATGCACAGCTAACAAGATTGGATTCGCCATAATTTCAGAATTTGATTCGTACGCTTTTTTAATCGCACTTATTGATTTTTGTACTGGTGGGCGCTGCCATTCTTTAATAGTTTTTGAAGAATTACTTATGACGCTTACCACATTTCCTGCTATTTTAGAGTTTTTATCTTCTACATTATAACTAGGTGCCTTACTTACTTCATGTAATGCTGAAATCACAGCATGGCCTACATACATTGGTTTCTTATTTACAGTTTGTTTCAAAACTCTAACATTAATTTTAAGTTCGGTTTGTAGTTGTACCTGTTTTGAAACAACCTTCTTTTTACCCTGTTTTGAAACAACCTTCTTTTTTTTTGGAGCACTCATATATTTACAAATGAAATGAAAAAAATTATGATATACTAAGTTATATAGCAAGCATTAATGAATTATTAAAACAAAAGTTTGATATTTTCTAACTCTCCAATTTTAGCAACAAATCCATGCTTTTCCATCACCTCAAAGCATTTCTTGGCATCTATGATTTCCTTATCAGTAAGACCCATAAATTTCTGTATCATTTTCACATTTGATTTTGCTTTGACATCAAATAGCATTGTAGTTGCACACATACTACTAAAATCAAATCCTTCCTTTACAAATTCTTCTATCCCTTGAGAAAGAAGAATGATCGAAACTCCCTTCGACCGTATTTCCCGTAAAATTGATTCTAATAGTTCCTGACTCTTTTTGTCATTAAAAAGCACATGAGCTTCATCAATTAACAAGACATAACGAATTCCCTGAATATCATTCTTTATCGGCGCTTCATCCATATTCATGAATGAATTATAAATATAATTGATAATCAAAAAGACTGCCGTAAGTCTAATATTCTTCGGAAGATTACCTCCAAGACTAAAATAAAAGTTCTGATCAAATAAATCGCTTGATTTTATTTTCGAACCATCAAACAATTCCATATCCCCCAAATTCTCCATAATTTCTGTCAGTGAACTTGGTTTTTTCTGAATAGAATTGATTTCTTGCAAAATATCGGAAAAACCGGGAAAAGCGCCATCCTTCTTTTTTGCAAAAGCGTTTTTTGTTGCTTCTTTCAAAAACTGTTGTTGTACTGTTCCTAAATTGGAATATTGAGCAATAATATCAACAAGTTTATTAATACCTAACTTTTTATTCTTCTCATTGATATTATCGATGAAAGAAAGCGGATTGATGGGGAAAGGCGTATCAGGCGCTTTTATCAATGTGGTTGAAGTGGATGTAAAGAAATCACTATTTGCTATTACATCTTCTTCTGAAATCCCTTTAAAATCAATGAACATGAAATTAACCTTCTCTTTTGAAGATTTCCATATTGATTTTAATATATTTTTCGCCATAAATGTTTTGCCGGTTCCTGAATTTCCGGCAATGGCCAAATGATGATTTGCTCTAAAGTTTCTATCATTGAGTCTCATAATCGCATCTTGCTCACCATCCTCGGTCATGTATTTACCTAATGGTATTTCAATAACCTTATCGTAAGGTGTTTTATTAATAATGCGATTCTTTCTCGTTTGATTATCAAGTAGGATTGGATCATTTGTCAAATCATCTTCATTCAACACCTCTATTCCCTTCTCAATGCTATCTATGAGGAAGTCCAGTCCTGCATAGTTTTGATTAGACTCGAATAAGTTTTTTAATAAACCTAAACCATGGTCCACATGCATCTTGATATATTTACCAATATCTTGATCTGATTTATGAAGTTGATAATGTTGGCAAATGATGGCTATATAGTAGTCCCTGTATTTACCAAAAAGGATATCGTCTTTGTATTCCTTCCCCTTGCTATCCTGTAAATCTTTCAAAAGGTCTAATCTGGACCCCCGGGATATTGAATATGCAAATGCAATCCGTGATACAAGATTCTCTGTTCCAAGACTCATTTTCTTGGTAAGATCTTGCACAACCGTTTTATTTTCTAATGAGGTTCGTATATTAATCAGCATTATTATACTTCTTATTGTAAGTTGCTAAGAATTCATTTGGTTTTACTTCAATGAATTGGCTTTTGTCAATGTGAATATTATCAATCAAATATGTTCGTGATATCTTTTTGAGAAGGATATCATATTCCTTGGAATTAAGTTCTTTGTTAACCAATGGGAAGATAACCACCTGATCTGAGACATTAGGATAAAAGTAGTTCACGATATTCTTTGCATGTTGCTCATCAAATTTCTGCATTGGCGAATCAATAAATACAGGGAATTCAATATTACTTTCTTCAACTAATCCTCTCAAGAGTGCAGTTGCATACATTTGTTGTTCACCCTTGCTAAGACCTTCTTTATTGATGATGACATTGTTATTGTACAATACGATATCAATATCTTCACCAAGTATATCTACATCAACTTTGGTGATAAAGTCTTTCTTATGCAAGAGTGTTCGGAGTCCCTCAAGAATCTGCTTCTGCAAAGATTCTTTCTTTTCAATTTTATACTTCGCTATAAAGGTTTTTAGATTCTGAATACTTTTTGTGAGGACTTTATCCTTTTGCACATTTTCATCAGATACTTTAATCTTCCTTGAAAGTGATTCAATCTCTTTATTCTTTTGAACTTTCTGATGTGAAAGTTCGCCAATTTCTCTAATCATAGTTTCAATGCTGGATTCGATTGTGAGTATATCTAAATCTAGAGCTGATTTACTTTCTCGAAGAGATGTTATAATCGGGTCTTCCTGATTTGCTTCTGCATCGCGAACTTTTTTGCGAATGGAATTAAGCTCATTACGCGTTAGATTGAATTCGCTAACGATCTTTTTAAAACTATATGTAAAGGATATCTTCAGATTCTGCAATAGAGAATTCAATTCTCTTCTATTCGTTTCAGAAAATTCATGTAAAATGTCAACTTGCTCAGGAGAATCTAAGTCTTCACTTTGTAGTCTTTTCTTGAGTATTGACCGTATTGAATTGTTATAAAACTCCTGAATAGGATAATGAATAATCAAATCCTTTGGTTTTTCGATATTGGACAAATCAGTTAATACATCATTTATGACAGATGATATATTGTCTTGCTTATAGGAAAATTCTTGAACTTTTGCTTCGGCTTCTAGTTGATTATATACTTCCAATAATGGATGAGCAGCAATTGCGAATGGAATGATTTCATAAGAAGTCTTTAGCTCATCTTGTATTTGTTCTTGTTTTGAAATCAGTTCACTTTCTCTCTGCTTTAACTCATTCAATTCTTCGACTGTAATCACACTGCCAACACGAATTAATTTCTCTTGTATATCTCTACTAGCTTTAAGTTTTTCAGTCTTTGTCTCTTTCAATTCAACAATTCGCTCTTCTTTTTCAAGAATCAGCTTATCGCAGAGATCCACATCAACCTGAAGCTTGTCAAACTCTGCTCTTTCTTTCGTACTTGCAGAGTCTCGTCTTAATGCAATTTGTAGATCTTCCAGTTCAGATCGCAAGTCCTCGTACTTCTTAATTCCTAATACTTCAGAATACGCTTTATTAAGATTCTTTCTTTGGTCAATAGAATTTACTTCAGCGAGGTTGACTATTTTCTCTGCATCGAAGAAGAAGAACTTTGCAATTTCAATCGGTAGAATGAATTCTCTAATGAATATATTTGGTCCAACTTCTTTTGCTATCTCATTCTGATATCCATCGATAAGTACTTCTACATCATCTTCAGATCCGCTTGTTTTTGTATTGAAGCTTCTTTTGATGGTAATCTCTTTGCAGGGAATTTCCTGTATCCTAACATCAGAAAATGTAATGGAAACATGAAAATTATAATCTTCCTCTTGCTTTGCCATTCTATTCAGTGAGTTGACAATATACTTAGCATAACCACCTTGGTCATTGATCTCTTTTTTATAGATATCATCAACCTCTTGCATTTGTTTGCCGTATAAACACCATACCAATGACATAAGGAAAGTAGTTTTCCCAAAACCATTTCTTCCACTGATAATAGATATATTCTTGTCCCCATTATTTTCCAAGACTATCTTGTTAGTTCCATGATAGATACGGAAATTATAAAGTTCAATTTCTTTAATCTGCATTGTATGTTACCCTTATGATTTCTTTTTTTCTTGAACATATTGATTTAACCTTGTATCAATATCTGATTGTAATCCCCTTTTTCTGAGCAATAGTGTTTTTGTTTTCTGTAAGGCCAGTAAGTCCTGAATAAGATCCATATCTTTTTCTTCGCCTCCACATGCTTCTTTCAATAAGCGTAATTCTTGATCAATTTTGTCTTGATGTTTACTCATACTTATGTTTTCATTAAATACTGAATGATATATATCTGCTACTTTGGTTGAAAAGAAAGAGTCTCTGTACCAATAATATTGAATCAAGACCATTTCTTGATGTGTAATTAGCTCTACTCCTTCATCCGAGAGTATTTGTTTTTGAGCTTTTAGAATTCTCTTTAGAATTTCCACTCTTGTTTCAAATTTGTAGGGTCCCCAATGTGCTTCAGAAATAGTACCATTTCTTTTTCTTTTTTCTCTGAATTTCTCAGGATTATCTCTGCTCTCGACGAGAAAATTACGGATTTCTGAAAGGGGCTGCATCCACTCCTCTCCATTCTCAATCAGTCCTTCCATTGATTTATCTTTGGAAACAACAGTACAAACCCAGCAACCAAACCTACTATTGCCACAACTTGGCGTAGATTGATCGATGATTAGAGGACAATCCCCACTATTGGCATTTCTATACAGTGTTACCAGTTCTTTGTGGGTACCACCCCAAGGTGGTGGAACTTGATTAAGATATTGCCAGAGTTCATTGGTAGTAACATTCGAGATGGGGCTATACACATAGGCATTTGGCAATGGGTGTTTTCTGAGTCTTTGGCCAAAAAGTTCATGTTTCTTTATTGAGTTTGCCCTTGTTGCACTCTCATCTGAACGAGTACCAAGCAAAATTATTGCCTCACCACTCTCTGAAATTTTTTCAGTAATGAGTCTAGTGGTAGGATTAATCTTTAGCCTTTCCGTACACCATCTATAAAAACGATTTGGTGCTGGATAGCCTAGACCTATCATTCGTACCCAGAAACTATCTTCAATTTTTGGTATTGTTTCTTGCACAAGAATCGGCAATTGCTGTTCCAGTGCTGCCTGTTGAATCTTAGTAAGAGTTTGCTTGATGAATCGGACAATTCTTGGATTCTCAACAAGTGTATCATTACAAACAACATACACTTTTCTTGTAAGTAAAATCGGATCGACTTTTTTCAGTGCTTTCCAAACTAATTGTAAAAGCAAAGTGGAATCTTTACCCCCACTAAACCCAATGATCCACGGTCTGTCAGGATGTGAATCGTATAAATACTGATCAATTATTTCATTTTCTATATGTTGAATGGTGTGTATCATTTAAGATTTCCCAAGAAAAATGGAGTCCCGACTGATCAACAGATGAGAACGGTAATCGACCAAATCAGCCTTACATAAATATACCAATTACTGCACTTAATTCCTACAGGATATTTGTTGTTATCTAATGTATTCTCGGCTATTTACCGTGGTAAAGAACAAATGAATTGAGTGTTTTAAAAACCCTGTAAAATTGAATGATGATAGAATAGCTTTACATAAATGCGTTGCTTAAATAGCGAATTTTAATACTGTCTAATATTTGGAAAATATTCTATAGCTATGTCAATTTTCATGAAAATTTCTGATTATGGGTGGACAAAGGGGATTGATTGCCCGAGCTTGATAGTTTTGATGAAGGTATTGAGTAATTTTTTTAGATTGCTTATTATGTCAAAAATGAATATTGAGTACTTGCTTTCCATGCCCACTACCCCCAACACACTCACCGCCCTTCTCTCACTCCGTAATGATCGGGATTGGGCGCAATTTCATAATCCGAAGGATTTGGCGATTGCATTGTCCATAGAGAGTGGGGAATTGCTCGAAGCGTTTTTATGGAAGAATGCTGATGATGCCGATATAGAAAAAGTCAAAGAGGAACTGGCGGATGTCTTCGCATATGCGCTCTTACTCGCGCATCATTATGAATTGAATATCGATGAAATCGTATTGGACAAAATCAAAAAGAATGAATTGAAGTATCCGGTGGAAAAAGCGAAGGGTACGGCTAAAAAATATGATGCATTATGATTGTATATCAAGAATCCAAATCGACATTCGTAGAGCAGGTAAGGGATAATCAAATTGAATATGCCATTGAGCGGAACTTTCAATACAGACTTGGTCGAAGAGTGGCAAAAAATGAGTTTCATTCCTGGAGAAATTCTCTTCAGTATATGAGCAATATTCTCGATGATGAGATTCCGGGTGATGCACAAATAAGTATTGAGTTCACACTTCCCAATACCAGTAAACGCATTGACTTCATCATCTCGGGACAAGACCCCGATCGCAAAGACTGCGCTGTGATTGTCGAATTGAAACAATGGGAAAGTGCAAATGCTACTGATAAAGATGGGATTGTCAAAACCTTTTTGGGAAAGGGAATCGTTGAAACCACACATCCCAGCTATCAGGCATGGAGCTATAAAGAGTTATTGGAGGGGTTCAATGAAGCAGTCTATACGAAGGGGATTCACCTTCATCCTTGCGCATATCTCCATAATTGCACAAATGCTGATGACTTGAAAGCTCCTTTCTATGCATATCATATAGAACGTGCCCCACTGTTCATACGCAATGATGCCGCGAAACTTCGCTCATTCATCAAGAAATTCATCAAACATGGTGATATCAATGGTGTGATGTATCATATCGAGAATGGTAGAATCAGACCTTCCAAAACCATTGCCGATAATATCAAAGCGATGATCGATGGCAATGAAGTCTTCACCATGATTGATGATCAAAAAGTAGTCTTCGAAACCGTTCGCGAGATAGCGGGTAAAGCCACATCTAAGAAAAAGCAAGTCGTGATTGTATGCGGAGGACCCGGAACGGGTAAATCTGTTGTCGCCGTGCAATTGACCGCGAAGCTCACTTCGGAACAACAGCTGGTTCAATTCGTGAGTAAGAATAGCGCGCCACGCGATGTCTATGCATATCATCTATCCGGACATCGAACCAAAACATGGGTCAATAACTTTTTCAAAGGTTCCGGTTCTTATGTCGATGCCAAATCCAATCAATTTGATGCCTTGATCGTGGATGAAGCCCATCGACTGAACTTGCAGAGTGGTTTTTATGGTAATGAAGGCGAAAATCAAATCAAAGAAATCATCAATGCTGCAAAGTGCAGTGTCTTTTTCATAGATGAAGATCAACGCGTCACTCTAAAAGACATCGGCACCAATGAACATATTGAACATTGTGCAAAAGCAGCAAAAGCCGAGATATATCATCTCGTGCTTGAAAGTCAGTTCAGATGTAATGGTAGTGATGGATATTTAGCCTGGCTGGATAATCTACTCGGCATTCGTCCAACAGCCAATGAGAGTATTCATGATCTGAATTATTCATTTAAGGTGGTTGATTCACCTCATGAGTTACGGAAGCAGATTGAGCAACTCAATATGGAGCGCAATCGAGCCAGAATGGTCGCGGGATATTGTTGGCCATGGAATTCCAAAAAAGATGCAAAAGCCATGGACATCATCATTGATGACTTTGCAATGCAATGGAATCTTTCGACCGATGGCTCACTCTGGATTGTCAGCCCCGAATCGGTAAACCAAATAGGATGCATTCATACATGTCAGGGTCTTGAAGTCGATCATATCGGCGTCATCATCGGCGATGATCTTGTCATTCGCAATGGAAAATGGGTTTCTCAACCGGAGAAGAGAGACAAACATGACAAAAGCATGAGAGGTTGGAAAAAGTTAATGATGGAGCAACCTAAAACTGCTCCCAAGCATATTGAATCAATCATCAAAAATACCTACAGAACATTGATGACTCGTGGCATGAAAGGATGCATCGTCTACAGCACAGACCAAGAGACGAGAGAGTGGTTGAAGGAGAATGTGAGATAGAATGCATTTTTAATAATAATTACCCAGCAGCTGAATATCTATAAATCTTATACTGCTTTACAACACCATTTGGATGAGTGATGATTATATCCCAAGTTCCATATTGCTGTTCAGTTTTGAGTTTAAGTTTTTTAACGAGTTTTCCATTAAGATTGAATGTTTGTTGAGAATATGGAGTAGTTTCTCCATCATGTAATATTGTCACAGATATATTCACCCCATATCCTTCAATACTAAATCCATTAAGACCATCAAAGTCAAGAATATGTAGAATGCTATCAGAATCACATCTTTCATATGTAAATTCACTTTTTATATTTTTCTTATCAAGCCAATAGAGGCTGATTGGTTCTTTTACATCAGTGATTATATTGTGTTTTTCAACAATAATCTCACATGTACCATATGCATTATGATCCCTATCTTTGCAAATGGTTTCAGTATACAGTACTTTGTAGGTGCGGTCTTTCCATTCGGGTTTAATGGTATACTTGCTCTCATTGATTAAACCGTTTTCTTCATTAAAACCATTTTCTTGTGAACTATAATCTTTGAAAAAAACCGTGTCATATATCATTGCTCTATATGACTCGGCAGATATAAATCCAATGGGTTTATTACTTAACTCATCAATAGCGGTAACAACAAAATCTTGTGGGCAATAACATATGGGACAACAATGTGTTTGATATGTTAACTCATTGTCAAATCGTACATATGCTTCTTTCTTTTTTGGTTTTGAGGGTTTTGAATAAAGAGTTAATGTGGACATTATCAAGTAAGTAAGCATTGCTATAGTAATACAGGTTCTCATATATTCCCTTTCATACAACATTTAAAAAACATGATTTTTAGCAACTTTATTATATAATCAAGTTATGAAATATTTTTTACTTCTACTGCTTGTACAAAGTTCTATTCTCATCAATAGTACGATCGCTCAGACAAAGATTACGTCTATAAAAGCAAGGATTATTTCAGATGATCCTGCAGAAAACAATGATGGATTTTATCCAATTAATAATCAAATTGGTGCATTTAGTGATAATATCATAGATAATCCAGAATTCCCACTGTTCAATACAATTGCTGATCAGTTATTAGTATCAGTTGAGTTAATAGAATCAAAAAACCAAGGTCATGAACTAACATTTCGTTTTTCTGCAGTGCAAGAGGGAAAGACTTTACTTAAAAAAGAGCGAATGATGTATCCTAACGGTGATGTTAATAGGAGAAACTTTTATTTTATCTTAGATGACATTGGCTGTAGATATTTAACATTTAAAGCTGAATTAATCAAAAAGAAAAAAGTTGTTTCTACGATGACAAAGATAATAGAATTTGAATGTGGTGAATAATGTATATATTCCTCCTCCTCTTCCCATGCATTCTATTATCGCAAAACATACAGCATGCTTATCCCAAGATTGGTTGCAGAATAGAGAATGCTCGCACAGATATGTCTAATGGATATGCCAGACCCAATTGCTATTGGGATAGAGTTCGATCTCCCTATGGATGGTATAGAAATTGGCGTGGGGCGCAAATCTATGCATCATCCACTTTGGTACCATTCAAGGGAATTACCTATGGAGCTCATAATCTTGATGATGCAAATTATCGCACTGCCTGGGTGGAAGGTGTTCCGGGTTATGGGATAGGGCAAAATATCACATATACATTGCATCCACTGACTCCAAGCATATCAACAATCATCATCGTGAATGGATATGTTAAGTCTGATAAGTCTTGGAATGATAATGCACGAGTGAAAACCATCAAAGTATATGTCAATTATATTCCTCATGCAATCCTCCATCTCTCAGATGTGAGAAATGAACAGAGCTTTTCCATCATGCCTATTTCCAATAAGCGCATGAATGGCGGAAGATATAATCAAAGAGGGAATATCACCATTACATTCGAAATCCTCGATGTCTATCCCGGAGATAAGTTTCAAGATACTGCTATTTCCGAGATCTATTTTTCGGGGTAAAGTATAACGGTTATATTACTTGAAGATACATCATCCGAGAACAATATTGGAAGCAAATTTTGGCTTCAAGAGAACATGGGTATAATGCAAATTGAACTATAGTACAATAGGTAGACAATGAAAATATTTATTCAGATGGCATTGTTCTTAGCCATACATTTCATAAGTAATCAGTCAATATATTGTCAGGATAAGCCAGCCCATCCAATAGATATACGCTTGCAAAAATGTTTCGATACTGATTCCATACAATCAAATAGTAGTATGTGTGATTGTTATTATGAAGGTAGAGATTCTTGGCAAAAACTCATGGATAAACTCATTAAGAATATAGATAAGTTA
>Ga0172373_10006182_pt1 | contig 16035 bp, 11 predicted proteins | sample Lak10m_2_FD_114546 | JGI IMG/M metagenome (GOLD analysis project Ga0172373, IMG submission 114546) | Freshwater microbial communities from Kabuno Bay, South-Kivu, Congo - kab_092012_10m | ecosystem: Environmental > Aquatic > Freshwater > Lake | place: Democratic Republic of the Congo...
AAATATTAATAAACTAGTTAAATATTCTGGCTTTGATCTATATACATATGTTATTAATTGGGAAGGGTTTAAAGACATGCAAAAATCTTACTTTAAAGCGGGTGTTATTGATTTAGAGGTACCTACTGATATGTTTATTTTTGGCGCCCTGTTTGAAATAGCTAAAAAATATAGAATAAAATATATGATAAGCGGCAACAATCAATGGACAGAATCTATTTTACCCAGAGATTGGATTTATAGTAGAAAATTTGACTTTGTAAACATGCAAAATATTTACAAAAAATTTGGAAATGGAATTCTAAAAAACATCCCTCACTTAGATATCAATAGAAGATTATGGAATAGTTTATTAGGTTATAAATCGATCACTATTTTTGAAAATTTAGAATTTAATCAAAATGATATTAAACAACGTTTAATAAATGAAATTGGTTATACCGTTTATCCATGCAAACACTTTGAATCAATTTTTACCAGATTTTATCAAGGCTACTATTTAAGAAAAAAATTTAATGTAGATAAAAGAAAGGCTCATCTTTCTAATTTAATCATGATTAATCAACTAAAAAGAGAAGATGCTTTAGAAGAATTAAAAAATGAGCCATATCCTCTTGATAAACAAGAACATGATAAAGAATATGTAGCTAAAAAATGGGACTATACCATCGAAGAATTTGATAAAATAATGAATCTACCCTCTGTTGCGCACAAATTTTATGGAGAAGAGAATGAAAAAGCTTCATGGTATTTAAGGTTAATTAAATATCTTCAATTAGTTTACCTATACAAAATTGCGTATCCTTTGAGTATAGATAAACCCGAAATTAGATAAATGAAAATTTGTTACTTATACATTGCTGACAACAATAATTTTGAATCAGGAGTTGATTTAAAAGTAAAATCAAAATTTGATTCTTTAAAAGATCTTTTTCCGGGAAGTATATTAGTTCAGTTTGATGGAAAAATTAAATCACCTAATATAAGTGATTCTTTATATAAAATTCCTGTAAATTATCCGAATCGTAATTACTTCAAACAATACTTCAATCAAAAAAAACTATTTTCATTAATTGGAAACTTCATAAAAGAAAACAGAAATACATACAATTATTTTATACTTCGTTATCCATTTGCTTGTCTGAGTTTAATCAGACTAATGAAAAAAAATGAAAATAAAATTATTTTTGAACACAATACAAATGAAATTACTGAGTTAAAAATTATCATTCAAAAAAACAAACAACTTATACCATTTACGTTTCGTCCAAGCATATTAAGTTATTATATAAGTGATATTTTTTTTGCACTAACGTTAGAAAAAAAATTAGGTAAAAAAGCAATAAAATTAGCAGCTGGTGGCATATGTGTAACTCCTGAGATAGAATTTATTGAAAAACTAAAATATCCTTCCTACAAAACTATTGTTATTAGTAACGGCCTAAATAGTAATATCAAAAAAAACGCCACAAATAAAAGAGGAAGTTTAAAACTCAAAGGCGTTTTTATTGCCGGCACATATGCGGCATGGCATGGAATTGAAAGAATTATTAATTCATTTATTTCAACCAAAACTGACAGAAATATAGAGCTTTATTTCGTTGGGAAAATTGATAAAAAATTATTTAAAAATTGTTCTGAAATGATAGGAGTATCATTTTTTTTCATGGACTATTTAAATCAAGATAATTTGAATGATTTTCTAGATGATATGCATTTTGCAATCGGAACTTGTGCTCTTCATAAAACTAGATTACAAGAAGGCTCTGTTCTAAAAGTTAGAGAGTATTTGTCAGCAGGTTTACCAGTTATTATCGGGCATAAAGATCCATACATAGAATCCATTACAGATTTAAAAAAATATTGTTTGAGTTTTAATGCTGACGACAGTTTATTAAATTTTGAACTTATATACGATTTTGTAAAAAAACTTTATGATCAAAATATAAATTTAAATACCGACATTCAACAACAAGCGTTTAAATATTTAACCTGGAAACAACTCTTAAAACCTATTCCGACTTTTTTAAATAACCTACAAAAAACAACATGATAGAATTCTTATTCAATGAATGTAAATACTGATTTAAAATTAAGACAACACCAAAAACTGTTTTTTTTCACAATCGGTTTTCCTTCTTCAGAAAGTGAGCCTTTTATTAAACATGAATTTCCTTATCTGCTACAAGAATTTGATGAAATAATAATCATAGCTAGCATCAAAGGCAAAAACATTCAAAATACATATCAAAAAACTACCGTTTATTATTTAGAAGACATTTTAGCAAAAAAGAATAAATTCCTTTTTTTTATTACTAACTTCAAACATATACTTCAAATATTATATTCTGAGTTTAAAAGATGTAATTCAAAACTATATTTTTTAAAAAAAATAAGATACTATAATAGCTTATTAATAAATTCGTTTATATGCGCAGAATTTATTTCTAAACTAAATAACTTCGAGGCTGATGCTTGTTTTTATTCATATTGGATGAATAACCACGCTTTAACCTTATCCATTTTGAAATTACAAAATAAAATAAGTCGTTTTGTGTTTAGAGTTCATGGCTATGATTTAATTTTAGAACGATGGCCTCATAAATATATCGTTTTCCAAACAACCTGTCACCATTTCGCTGATCGTATATTTACAGTGTCACAAAAAAGTCTTGAATACTTTAAAAACAATTACAGTCATGATTTTAAAGTAGCATCAAATTATTTAGCAAGTGAAGATTATGGAATAAATCCTCCAAAACCAATCAATGATTACAAATTAACCATAGTATCTTGTTCTAATATAATTCCATTAAAGCGTCTTCATTTAATCATAGAAATTTTAAGTCATGTTAAAAGAGAAGTCAATTGGTTTCATTTCGGTGATGGTTACTTGAAAGATGACATTGAAAAACGAGCGAAAAATCTGCCCAAAAACATTCAACTTAATCTAAAAGGTCACGTGTCTCAAAACGAATTATTTCATTTTTATAATAACCATCATATAAGTCTTTTTATTAATGTATCTGACTCTGAGGGTTTGCCATTTACTATTATTGAAGCCGCTAGTTTTGGAATTCCCATTATTGCAACAGCCGCAGGTGGTACTTGTGAGATTGTAAATAATGAAACAGGATTACTATTAGATATTAACTTTAATACGTCAACTGTTGCTAATTTTTTGAACGATTTTGAAAATCAAGTTCATTCAACAAACGAATTCAGAAAAGGAGTAAAATTATTTTGGAAAAAAAACTTTTATGCGGGTATAACTTACCCAAATTTTATTAAAACAGCTTTACTTAAGCAATGACAAAATTTTTATTTATTATCCCCAGATTGCCATTAAGACTAAGAAATCCACTTAGGTCTTCGTTGTATTTATTAACCATAAATTCTCTGAAAAGGCAAAAATCTAAAAACTGGAAAGCTATAATCATCGGGGATGAAGATAGCCAAAATAACGATGACCATTTTATTTATATTAACGCCGATGATTATACGAAAATAGATAAATTAAAAATTGCGCTTAATTACTTAAATGAATTTCCTGAAGAAAAACCAGAATATTTGATTCGGCTTGATTCAGATGATATTATTAGCGAAGATTATTTATTCGAAATAGAACAACTAAAAGAAACGTATGATTTATACTATGATGAATACCATACTTGCCTTGACCCTATTTATGAAAAAATTTCTTACAAAAAGAAATTTTGGATTGCAAACACCGCTATTCACAAATTTGAATATGCTGTAACAAAATGTGGCCCAAATATGGAAACATTGTTTTTACAAGACCACGATTTATACTGGCATTATTTTTATAAAAATAAAAAAACATATAAAAGCTCAAGAAAAAAACCTCTTTATTATAGAATATTATCTCCATTCACGTTAACGAGTAGTTTATCTGAAAACAATAAAGAAATAATTTGGCAAAAGTATTTAACCTATTTAAATAGTTATGGACCTTGGGTTTCTGAACCTTCAGTTTTAAAGATTTTTAAAAATAACGAAGAAATTAAAAAAATTTCATTAAGTAAACCTGAAAAAAATAAACTATACTGGATTTTCAATCAAACTAAATATTACAAAGATTTAATATTCAATAAAATTAAACCTGAAGAAATTAAACCTTTAGTTTTTAATAAAGATTTAGATAATAAAGAATTAACAACTTGCTCCAAATGTATTTTAAATTCTCGAGACACTGAATATATTGAATTTGATGAAAAAGGCATTTGTAATTATTGCAATTCGTTTGAAAATGAATTTAAAAAATTAGGTCCAGTAGAAATAAGAACTAAATACTTAGAAAATAAACTAAAAGAAATTAAATTGCAAAAAAACAATTTCGATTGTATCGTTGGAGTAAGTGGTGGTGTTGATAGTTCTTATTTAATACATTGGGCAAAAAAGAATAATCTTAGTCCTTTGGTGGTACATGTTGATAATGGATGGAACAGTGAGCTCGCTGTGAAAAATATTGAAAATATATGTAAAAAACTTGATTTAGAATTATATACTTATGTTATTAACTGGAATGAATTTAGGCAATTACAAATTGCTTATCTTAAATCAGGTGTTATTGACATTGAGGTTTTAACCGATCATGCTATTTATTCTACATTGTTAGAAATAGCAAAAAAATATAAAATCCAATATATATTAAGTGGATATAACTTAGCAACAGAAGCTATTATGCCTAAAGGTTGGGTATTTGATAAAACTGATTGGGAAAACATAAAAGATATTAATAACAAATATGGAAATAAGATACCTATTAGAACATACCCGCATACAAACTTTTACAAAAAACTTTATTATCATTGGTTTCTAAAAGTAGAAACGATACAAGTTCTAAATTACATTGAATACAACAAAGAAGATGCTAAAAATATTCTTAAAAACGAATTCGACTGGAAAGATTATGGAGGGAAGCACTTTGAATCGATTTTTACTAAATTTTATCAATCCTATATTTTACCTAAAAAGTTTAATGTCGACAAGAGAAGAGCACATTTAGCGACTTTAATTTGCGCTGGTCAAATAACTAAACAAGAAGCTATAAATGAACTAAATAAAAACATTTATAACGAAACTTCAATTGAGGAAGACAAAAATTACATATTAAAAAAATTAGAATTAAGTGAAACTGAATTCGATTCTTTTATGAAAGAAAATCCTAGATCACATTTAGATTTTAAAACTGAAAAAAAAATGTGGAATAGGTATTTTAAAATTGTGAAATATTTAAAATTAAATTTCAGGTAAAATATGGAATCAAAACATATTTTGCTAATTTCTTATACTTTTCCTCCTTATCCTGGAATTGGCGGAAGACGTTGGGCAAAATTTGCAAAATATTTAAGTAGACAGGGATATACAATTCACGTGATTCATGCTAAAAATCCAAAAAAAGATGCCGTATCTATTTGGATTGATGATATCAAAAATAACCCCAATATAAAACGATATGAGCTCAAGAGCCATTATCCTAACATTTTGACAATAAATCCATCATCATATATAGATAAAATTAAATACAAAATAGCTTTGTTTTCAATCCAGCTATTATCTAAAGGTACACCTTACGATAAAGGTATTTTTTGGAAAAATACTCTATTAAAAACCTCAACTGAATTAATCAAAAAATATAATATTAAAAATGTCATTACGAGTTGCGCTCCGTTCAGTTCTGCTTATTTTTCTATCGAACTAAAAAATATATTTCCACATATTAAACTAATGATTGACTTCCGAGATCCTTGGACATGGGGATCAGGTTATGGTTATTCTATACTAGCACAAAAAAAACTTTCCTTTGAAAAAAAACAAGAAAGTCGCGTAATAGAAAAATCAGATTCTATATTTGTTCCAACTGAAATAATGAAACAGTATTTACAAAAAACATACTCAAATGAATCAAAAAAAATTGAAGTATTACCTCACGGTTTCGATAAGGATGAAATTTCAATTTGTTCAAAAAATATTACTTCGGATAAAACAAAAATTATTTTTTACGGTAGCTTATATGATGGAATTGAAAAATACATATCAATTTTATCTAAAGAATTCGAAAAACTTAAAAATGAATTAGAGCTTCATATTTACTCAGAGAGTGTTAGATATTCTGATAATTTTGAAAAACACGGTTTATTAAATAACAACGTTTTCTTTCATAAACCATTACCAACAATTGAACTATTTAAAAAAATACAAAATGCTTCATTTGTTCTACTTATTCATCCTGACTATGGAATTCATAATATTTCAACTAAATTTTATGAAATCATTTACTCTAAGACACCTATTTTATATATAGGAAAAAAAGGGCTAACCTATGATTTTGTGACTAAAAACAAAATCGGATATAGTTTTGATGAAAGTGAGATTGTAACAAATTTTTCAAAAATAATTCAAAAGAATTATCCTTACGATTACAACTCAAACTACAATATAGAAGAATATTCTTTTGAAAAATTATGTCACAATTTAATTGTTTCTCATTTTATAATATGATTGAAAAAAATAAACGAATACTAGTATTAGCACCTCATACAGACGATGCAGAATTTGGGTGTGGTGCAACTATTGCAAAACTTATTGAAAACGGAAATGACGTGTTTTGTGTTGCTTTTTCTGCATGCGAACAATCTGTTTTGAAAGATTTCCCATCAAATATATTAATTACTGAAGTCAAAGCTGCATCTCAAAAATTAGGAATAAAACCCTCTAATTTAATTTTATATGATTATGAAGTGAGAACATTTAACTATAGAAGACAAGAAATTCTTGATTCTATCATTCAATTAAAAAACACCATAAAACCCGATATTGTATTCATACCATCTTTAAATGATATTCATCAAGATCATGCAACTATTTCGAATGAGGCATTCAGAGCGTTTAAATTTTCTTCTATACTTAGTTACGAGTTGCCATGGAATAATATATCTTTTTCTACATCATGTTTTATGGTTATAGAAGAAACTCATTTGGCAAAAAAAATTGAGGCTCTAAAGGAATATAAATCACAGTCTCATCGTTCATACGCTAACGAAGAATTTATTCGATCTTTGGCAAGAGTGAGAGGCGTTCAAATAAATACAAATTACGCAGAATGTTTTGAAGTTTTACGCTGGATATTATAATTATGATTTTACTGAAGGATATACTATTTAAGATAAACTATATTGATTTTATAGGAAAAAATGACACTCAAATTATTGATGTTATTCAATTAAATCCTGAAAACACAAATAAAAACGCCATCTTTTGGTGTAACAATAAAAATATTTATCAATTAAATAATTGTAAATATGGCACAGTAATTTGTTCTTACTCATCAAAAAATGACATTCAAATTAACGATGGTTGTAATTATATTTTCACTGAAAATCCTAGGCATATTTTTGCTAAAATCATTAAAGATTTTTTTTTACCACCTAAAAAAGCCTCTCACATTTCGCAACATGCCTTTATTCATCCCACTGCTAAAATTGGAGCAAATGTTTCCATAGGTCACTATACAGTAGTAGAGGAAAACTGTATCATTGAAGATAATTGTATAATTGGTAATAATAATACGATTCATGAGAAAACACATCTACAAAAAAATGTAAAAATTGGCTCAAATAATACTATTGGAGGAATAGGATTTGGCTACGAAAAAAACGAAAAAAACGAATACGAAATTATACCTCATATTGGGAATGTCATAATTTGTGAAAATGTTGAAATTGGAAATAATACCTGTATTGATAGGGCGGTTTTAGGTTCAACTAAAATTCATAAAAATGTAAAAATTGATAATTTAGTACATATTGCTCACGGGGTTGAAATTGGAGAAAATTCACTTATCATAGCGAATTCAATGATTGGAGGTAGCACTAGAATTGGAAAAAATGTATGGGTTGCACCATCAGCCTCCATCATCAATAAAATTCAAATTAGTGATCACGCATTAATTGGCTTAGGAGCAGTTGTCGTAAAATCTGTACCAGAATCTGATATAGTAGCAGGTAATCCAGCTAAATTTATTAAAAAAAATTCCTAGTTTTTATCTATACTCCCTATGTCATTAAAACGTAACAATCTTCAAATAAAAAAAATTCTTATTGTTATAGGTACTAGACCTAATTTTATTAAAATTACCCAATTTAGAAACGAATTAAAAAAACACCCAAACTTAGATTTGAAGATAGTTCACACCGGACAACATTTTGATAACAAAATGGCAACTATTTTTTTCAATCAATTTAATTTAACTCCTGATTACTTTCTTCATATTAATCAAAATTCACCAAATTCTCAGATTGCTGAAATCATGATTAAACTTGAGGATTTAATTAATACAACTTTTCGGCCTGATTTAATAATAGTGGTAGGAGATGTTAATTCGACATTAGCAGGAGCAATAACTGCTAATAAAATGAACATACAATTAGCTCATCTCGAGAGTGGATTGAGAAGTTTTGACAATTCGATGCCGGAGGAACATAACCGTATTTTAACTGATAAACTAAGTCAAATTTTTTTTATAACAGAACATAGTGGTTACAATAATTTAAAACAAGAGGGTATTAACGATGAGCAAATACTATTTTCAGGAAACACAATGATTGATACATTAGTTGCCTTCAAACATCAAATTGAATTATCTCCAATATTGTCTGAATTAAATGTTATGACAAAACAATATGTTTTAATGACTATGCACAGACCGGCAACCGTTGACGATGAAATAGGTTTAAAAAAACTAAAAACGTTAGTTAAATATATTACCGACAAACATAAAATCGTATTTCCAATTCACCCACGTACTCTAAAAAAACTAGACGAGTTTGGATTAAAAAATGAGTTTATAAATAATAAACAATTAATATTAGTTGACCCACTTGATTATTTTGCTTTCCAAAAATTAATCCAACATTCAAAATTTATTTTAACAGATAGCGGAGGGATTCAAGAAGAATCAACTTTTATTGGAATACCATGCTTAACTTTACGTCCAAACACAGAAAGACCAATAACAGTGACAGAAGGAACAAATACCTTAGTACCTTTTGATATAAATGTTATTACTCAAAAAATTTCTGAAATTGAATCCGGTTCTTATAAAAAAGGCAAAATCCCTAAATACTGGGATGGAAAATCAACGCAACGAATCGTAGAATTTATTTCAAAACATATATGATTATTTATTTAACCTACAATGATTTACCTTCTGGAATTTTTTCTAGTCAGGTCATTGACGTGGTAAATTTTTATAATCAAAAACTCAATACTAAAGTAAAATTAGTTTCTCTCATCTCCTTTCGTCAGTTTTTTAAAAACAAAAAAAAAATTATCCAAGAATGTCCTACTGCTATTGTAATACCAATGTTTCCGGGAGTACACAGATGGGTTTTGAATTATTGGTTATTAGCTTGTATTTTTTGGATTTTAAACCCTGAAAAAATTATTGGCAGAAGTGTGTTAGCCACCAAATTGGCGATGAAATTTCAAAATAAAAATTGTAAAATAATTTATGACGGAAGAGGTGCTATAGCCGCTGAATGGAATGAGTACAATGTTGTAAGTTCTGATTACCTAAAAAATAATATATTGGAATGGGAAAAAGATGTTGTTTTGAAATCAGATTTCAGAATTGCAGTTTCTAATCAATTATTAGAATATTGGCACACGCAATTTAAATACAATTCGAAAAACCATGTTGTAATTCCATGCACATTAAATCATATTTATGATCAAATTTACATCACCGATAAATCTATTTCTGATTCAAGAAAATTATTAGGCTTAAATAAAGGTGATACTGTTTTTGCTTATTCAGGATCATTAGCCGGTTGGCAATCTTTTGATTTACTATATAATTTCGTTTCTCCTATTTTAAAATCTAATTTCCATAATAAAATACTCTTTTTATCCGACATAGATGCTAATATACATAAACTTCAAAATGAATTTAGTAATCAAGTAGTTTGTAAAAAAGTAAAACCTAGTGAAGTACCTAATTACTTAATAGCTGCTGATTATGGCTTATTAATTCGTGAAGAATCTATTACCAATAAAGTAGCATCACCTGTTAAATTTGCCGAATATTTAGCCTGTGGATTAAAGATTATCATATCTGATAATTTAGGTGACTATAGTCAATATGTTTTAGACCATAAATGTGGGTTTCTTATGTCTCAGAAAATAAATGAAAATACGATGGCTGATAAACTAAATAATAACATTTTAAGTAGAATGTTTCATAAACAATATTTTACCAATTATTATAGCTGTGTATTAAAATAAAAAATCAATCTATATTTCATTATTTTTAAGGTAACCAAATAAGGTTACCTTTTTATTTAAAGGAATTAATCAGTAATGAATAATCTTAGTGCCTATTATATCTTAGTCGTTGATTTTATCAAAAAATCTAAGTATGATAAGATTATCTATATCCTAATTTTAAGTATTCCTTTTTATTCAAATGCTCAAACACCAAAAAACAGCCTTAATAATTTTAAAGTAGCCGCAGAAATTATAAATGGAGATACTATAGCTTGTGTCCAATTGCCGGAAATTAATATCTATGCTGAGTATAGTTTTAAAAACAAAAAACGTTACGAAGAATGGACTAGAACTAAATACAATGTCAAAAAAGTTTACCCCTATGCCATTTTAGCGGCAGCTAAATTAAAAGAATACAACCTTATTTTAAAAAAAATGCCTAATGAAAAAATGCGTGAGGCATATATGAAAGTGGTGGAAAGAGAACTTAAAGCTGAGTTTGAAGAGCCTTTGAAAAATTTGAGTATAACACAAGGTAAAATATTACTCAAACTCATTGACAGGGAGACAGGAAATACAAGCTATGAATTAGTAAAAGAATTACGTGGGGGATTTCAGGCTTTTATGTGGCAAAGTTTGGCTCGCCTATTTGGTAGCAATATGAAATCAGAATACGATCCTAATGGAGAGGATATCATGATTGAGCGTGCCATAAAATTAATAGAAGCTGGGCAATTCTAAAAATGAATAGTACCTTTAAAACATCCTTTTGAGTTAATGTCCATTATGTCTGAAAAAAAATTCCATTATTTTATTATAACGTTCGTTGTTGTGTTTACAATTTTATGCGTTATAAAAATTCAAAACTTGAAATTTAATTATGACTTCGAGGCTTTTTTTCCAAATGAAGACAATGAATTAGAATTATATGAAACGCATAGGAATAGATTTGAGTGGGATAACGAATTTGTTCTATTAGGCATCGAAAAAAAATCAGGCATTTTTGAAAAAAAATTTCTACATCAAATAGATTCGCTTACCAAGCTATTACAAAATATTCCTTACATCAATCGCGTCATTTCTCCAACTAATTTAAAAAGTATTTCACTTGGTGGAATAATGCCAACTCAAAATAGACTTCTGCATATAGACGACGAAAGTTTATATAAAGATGACAGTATAACTATTTATAAAAATCCAAACCTTATTGGTTCTTTCTTTCCCATAGATGGTAAATCTGTTTCTATTTTTATAAAAACTGAAGAAGGACTAAGTAAAGCCAAAAGCGATAGTTTATCTAAAAATATTTCATTGACTTTTCAAAAATTCAATTTCGATGATATTCACTTCGTTGGAAGAATAGTTGCTCAAGATGTTTATTTAAAAAAATTAGAAAAAGAGTTTATATACTTTTTAAGTATTTCATTTGTTCTAGTAATCATATTTTTATGGTTCTCTTTTAAATCTTTATATGGAGTTGTCATTCCTGTAAGCATTGTTGTTGTGTCTATCATTTGGACGTTAGGCATCATGTCAATGACGAATCAACATCTCGATATTATGACTTGTATGCTTCCAACTATGATATTTATTGCCGGCATGAGTGATGTAGTACATTTTTTTTCAAAGTATTTTGAAGAAATAGCAAAGGGTACAAAAAAACATCTTATTTACCCAATGATTTTAAAAGAAGTAGGCTTTCCAACATTTTTAACTTTACTTACAACTGTCGTTGGATTTTTGTCTTTACTATTTTCAAGTATACAACCTATTAAAGATTTTGGAATATATACATCAATCGGCATTACAATAGCATTTTGCCTATCTTACACTTTATTACCTGCCTTACTATATTTTTTTACTCCTAAAAAATTAATCACTATTCATGGAAATAATAATAAAACATATCGTAGCATGCGAACTGTTTTATTTTGGATTTTCAGACACCAAAAAACTATTATCGTTACGACATGTGTATTGATTATATTATCAATTATTGGTATTTATAAAATCAGGGTAAATAATATTTTATTAGAAGACTTATCTGATGGTGTAAAAATAAAACAAGATTTTATGTTTTTTGATAAACATTATAGTGGTGTTCGTCCACTCGAATTAGCAATAACTGTAAAAAATAAACATAAAACTATTTGGGATTATGAGATTATGCAACAATTAAACAAAGTTGATAGTTTTTTGATAAAAGAATACCGAGCCGGTTTTATATATTCACCTGCGATAGCAGCGAAAAATATTTACAAAGCTTTATATCAAGAAATGCCCGAAGATGTTATTTTTCCTAATAAAGAAGATTATAAAGAAATTAAACAACAACTGATACATTTAAAAAAAAATAAAGATCTCACGAAGATTATAAGTTCAGATGGAAAATACGCCAGAATAAGTGGTAAAATAAATGATGTTGGAAGTATTGTAATCAATAAACACAATCAACATTTAAATGAATTTTTAGAAAAAAATATTAGCACCAATGATCTTGAAATAAATATTACAGGGGCAGCCCATTTGGTAGACAGGAATAATGCGTACATGGTAAGTAATATGACTCAAGGATTTATTTTTTCTATTTCTCTGATTGCTTTATTAACTTATTTTTTACACCGAAGCTGGAGAATGGTACTTGTATTTATTGTTCCTAATTTTATTCCTCTATTAATTATTGCAGGAATTATGGGATTTGCCAATATCGAATTAAAAGCTGCTACATCCCTCGTTTTTAGCATTGCCTTTGGGGTAGCTACAGATGACACCATTCATTTTATATCTCGACTAAAAATTGAATTAAGCTATGGTAAATCTCTTTTATATGCTTTTAAAAGAACCTACTTCGAGACAGGAAAGCCCATACTACTTACAACTTTTATATTGATGGGAGGTTTTTTAAGCTTAATGATTAGTGATTTTCAAAGTACATTTTACTTTGGTTTTTTAATTTGTATGACTATTCCTATTGCTGTGATTGCCGATTTATTTTTATTACCAGTTCTACTTTTTTGGATTTTAGGAAAAAAAACAACTGTCAAAAATAAATCACTACCTTAATGATTAAAAAATAGAATATTACAAGTTGTACTTTCCAATTTTTATTATCTTATTTTTGTATAATGAATTTGTTAGCGACTCTTAATCATTTTCATATTTAGATATTTATTGTTTTTGAGTTGTCATATGTTATACGCTATGTATCTTCATTTGTTTTTGTGCGCGAAGCACATGGCTATTTCATAAATAATCATTATTTATTTTTAAATTAAGTTATGATTTAGTGATTTTATCCTCAGTTAATTGGTTCATTTGGCTTAAAAGAAAGTTACAATGAATTTTATTAACCTTAATACTGCTGATAATCTGACTGCATCATAAAGCGATATCTGAATTTCAATTTTAAAAACGTTCTAAAACTAAATACTATGAAAAAAATAGGTATCATAACCTCCGGAGGAGATGCTCCCGGAATGAATGCATGTATAAGAGCGATTGTAAGAACAGCCTGTGCAGAACACATCGAAGTTTTAGGTTTTTATAGAGGCTATGAAGGATTAGTAGATGACGATCATGTAAAACTTACCAAAAGTAAAGTTGCCAATATTATTCACAGAGGTGGCACTATTTTAAAAACAGCTAGAAGTCAACGTTTTATGACTGAAAAAGGACAACTAATGGCCGTATCAACTATAGTTAAAAACCAGTTGGATGGTCTGATTGTCATTGGAGGTGATGGAAGTTTTAGGGGTGCCTTAGCGTTAAGTAACCATCATTCGATACCTATAGTTGGTTGTCCGGGAACTATTGACAATGATTTAATTGGAACTGATTTTACCATTGGATACGATACTGCCATTAATAATGTTGTAGACGCTATTGATAAAATTAGAGATACTGCAGAAAGTCATGAACGTATATTTGTAATTGAGGTAATGGGCAGAGATGCCGGCCTAATTGCTTTAAGAAGTGCGATAGCTTGTGGAGCTGAGGCTATACTAATCCCTGAAAGAAAAGATGATTTAGAATTTTTATTAGAAAAGAAAAAATCATGGCGCCAAACAAAAAAAAGTCGAATTATTATTGTTGCCGAAGGTGATGAGCATGGTGGCGCTATGGAAATAGGTAACCTTCTAAAAAAAGAATGGCCTGAGTTCGATATAAGAATTACCATACTAGGACATATTCAACGAGGTGGAAACCCAACTTGCATGGAACGCGTAAATGCCAGTTTAATGGGTTATTACGCGGTAAAAGCACTACTAGATGGTCACACGAATGAAATGATTGGTATTATAAATAAACAAGTAAGCTATACTCCATTTAAAGATGCTGTGAAACATATTGAAAATTTAAATTCAGATATGTTACGTATCTTAGATATATTGTCGTCTTAATTTTTGTTTTAAAATGATTTATTAGCTAACACTTAAAAGGGAATAAATGTTAATCCAGCCATTAAATTAAATCGCTGACTTGGATATTTTTCCCACCTGTAATAGCGTGTATTGGCTATATTATTGAAATTTATAAAGAAAGAAAGCATTTTGCTATAACGATATTCTGCACCCAAATTAGCATCAACAATTCCTTTCATTAACTTAGGTTGAGTTTCATATCCTATAGGACCGTTAATTTGTGTCAATGCAAATTGATTACCTATTACAAATACATCGCCCTTTATAATAATTTTATTCTTTAAATTGTATGTAGCAGTAAATGTTAGGTCAAAATCTGGTTTATGATAAGCTCTGATTAAATTTTTAGTTTTGTATAAATAATAATTTCCTTTGGCTATAACATTAATTTTATCTTTAAATTGATGTTTTATTTGACCTGAAACTGAAAATAAGTTTGTATTATCATAAATAACTTTAAACTGATTATTTAGTGTATTAACCTCTGAATAATCTATGACAAAAAAATGCATACTATCTACAGCACTAAAACTTGCTTTAGCATCATAACTTGTATTAGCACTCAAATTTCCTTTTAAACCTGCAAATACATTAATTTTTGTGTTAGAATTTTTATAGTTTATAGTTGATGTAATGAAAGGATTTTCATTTGACAAACTCCTAAGTGAATTTTTATTCAAACCACCGACAATTCCAGCATAAGGTATGATAATGCTTTCATACACATCATACTGTGCATTAAATCTAGGATGAAAGTAAAACCTTGGCTCTTGCTCTGAAAAAACATCTAATGTTGCGGATAAACCGATGTCTGCCATCCACCTTTTTCCATGAGTTTCAAAATAGGGATTTAACTTTACAATAACATCATTAAATGTATCATTTGGTACTTTGTGATTATAATAATCGGCATCAAACAAAACAAATAGTCGTTCCTTATTAACATATGTATTAAATATCGTATTTAGCTTAATATTATTCTCAGAGACCTTATAAAGATCCTTAAGATTATGATAACCTAGTTTTATGGTATGATTGATTTTATTACTATCGGTATAATGACTTTGAACTGTAACTACCGGTTCAAATAATTGATAACATTGCTTTATAAAATCACGTGTTATATGATACTCGGCAGTATCATAACCGTAAAAGTGAACTAAATTTCTTTTGTAATTAAAATCGCTTGTAAGCGTATGTTTTTTATAAAATTTTTTAGCATGTAATTCCCCCTCGTTATCGCTAAAACCACTGTATCCAACGTCTCTTAAATGAGCAGAAGATGAAAAATGTTTTAAATGGCCTCCGTAAACTATATCTTTAT
>Ga0172373_10006185_pt1 | contig 16025 bp, 14 predicted proteins | sample Lak10m_2_FD_114546 | JGI IMG/M metagenome (GOLD analysis project Ga0172373, IMG submission 114546) | Freshwater microbial communities from Kabuno Bay, South-Kivu, Congo - kab_092012_10m | ecosystem: Environmental > Aquatic > Freshwater > Lake | place: Democratic Republic of the Congo...
TTTTGTCCATTTTCTGCGTTGTAAAAATAGTTACATAGCTCACTATGCGCCTATTTTTACGCCTTGAAAATGAACAAAAATCCTGCGCGATTTGGGTACATTCATTCTTGGAAATCGCCTTAGTCGATGTCAACTGCAAAAGGGGATGGCGTTCCAGGCGGCACCAGCGGGTCGCCGCCCCATTCAGGATAATCATCAGTCAAGGTCTTCATGAACGCGACGATGGCCTTCTCTTCAGCAGCGCTCAACGCCAAATTGCCCAGCTCGTCATGGTTCACATTCCTGGCGACTTCAGGTTCAGGCCAGCCTGAAATTGCAAAGCCCTGGCTTCGATTATCCGGGACGGTTCCCAAGGTATCGCGGGTATTGTAAAAATGCACGACCTGCTCCAATGTCGCAAAAACACCGTTATGGCCGTAAGGCGGCGTAATCGCAATATTCCTCAAGCTCATGACCTTATGCTTGCCTTTCTCATCCCGGTTAGGGTCCAGCTTTTTAATATCGGGGCGCCCGCCAAGGCCTAAGTTAGGTTCAGGATTGCCGGGTATGTTGACATTGCGCGGCACACCGATGTTGTCGTAAGTAAAATCGGTAAACAGCGGCGGAATTACCCGCCCCTGTTCATCCGTGCCGGCTTCACTGATATGGCAGGCGGCACAATTGCCCTTACCGGCATCATTGAAAAGCGCCAGGCCCTGTTTTTCCGACGGCGTCAACCGTGTCCTGCCGGCCAGTACAAAATCGAATTTGGAATTGAATTTATTGAACACCGCGCTTTTTTCAAAGGCGGCTATCGCCTGCGCCAGGTGCAGGTAAATGTCGCCGACCGCCGCCGGCGTCGGTTCATTAAACAGCGCATTTTGAATATGGGGCACGGCATTTAAATCCAGGCCGTAAGCTTTCAAAAACCTTTCCCGGTATACTGGATTTTCCTTTAAGCGGCTCACGACCGCCCATTCATTAGGCATCGCCATTTCCACGGGATTTAAAAAAGGTTTTTTAGCCTGCTCAGCCAAGTCGGCGGCGCGGCCGTTCCAGAATTGCCCGCCGACATACAGCCCTTCTGTTTCATCCCAATGAAACAGCGGACTAAATGCCGCATAACCCGCGCTGGGGGTATTTAATGTACCTGTCGCAAACGAAACCGAACCGAGTGAAACCGGCGTGCCTTTTATGCCGTTTTGCGGGTCGACAAACGCAGGCGCCGACAGACCAGCCCCGGCATCCAGCGCTACCCCTGTCAGGGCGTGGCAGGTTTCGCAGGCCTGGTTCCTGTTGGTTGACAGGTTTTTATCCTTATACAACAGCCTGCCCAATTGCTGCTCATACGTCAGCGTTGTTTGGGCATGGGCGGTAAAACCAAGACTCAGCAGGGCAATGAAAAAGACGGGCTTTTGGGGCATGGCTAAATATCCTCTAAAATTTAATTTAGGAAAAACAGGTAGCTATATTTGCTAATAAGAATGATTATTATTTAATAAGCCGATAATGTCAACCTGCTTTTCACTGCTTCTGCAAATCGCAACAACTCGTGAACAATCTGCTATCATTGCGCTCCCTTTTTCTCCAGTCTACGAGGACACCTCATGCCAGAATTTAATAACGTCTCCGTCGTCAAAAAAGCCAATGTTTATTTCGGCGGCAATGTCAGCAGCCGCACCCTTCGCTTTGCCGACGGCTCATTAAAAACACTGGGCTTCATGTTGCCGGGCGAATATACCTTTAACACCGCGGACAAAGAATTGATGGAAATTATCGACGGCGATCTTGAGGTTTTATTGCCCGGCAGCGAACAATGGCGACGCATCAAAGGCGGCGAATCATTTGATGTCCCCGCCGATTCCCAATTTACGGTAAAAATCAATACCGCTACCGACTACTGCTGCTCATTCATTAAATAAGCGATGGAAAAAGTCGCTATCTTTGCCGATGTGCAGAATATTTATTACACGACCCGGCAGGCTTATCAGCGGCATTTTAACTATAGCGCCTTCTGGTCGGCGGCAACGACCGGCCGGGATGTCATCGCCGCATTGGCCTATGCGATCGATAAAGGCGACAGCAAACAGAAAAATTTTCAGCAGATACTTGGCACCATCGGCTTTGATGTTAAGTTGAAACCGTTTATCCAGCGTAGCGATGGCTCGGCAAAAGGCGACTGGGATGTCGGCATTACGCTGGATGTGATCGACTATGCAGCCAAGGCCGATGTCGTCATCCTGCTATCGGGAGACGGCGATTTCGATGCCTTGCTGACTAAAATCCGCGATGTCCATGCCGTAACCACGGAAGTTTACGGCGTAGCCGCATTGACCGCCCCATCACTGATTCATGCCAGCGACCGCTTTATCGCTATCGACGATAAACTGCTGCTATAAAATACGGGTAACTATTCAGCTTATTACCGGGTAACCTGAAGGGCGCGCCATGCGCGCCTTCTCCGGCCTGGGTAGTGTGTTCGCGCCTTGATGGCGCGCGCGGTATCTACAATCTGTGGCTTTAGCGAGAGACTGAATAGTTACAAAATGCGTTAGACAAAACCTGATAAAATGCCGGCTTGGGTTTCCCGGTCTATTCGTTTCGGCGCGGAAATCGAAAGCCTTCCTACGCTATCCGGCCGATTTTGAACTTACCTGGTATAAAAACCTGTTTTCCACGTCACAAAACCTAATGGAACATTATCTTGATTTCTACAGCTAACATCACGATGCAGTTTGGGGCCAAGCCCCTGTTTGAAAACATCTCCGTCAAATTCGGCGACGGCAACCGCTACGGCCTGATCGGCGCAAACGGTTGCGGCAAATCGACCTTGATGAAAATATTGAGCGGCGAGCTGGAGCCTTCGGCCGGCAATGTCAGCGTCAGCCCCAATGAACGCCTCGGCACATTGCGGCAGGACCAGTTCGCTTTTGAAGACTTCAGCGTCATCGATACCGTTATCATGGGCCATAAAGAACTCTGGGCCGTCAAACAGGAACGCGACCGCATTTACTCGCTGCCGGATATGTCCGAAGAAGAAGGCATGCAGGTTGCCGAGCTGGAAGTCGAGTTCGCCGAGCTGGACGGCTATACCGCCGAATCGCGCGCCGGTGAGATACTGCTGGGCCTGGACATCCCGCTGGAACAGCATTACGGCCTGATGAGCGCCGTGGCGCCGGGCTGGAAACTGCGCGTCTTGCTGGCGCAGGCGCTGTTTGCCAACCCCGACATCATGCTGCTCGACGAGCCGACCAACAACCTCGACATCAACACGATACGCTGGCTTGAAGACATACTCAACGACCGCAACTGCACGATGATCATCATCTCGCATGACCGGCACTTCTTAAACAGCGTCTGTACGCATATGGCCGACCTGGATTACGGCGAATTGCGCGTTTATCCGGGTAATTACGATGACTACATGATTGCCGTGACGGAAGTACGCGAACGCCTGCTGTCCGGCAACGCGAAGAAAAAAGCCCAGATTGCCGAACTGCAAACCTTCGTCAGCCGCTTTTCCGCCAACGCCTCCAAAGCCAAACAGGCAACGTCGCGCGCCAGGCAACTGGAAAAAATCAAGCTCGATGAAGTCAAGCCGTCTAGCCGCGTTAACCCCTTTATCCGCTTTGACCAGACGAAAAAACTGCACCGCCTGGCGTTGGAAGTTGAGGGTTTAAGCAAAGGCTATACGGAAAAACCGTTGTTTGAGAACCTGGACCTGATGATCGCCGTCGGCGAACGTGTCGCGGTGATCGGCCCTAACGGCATCGGCAAATCGACCTTGCTGAAGACGCTGGTCGGCGATTTAGCGCCCGATACCGGCACCGTTAAATGGTCGGAAAACTCCGAGGTCGGCTATTTTCCGCAAGACCATGCCGAGGACTTTGCCGAAAACCTAAGCCTGATTAACTGGATGGGGCAATGGCGCAAGGAAACGGATGACGACCAAGCCATACGCGGTACATTAGGCAGGTTGCTGTTTTCGCAGGATGAAATCAATAAACCCGTCAAGGTGCTGTCGGGCGGCGAAAAGGGGCGCATGCTGTTCGGCAAATTGATTTTGCAAAAAAACAATATTATGGTCATGGATGAGCCGACCAACCATCTCGACATGGAGTCGATAGAGTCGCTGAACTCGGCGCTGGAAAATTATCCCGGCACCTTAATTTTTGTCAGCCATGACCGGGAATTCGTCTCATCGCTGGCGACACGGATTATTGAATTAACGCCTAACGGCATTGTTGATTTCACCGGTAATTATGACGACTACCTGAACAGCCAAGCGTGATGGATCGCAATGCAACCGATGCCCAAACAAAATGAGTGGGAAGAAAAAAACGGCTTACAAAAATTTGGGCTGATTGATTTTGCATAATGCCATCGCGCCTCCCCGGCACTCAGGTAACATGAAAATCAGTTTCAGCCATTTGTCGCCGGTGCAGGTTGCGCGTTATCCGTCAAAATTTCCCATTCCGACAAAATAGCCAATGCCTCTTCCCGGCTGCCGCCGCAAGCATCCTCGGTCGCCTGGAAACTGCGGCATACCAGGGGCCGATCAGGCTGCAAAAAAATTGCGCATTTATTTTCATTATCCAAATGCAGGCACCGCACCATCGCGGGTTTACCGAAAGGACGCAAAGGCATTGCTGAAGAAATAGATGGCGCGATACAACAAGCACCGCAACCGATTCGACACTGCATCGAATAACCTCACCTGGTTTTTAGCGCAGGATACGTATGAAGTATCCTGCGCGTTGGGTTATACAACTTCATCCGGGGCGTACCGATTCCAGCTTATGGGGCCGACTGAAAACACAACACATGATGCCACCGATACCGACTTAGCTCGCGGCAGTCTCCAAATCCCGCCTGGCGGGAAATGGCCTGTAGCGTGCCCAGGTCTTCCGGGAAGTCATTGTCGATAATATGCCGGCATGCAATATCCTTTTCTTCCGGTTCAATACCGATCCAGTCCTGGCGTAACCATGCACAGTAGGCATTCAAATACGCAGGCAAGTCTTCTTCCTCTTCACGCACCGTATCTATCAGCAGCAGCATGCCGTTTTCGTTAAGGCGGCTATGCGCAACCTGGAAAAACGCTGTTTTTTGCGGCAAAGACAAATGATGTACGGCAAAACTCGAAAAAACCACATCGTAGCGCGCTTCGCTGTCAAGTAGAGCCTGCAATAAATCGGCGCGCTGCAATCCTATTGTGCCGGGCAATGCACGAAGATTTTCGGCGGCTAAACTGAGCGCGGTTTCGGAAAGATCGACGCCCTGGTAATGCGCTATCGGCAAATCGGCCAATACCGGGGCCAAACAAGCGGCATCACCGCAGCCCAGGTCAAGCAGGGAAAAGCCGCTGTCCAGCCCGCTTAACAGCTTCTTGACATCCGCATAAATTTCACGGTGGAACATATTATTGGCGGCGACAATTTTGCGATAGATGCTCCAGGTCTCGAAGAAATCTTCTGCGTCTTTATTAGGTTCTGTCATTAATGACTCCTGCCGGTCGGGAAATATTGAATACGCTTCTGCGCTTATCATAGCATTTGCCTTACACTCAGGTAAGACATCAACCGTAGGGCACGTCGCGCGCCTTCTCCGCTACACCTCGCTACCCTTGGCGTATGCAACGCGCCCTACATACTACGGCACACACAGCCACGTATGATAGAATAAAAATCTTTTTGCCATCACCAGGTTCATGCGAGTAATTAGAGGATTAGCCCATTTGGAACCGTTCAAAAACGGTTGCGTACTGAGCATCGGTAATTTTGACGGTGTCCATTTAGGCCATAAAGCGGTCATAAAAAAACTGGTCGCGCGCGGTGCGGCGTTAGGCCTGCCCGTCGTAATCATGATTTTTGAGCCGCAGCCGCTGGAATATTTCCTGAAAGATAACGAGCCGCCGCGATTAATGCGTTTGCGCGAGAAAGTGTTACAGTTTGCCACCTTGCCCGTTGATGATTTGTTGCTCGTGCGTTTTAATCGCGATTTTGCCGATTATGACGCCGAACAATTTATTGATGACATCCTGATAAAAAAACTCAACATCAAGCACCTGGTGATAGGCGATGATTTCCATTTCGGCAAGGCGCGGCGCGGTAATTTTGCCCTGCTGAAGGAAAAAGGCCGCAGTCATGGTTTTAATGTCGAAGATACCGGCTCGTATCAATCGACAGGACTCAGGGTCAGCAGCACGCTGATCAGGGATGCGTTAGGCGCGGGCGACCTGGCCCAGGCGGAACGTTTGCTGGGGCGTTGTTATTCGGTATGCGGACGCGTTGCGCATGGCGACAAGCGCGGACGGGCTATCGGCTACCCTACCGCCAATATCAAGATGTTCAGGAAAAATACGCCGGTCAATGGCGTATTCGCCGTGACGATGACCGGCATTGACGGCCTGGAAATTGCCGGTATCGCCAATGTCGGCACGCGGCCTACATTTGACGGCGGCTCCAAAGTGATATTAGAAACCCATTTATTTGACTTTGACAGGGAAATCTACGGGCGCTATGTGGAAGTACATTTCAAGCAGAAAGTCAGGGATGAAATGCGTTTTCAGTCAGCGGAGCAGTTAAAAGACCAGATTGCACAGGATGTGGCCGAGGCCAAAAATATCTTTGCCAACGCTTGCAAAACAAATCCCAAAATCGTAAACGATGCGGACGAACAGAAAATTCTAAGACAAGAGCTGACTCACAATGGATTATAAAAAAACCCTGAATTTACCGAACACCGCGTTCCCGATGAAAGGCAACCTGGCGCAACGCGAGCCGGAGCGCCTGAAAAAATGGCAGGCTGCGGGCTTGTACAAAAAAATCCGTGAACATTGCGCCGGGCGCCATATCTTCGTCCTACATGACGGCCCGCCGTACGCCAATGGCGAAATCCATATCGGCCATGCCGTCAATAAGGTGCTGAAAGATTTTATTGTTAAATCAAAAACCTTGGGCGGTTTCGATGCGCCTTACATTCCCGGCTGGGACTGCCACGGCCTGCCGATTGAACTGATGGTCGAGAAGAAAATCGGCAAGGCCGGCGTTAAAGCCTCGCATGCGGATTTTCGCAAAGCCTGCCGTGACTATGCGGCCAAACAGGTCAGCCTCCAGAAAGAAGCCTTCGTCCGCCTGGGGGTGTTCGGCGATTGGGAACAGCCTTATTTAACAATGGATTATGCGTTTGAGGCCGACATCGTGCGCGCGCTTGGAAAAATCAGCCAAAACAGCCATATCAGCAAAGGCGCGAAACCGGTGCATTGGTGCACCGATTGCGGCTCTGCGTTGGCCGAAGCCGAAGTTGAATACGAAGACAAACATTCGCCTGCGATCGATGTGCGCTTCCAGGTCGTCGATGAAGCGGGATTTATGGCGTGCTGCCATCATGCCCCGGAACATGAAGGGCTGGGGCCTTTGTCGGTCGTGATCTGGACAACCACGCCGTGGACCTTGCCCGCCAACCAGGGCGTCGCGCTGAATGCCGATATTGAATACGCCGTCGTGCAATGTGAAAAAAACGGTGCGCACGAGCGTCTGGTCGTTGCCGAAGCCTTGCTGAAAGACACGATGCTGCGCTATGACATCCAGAACCACCATGTCGTCGGCTACTGCAAAGGCGCAGCATGGGAACACCAGTTATTGCAGCATCCTTTTTATGACCGGCAGGCGCCGATTGTGCTCGGCGACCATGTCACGGTCGAGGCCGGCACCGGCGCCGTGCATACCGCACCCGGACACGGCCAGGACGATTATATCGTCGGCCGCAGGTACGGCCTGGCTATCGATAATCCGGTCGGTAGCGACGGCGTATTCCTGCCCGGCACGGAATTATTCGCCGGCGAGCACGTCTTCAACGCCAACGCGCATGTCATTGAAGTGCTGGAAGAACGAGGCAAACTGCTGCATCACCACGCTATCCTGCACAGCTATCCGCATTGCTGGCGGCACCATACGCCGATTATTTTCAGGGCCACGCCGCAATGGTTTATTGCGATGGATAAAAATAACCTGCGCGAACGCGCCTTGGATGAAATCAAGCGCGTGGACTGGATACCCGACTGGGGCCAGGCGCGTATCGAAAGCATGGTTGACGGCCGTCCCGACTGGTGTATTTCCCGCCAGCGCACCTGGGGCGTGCCGATTGCATTGTTTGTGCATAAGGAAAGCGGCGAACTGCACCCGCGCACAGCCGAATTGATTGAACTCGTCGCTTTGCGCATTGAACACAAAGGCATAGAGGCGTGGTTTGAATTGAAAACCGAAGACCTGCTCGGTACGGAAGCGGCCGACTACGACAAAATCAGCGACACGCTGGATGTCTGGTTCGATTCCGGCGTTACGCATGCCGCCGTGCTGGAACGGCGCGAAGGACTGCATTTTCCGGCGGATTTGTACCTGGAAGGTTCGGACCAGCACCGCGGCTGGTTCCAGTCCTCCTTGCTGGCGTCGGTGGCGATGAATGATGTTGCACCGTACAAGGCCGTATTGACGCACGGCTTTACCGTCGACGCCAAAGGCGAAAAAATGTCCAAATCCAAAGGCAATGTCATTCCGCCGCAATCGGTCATGAAGAACCTCGGGGCCGACGTGTTGCGCTTATGGGTCGCCGCCACCGATTACCGCGGCGAGATGCGCGTATCGGACGAAATTCTTGAGCGCACCTCCGACGGCTACAGACGCCTTAGAAATACCGCGCGTTTCCTCTTGTCCAACCTGGATGATTTTGATCCCGCGCAGCATAAAGTCGCGACGGCGGATTTACTGGCATTGGATCGCTGGATAGTCGACCGCGCCTTGCTGTTGCAGCAAGAGGTCATTGCCGCCTACGACGCCTACCAGTTCCAGGCGATTTACCAGAAAGTGCACCATTTTTGCGTGATTGACCTGGGCGGTTTCTACCTGGACATTATCAAAGACCGCCAATACACGGCCAAGGCCGACGGATTGGCGCGGCGTTCCGCGCAAACGGCGATGTACCATGTACTCGAAGCACTGACGCGCTGGCTGGCGCCTATCATCAGCTATACCGCCGATGAAATCTGGCAATACCTGCCGGGTGCGCGCAGTGAATCGGTGTTCCTGGAGACTTGGTATCAAGACCTGGCCGAATTGGATGCGGGTTCAACGTTGAATCGCGAGTTCTGGCAAAAAATCATGGCGGTGCGGACCGAGGTCAGCAAGGAGCTGGAAAAAAGCCGCGCCAAGGGCGATATGGGTTCATCGCTGAATGCCGAAGTCGAACTGTACTGCAATGCGGATTATTTTGCCGAGCTGAACCGCCTGGCAGGTGAACTGCATTTCATCTTTATCACGTCGAATGCCGCCGTCATCTCCGACCAATTCTGCCCTGACGATGCCGTACAGACTGAAATCGACGGCGTTAAATTGAAAGTCATCGTGTCCGGGCATAAAAAATGCGTGCGCTGCTGGCATCAACGCTATGACGTCGGTGAGCATTCGGAACATCCCGAGCTGTGCGGCCGTTGTGTCGAAAATGTCGCAGGCGCCGGCGAGGTGAGGCGTTATGCTTAAATGGTTATGGCTGTCGCTGTTGGCGCTGGTACTGGACCAGGCCAGCAAATTGCTGATAGACGGCTCCATGCAGCTTTATCAATCCATTCCGCTGCTGCCGTCGTTTAACCTGACTTATGTGCACAATACCGGCGCGGCGTTCAGTTTCCTGAGCACGGCCGGCGGCTGGCAGCGCTGGCTTTTTGCAGGACTTGCATTATTTATCAGCATCGGCATCACCGTCTGGCTCACGCGTTTGCAAAAACACGAAACGGTGCTGGCGGCGGCATTGTCGCTGGTGTTGGGCGGTGCCGTCGGTAATTTGATTGACCGCTTGGCTTATGGTTACGTGATCGATTTCCTCGATGTCTATTACGGTACATGGCACTGGCCGGCGTTTAATATTGCCGATGCCGCGATTACCTTGGGGGTCATGCTGATGCTCGCGGAGTCGTTCGGTTTGGTGGGACGAAGCAAGACCGCCGACGAATAAACCGCGCGCTTCGGGGGGAACTCAACCACCCTGTCAAGGGCGCGGCAATACCTTGGCGCTGTCTTTTTTCAATGCGGTGGTCGATAACGCCGCGCCGGCGTCAAGGGTTACCGCAACCGAATTAATAACGGCGGCTATTTCCGGGGCTTGGAATTCGTCTTCTTGTACCGCCGAAATCGACGCTAAAGCACTCGTGTCGTCAATCTTGGACAGCCAATCGTTCAGGTTCCTGGCGCCTTCCGCCGGTGCGTCCCTGGCCCAATCCACGATTTCCTGTGTCGCTTTTATCGAGCCTATTTCGGCTAAGGCATTACCGCTGACTTCAACCGGCGGAGTCCCCAACGGTTCTTCCTTCAACCAAGTGCCCAAGACTTCAACGGCTTCAGGATTGCGCACTTGGGGGATGGTCTCGAAAGCCACTTCTTGTTTAATGCGGTTAGTTTCTTCCGTATCGTTGTCTTTATTGTTTCCCGAGACAGTCAGCAATAACTGCTCGACGCCCTCCGGCGCGCCTACTGCGGCGATGGCTTTGCCGACGGCGCCCAGGAACGCCGGATCGTTATTTTCGGGATTGGACCAAGCCGCTTCCAAGGCAGGAGAAAGCTCCTCATGAAATTCCCCATCCCAGCGATTATCGCCAATGCGTGAGAGCGCCTGCAAAGCCAGGATATAAAGCGGCGAGTCGATTTCCTGTTTAGCCAGGCTAATCAATTGGTCCAGCGCATCAGGCGTTGCGATTTCGCCCAACAGGTCGATCAAAATAGCCTTGTTTTCGACCGCTATATTCGGCTGCGCCAGTAAGTCGGCGATACCCCGGTAGACAGCCGGGTCGGGATGTTTACGCAGACGCTCCGCCAGCAATGTCCCTACAATGGGAATTTGCTGGAATTCAGAGCGATCCAGCAGCATTTCCCAATATTGCCATAACTGCGCCGGCGTTTGATCATACCGATTTATCTCGGCAATGTTAGCCTTCTTTAGCTTCGCTTTCGAAACCAGGCCCGCCAACTCGGCAGAGGCATCCATTGGCCTATTCATCTGGGCGCTGGGATTGCCGGCAGCCTGCCCGCCTGAGGTTTTCCCCCCAGGGGGAGAGCCCGGTTTTTTGCCGCGGTATGTTCCTGTCCATTGGCTATCCTTGCCCGCGCCGTCCCGGCCAAGCGCTGGATTGTACGCCCGCCATCCTTCGACACCCGCAATGAGGGCCAGTAACAGGCAAACCATGACAAGAATTGACCGCTTTGTCACCTGGACATCCACCAGGATTTCGTTAATCCGCCAAGCGCTGCGCTGATTTTCTCATCCTGTTCCGGCCCGGCCTCCAGTTGCAGCACGGCAATGCCTCCGGTTTCGCGATACAACGGCCCATAGACCGCCTGCTCACCGTCATAACTTGACTGCTGCAGCGCTAATAAGCCGATTATCCGGCTGCGTTCCTCGGTGTCGGCCTGTAAAAAAGACTGTGCCGCCAATGCCGCACGCGCTTGTCCCACCAGCGTTAAACTGAGTTCGGGATGGCGCTTTAACAGTCCCAATACCGCCGCCCTAACTTCATATCCTAAATATGTGCCGGACGTTTTCGGGGTATCGCCGGTTTTTTGCAAGGCCTTCGCAGCATTGTGGTCTAGCATGTCGTAATAGCCGAAGGCGATGCGGTAGCAGTAAACGTTATTGCGCGGATCGAATGAATCCTCGCCTAATACGACGCCGCCGTAGATGACCGGGCAACGGTTATTAAAGCGTTGTTTAACCCATTCATTCCATACCGTGTGCCTGGCTCCTTCGCCATGCAGCAGCAGTAAAGCCTTGGTCGGCGCCTGCGGCATTTCAGTCCTGGCAAAATGCGCGCTCACGTCGATAGGCTCGCCGGCCCTCAGCGTACAGAGCGGGCCCAGCGTACCGGCGCAGGCCCCCTTCCAGCCCTGGAAGCGGTAGCCCTGGTCAGGCAAGGCAAACAAGCTAAGCAGGGATTGAGGAGGGGCCTGGATACTGCAATCCAGTATGCAGTCCGTATCGCCGGGAACAATCGCGACTCGCCCGCCTGATCCTCCGGCCACCTGGACATCCAGCCTGGAGGCTGTCACCTGCGGCGAAAACGCCGCCAATATCAGCACACAGGCCAAGCGCCACTTCGCCGTAGGGATCCGTGGCCTTAAGCCATTAAAATGGTGGGGGAAACAGCAGTTTATTCTCATGTTTGAGTCCTGGACAAATAACGTTATTTTCCATAATACCGGACAAAACGCCGTTCCGCGAGTGTGTTTTCCGGTTAACATTTCATTCACCATGACTCCTGTATCCTACGCTTACCTGATGAATGAACCGCTATTTGGACGTGCATGCTTGCCGTGCGGTTCCCGCCAGGTTGGTGTCGGTATTTAATACCGAAGACAGGTCAAACTTACCCCGGAAAATTGCCATGAAAACAATTAAGCACCCGAAATGGGCAACCATGCTGGGCTTGATGAGCGCCTCGCTGATCGTTTTAGTCGTGCATGCCGATGCACTGGCGGCGGAACAACAGGGTCCGTTGAAACCTAAGCGCGTCACATCATTTAAGCAGCTGAAGCAAATGCTTTCGGCAAAAAAGGTTCATACCCATCATTCCTTAGCATTAAGAACCATGACGGCGGAGGATACCGGCGGCATCTTTACCGCGGCCGAAGCCTCCGGCGCTATCGGGCATTCCGAAACCAATGTCCAGGTGGAAGGCGTGGACGAAGGCGATGCCGTCAAAACCGATGGGCAATACCTTTACCGGATTCAAAACGGCCAGGTGCGCATTGTCCGGGCTTATCCCGCCGATAACATGGCATTGGTCGCCAGTTTGCAGTTTGATACAACGTTCAGCCCTATTGAGCTTTACCTTCACGGCGACCAATTAATCGTTGTCGGCGCCGGTTGGCAAGAGGAAAGCGGCAGCGCCGCGGTACCGGCAACGCCAGGGAATGGTCTGGCTAAAGTAGCGATTTGGGCGCCTTCCGGCGAAAGCCGCACGATAGCCAGGGTCTATGATATTACCGACCGCGCGAACCCGGCCATGCAACGCGAAATCGCCTTCTCCGGGGATTACCTGTCTTCGCGCAGGATAGGCGACAGCGTTTACCTGATAGGCAGGAAATATCCCAGGTATTTCCTAAACTATTTTGCCGGTGCCGGCATCCGGTCGGGCCAGTTAAAAATGACCAGGGACAATATCTTGCCCCATATCAGCGACAGCGCGCTTGCAAACGGCAAAGAGCACAACCTGCCGTTGACCGACCTGTATTATTTCCCCAATTTCGTCGAACCGGATTATGTGGTCGTCGCAGGCTTCCGCCTTAACGCCTTGGCTGAAGAAGCCGATATTAAGGCTTACCTGGGGGGCGGCGAGATAACGTATGCTTCCAGTAAAAACTTGTATCTCTCCGCGGCGGATTACAGCAGCGATACGGCAACCGAGTCCTCTGTGACGGCTCCCGTAACGCACCTTTATAAATTCGCGCTTGATAATGGCGAAATTGACTTTAGGATGGGCGGCGAAGTCCCCGGCAGCGTGTTAAATTCATTTTCGATGGATGAACACAATGATTATTTCCGCATCGCAACCACGGTCGACCAATGGACGCAAACAGGCGATACCGGCAGCGTCCAAACCTGGAATAACCTCTATACCCTGGATGCCGATATGAAAATTGCCGGACGGCTTGAGCATTTAGCCGAAGGCGAGCGCATTTACTCGGCGCGTTTTATCGGCGAGCGCAGCTACCTCGTCACGTTCCGCCAAACCGATCCGCTATTCGTTATCGACCTGTCCACACCGGAAGCGCCGAAAGTATTAGGCGAGTTAAAAATCCCAGGCTTCAGCAATTATCTTCATCCCTACGATGAAAACCATATCCTCGGTTTCGGCCAGGATACCGAAGAAACCGGCACAGGCGTCGTCACTAAAGGCATGAAACTGGCGTTGTTCGATGTCAGCGATGTCGAAAAACCTGTGCAGATGCACAACCTGACCATCGGCGCGTATGGCACTTACTCGCCGCTCATGTATGACCACAAGGCCTTGTTGTTTGACAAAACGCGCGGCCTGCTGGGTTTCCCGATCAGCGAAACGGCGCAGAAACCCGGTGAAGACTGGCCTACGGAAGTCTTCCAGGGCGCTCATCTTTACAAAATCAGTCTCGCAGACGGCTTCCAAAAGCAAGCCGCGATCAGCCATCAGGGAGACGGCGAACTTTATGACTGGAACCACTACATCCAACGCCTGCTGACTATTGGAGACCAGTTGTACACGCTTTCCGAAACCCGGCTGCAGGCCAACGACCTAGCAGGGTTTAAGCTGACCGGCGTTGTCGATTTCCCGGTAGCGGTCGCACCGGATTGCCCGCTGGCCGAAGAAACAGTCGATGGCGCTGCTATTGTCGTAGACTGCCCTGTTTTAATCGATCCCATCAACCAACCCACAGTAAACAATATTGGAGAATGACATGAACAAATCAACTTTACGCCTTATCTTTTTAGCGGCGGCGTTATCGACAACATCCGCGTTCGCAAAAAACCGCGCCGTTGAAATCAGCATCAACGGCAGGGGGCCGGCTGTTGATGGCGCGGCTTTTGCAACGGTCAAGCAGGTTATCGGACATGCCGTAGCCGCCGGTATCGTCGATAAATTCGTCGTCAGCGGCTATGGTGTCGAAGGCGGTTTTTCCGCCTGCGCCCAAGCCTCGCCGTGGACAAGTGACTTTATCTCGTTCGTGCGGCAATTGCGTACAATTGCGCCTAACCCGGCGACTACCGGTTATTCGGTGCATCCGGTTGCGGCCTGCACCGATGTAGCGACGGTCTGTACGCAGGATGTCAAGCAATGCCCGGACGGCTCTTATGTCGGCCGTGTACCGCCTTCCTGCGAATTTGCGCCCTGTCCTGGGAACTGACCGTTACCCCGTTAAGCATTTTTCGTTTCGGTAGACATCAACGTATTTCACAAGCGGGAGGCAAGCCCTGGCGAAAGGTCCAGGTGCCGCCACCCGCTTGGCGCTTTCTGGTCTCGCCAATCTAAGAGGCTGTGCCAAAAAGATTACACCTTATCCCGATACTCACTTGTATCCATCATTGAGGTTACCATGAAAATCCATCCCATAATGTTTCTAATGTTGCTGTATGGCTGTGTTTTATCTAAGGGATTTGCCGAGAATGCACCGGCAATTTCAGGCAGTTTAAAAGCGCCTATAGCGGATAGTGAATTCGACCGGCACGGCTACTACACCTTCCGACCCGATCTTCGTAAATGTATAGCACCGTTATGCGGCGGTATTTTTGTCAAAGCGGTCAACCGTAAACTGACCCGCTGCGCGGACGGCAGCCTGCAGGCCGAATGTTACGTCGCCACTGTCAGTAACAAGAAAAACATCGACAGCAGTTCAGCCGCCCTTCTTCATGGCCGGATCAAAGCCAAAATTTATGAAGGCTTCGGCAATTTGGGCGTCTTTGAACTGAAAACGGCTTTTAGCGCGGCAACGCCTGCCGTTGGTGAAGGGCGTTTTGTCGGCCTGGAAAATAACGGCATTGTCTGCATAACCACGCCTTGTTTCTCGGTTGACCAATACCTGCTGAATAAAACCAAGCTCAGGGTCATCTCCGGGATTGACTTCAGCGAAACCGGCGCTTCCAAAGAACTCATCGCCAACGCTTACGCCATCATGGGCGATGGCGGTGTATTACTCGCGGCCGGCGTCAACAAACAGGTTGAAGAACTCGCTGGAACCGGGATCACCTTTGTTGCCGACCAGTTTTATTTGCCGATTGAACCCGGCGTCCAATAAGCGAAACGCCCTAAAAAGGGCCGGAAAGCGGCATAAGTATCAAATTTGAGTGTTTAGGTCGATAATGCCGCATTAGTATCATGCTGGGAGATTCAAACAGCGGCTGCTTATCTTTAGGCGATTTCCGGCGAAGAATATACCCAACTCGCTGGTCTTTTTGTCCATTTTCTGCGTTGTAAAAATAGTTACATAGCTCACTATGCGCCTATTTTTACGCCTTGAAAATGAACAAAA
>Ga0172373_10006189_pt1 | contig 16021 bp, 33 predicted proteins | sample Lak10m_2_FD_114546 | JGI IMG/M metagenome (GOLD analysis project Ga0172373, IMG submission 114546) | Freshwater microbial communities from Kabuno Bay, South-Kivu, Congo - kab_092012_10m | ecosystem: Environmental > Aquatic > Freshwater > Lake | place: Democratic Republic of the Congo...
GGTTGAGACTTCTGTCACAACTCCCATAGATAGTAGTTGCCGATGATTCCATCGTAATACCAGATTTCACTTCCGAGATACTTTGGGTCCTTAGAGATCTTGCGCTCTAAGAATTCTCGTAGGGTATTCCACTCACGCACGCTCATGCTCTCGCCGAACGTGAAACGCTTTCTTTCCCAGTCAAAACTGAACACAATGTCTCGATCGTCAGGAACTGGAGACTGTCTAAAGCACTCGTCCCATTGCAGCCATCTCCACCCAGCGATCGAGTGACTGCCGAAACCCTCGACAGCCATTGATTCATTGGGCCAAACCGCCACGATGACTGCACACATATCAAGAAGTATCTCTGGGATTTCGTCAAGCTTGTTGACGTCGAAGTAACCAGCCCAACCAGCATACTCAATCGTGCCAATCGTGATGTCTGCCGACATAACATCGCCTAGCCAAAGACCTACGTCTTCTGGTAGTTCTTCAACAATGTCTGACATGTGCATAGCCTACTTGTCTCCTTGTTCTGTTATGTTTTTGAGCTCTTCCCGATAGAGCTGTGCAAACTCTGTGGGGTGATTCTTCTCTAGGCGTTTAGAGGCGATCCTGAGTGCTCGCTCTCTGAGCGCATAGTTCTTGCCGAGCTTACTACGGCGGAATTTACGCTGCTTCTCAGCGTTACCCATCTTGCAAAGATCGCAACGACATCCAAGATTGTATGTTCTTGGCTTGCCGTGGTCACTTTCGTGCCACTTGAGCTCAACTGGCTCGTCTGGGTCCCACGGCGTCGGGTCTTCTGGTGTGCCAACCAATTCATCCTCCAAGATCTCTGGGTTTTACAGGTGAAGGTAGTGGTTCGACATTTGTCCATTCCTCCCAAAGCTCAAATGTCAAATCGTCAATAACAACTCTCGCATCTACATCTTGCTCGTCTGATAGATAAGCAACATAAGGCTCTGAGTCTGGTACTTCTATCAAGACCCTTCCGGTCCAGAGCGTGCGGGACTTGAAGGACCCAAATTCATCTTCGAGCTCTTCTCGGTAAAGCTCTAGGAATTCAAGAGTTCTTTTCTGAGAGCTCTCGCTCTGCAAACACCATTCACGAGTTATGTCGATGATGTTTCCGTTTTGATCAGCTAAGGGCACCCTTGGTTCCTCCCACGTTGCGAGCTGCGCCAGAAAGATCTGCGCTAGAGCCAGCAGCACGACCGGCAGATTGAGCGGCCATATCGAATTTACCCGATGTCTTGCTGACTCCTCGCCCAACAGACGGGAAGAATACCTTGAAAGCCTCTGTGACCTCTTCCTCTCGAGAGCGGAGAACCAGAGCAACGCTTGTTCCGTCGCTAGTGGTCTCTTCTTGTGAGGCTTGCTCTCTCAAGTGCTTGATCTCTGTCATGCGCCCGCCCACTTCCGCAATGAATCCATTGCTGAAGTTTGTCTGGAAGTTCTTGGGATTTGCCTTCACAGGCTGCTCGCCGAGGTCTGACTTCCTGCGGTCGTAGATTCGCTTGATACGACCGAGCTTGTTGCGTTCCTCTGGTCCAGCAGCGATGGGCTGTTCGGCAAGCTGAAGCTCTTTGTAGATGTAAGACCACGTCTGACCGGAGTCTTTCATGAAAACGATATTGTCGTCTAGGCTCTTGACAGAGCTCCACTTGGGATGAATCACAGTCATCAGCTGAAGCTTCAGGCTGATGAACAACTGCTCTGCTGCCCGGACACTTTCTGGGAACCCGACGATCGTCGCATTGATGGGGAGCCTGCCTTTGGCATGAAGACCAGTGTAAACCGATTTGCAGTCAAAGAACTCACACACATTCATGCAAAGCTGGCAAAGCTCGTAGTACAGATGATTGTTGGCAGAGCAGACGTCTACCTTGCGCTTCTCTGGCTTGACTCGCTCACCGGGCTTGAGCATCGAATCGATCTCGTGCTGGGCGATGGCATAGTCAATCATCAGGCGATCTGCCTTCTGAAGCAGAGCCTCTTGCTCTGGACCGAACGTCGTTGACTCTGCCTTGTTGAGAAGAGCCTGCACCTTCCTCATGATCGCATCTCTGCGGTCTTCTGTCATTGCTTTGATCTCCTATCTTCGTTGATGAACGGACCGACAGCCATCCAGATGATCCAGTCAATCATCATGAGGCCGATGAGCTTTGAGACGAACTCGTTGTTATGCATCCTCACACCTTCCGCATGAATCTGAACATCTGCTCGATGAACTCATCGTTCAGGCTAGTCATGTTGCCCTCGCCATCCGGAGGACCTGAGAACACGACGTCTCCGTAGATGACTTGACGAGCATCGTTGAATATTGGAGACGCCATCCAGAGAACGCATGTTGCGGGGAAGTTGGGCAGGAAGCTGTCAATGATCATGCCCTCGTCGTTCACCCACATGTCGAACCTGTTGGTAGCGATGCAGTCGATGAGCCCACCAACCCGCTCCTGAAGGAACGGGAGGTGGGCACCATCGATCTGCTCGACCTCAAGATCCCCAGTCGTCTTGACGGTGAGAACTTGCATCAGCGCTCAACCTCGATCTGGCCGTCTTCCCAGCAAACCTCTTCGTACTCGCACACGAAATCTCTGACCTCTTGCCGGGACTCGATGAACGCCGGAACCTCGAACTCCACGGTCGAAGTCAAAGTGACGTAATGCTTCGGGATGCGGGAGTCGTCGGGGTAGATCATGCACGCTTCGAGAAACTGCACTTTGCCAGTCGCGCATCCTTCCTCATGTTCGATGGTCGCTTCGATGACTGCCCTCTGGATCTTGTCGATCTTGGCGTTGAGTTCGGCGTTGCGCCGCTCCAGACTCTCATAAAGGACCTTCTGGGAGGCCATGTCTTCGATCAAGAAGATGATGGGGCTGGGATCGCTGTCGGCAGCCTTCTGCATCTTGTTGTGAGCCCACCGGATCAATCCGGCGTGTGCTTCCTCCGGACCCAACACTCGTCGCGCTAGGGAGATCATCTTTTCGACCTTCCACAGCGTCATGCTGTTCTCGAGCGACCGGAGCTGCTGCTCGGTCGGGTAGCTCTCTTCTGTCATCTTGGCTCCTTTATTCTAGTCGGTTTGCCTTGCTGAGTTACAGCGTACCACGGGGTCGGTTCATTTGCAAGGCCAAATGTATTCTTTGATTCCCTCGTCAAATGTTCCTATGAACTCTGGGTAGCTATCTGGCTCTTTGCGATAGAGCATAGCTCGATGAGACTCATGAAGCTCAGCCCATCCAAACCAATTCGGTAGCTTTCTGGAAGAAAAGTCTGGATCTTCGATCGAGTCTGCCATGCTCTCGATCTTGTCGAGGCAGGTATCTTTGTATCCCCTCGAGATCCATTCTTTGCAGATCACAATTCCGTACTCTATGAGGCACAATTCGTGACCAGCCCACATCTTCGTGGCTGGATGATTCTTCCAGCCGTAGTTTTCTTTGGTCAGTGCGTTCAAGATCTGAAGCGTCTCAACTCTTTGCTTGCCGAGCCGACGCATGTCAAGACATTCTGCAGTTTGCTCGAAGTCTGGCCAAGGGATGAAAGTTTGCATCAATTCTCCTTCTGCTCTTGCTGATGCATGGCGAGGCAAGACTTCAAGAATTGAGCCGTGTTTCCCCTCACTCCCCCAGACAAAGCTGTGAACTGACCACAAGAGCAGTCAACTGACTTCCACAACCTATCTTCAGAGATAGTTTGGTTCGTGAGTTTGTTGCCTTCTGAGTCAGTGAATGTTCCTGCGTGATTCATCTTGGCTCCTTATCGCCATGAAGTTTGGTTGACCTTCGTACACGACTTCTCTCGTGCATTGATTACAGAACATCATTGACAAACAAAGCCTTCCTGCTGGCGAAGATCGATCTATTGAATCGATTTCTTGGCAGCGAAAACATTTGTAGTGAACAATGTCTGGTCTGCGGAATAGACCTCGACGAATCATAGGAGCCCCAGCCATTCTGCATCTTCGAGGTCTGAAGCAAAGCCGTCGACATCGTCGCCATTGATTTCTGCCAGAGCTGAGACGATCGCAGACTGTTTGGTGAATTCACATTTGTTTCCACCGAGCACGATGCATCCTTGCTGATAGAAGCGAGACCTGACGCTGTCGAAGTCTGTACCTTCATCTTCCGCGACGTAGTGCAGCTCGTCCATATCCCACGGCTCGCCACACTTCACACACCGAATATCCATTGCAAATCCTTTCGCTGATATCACTGTTACCACGCTACCACGGCATCAGTTCTTGCGCCAGTAAAAGAGTTATGTAATCTCTTCAACGTCGAGCATAAAGTTCTTTACCGCCCTAACGAACTGGATACACATTTCAGGGCTCTTTATGAGCTCGCCACTGACCTCTGGACTGATGAGATCGTAAAAGACCTTCTGAATGTAGCTCTTGACATACGGCTCTGCTTCTTCTGTCGTGATCCTCTCGAGACCATAGCGATCGCAAAAGGAAGCGAGCCCTTCCAGAGACCCTGGGATTTCAAGAACTGCGTCGCAATCTTCGGCAAGAACATGGTCATGATGCTGACCGTATCTGATCCAGACAGCATCGTTAGCTTTGGCGTCGTAGGCAAGAACGAGTGCGTGACTTGTCTTGCTCGCCAAGAAGCCTTTGCTCGGTAGCTTCCGCCTCAAGCCATCTCCCAATTCATGCTCAAGCCACACTCGTAATGAGCCATGACGCTTCTGTTGTCTACCCACCACTCGGCTGCGAGCTTTGAATCAAGCTCAGACATACAGTCGTACTGCTCGCCGCAAACCTCACAGGCTCCACGTTCGGTATCTTCTTGATCAGGCATCTGGATGCTCAACTTCTTCCTCCCGTTCCCATTCATGCCCGCACTTGGGACATTCGTATGATTTGTGAATGGTTGTGCCAGCCGTGATTCTTGGGCCTTCAAAACTGCACAGGACGTCTGCTTCAAACTCGTGACCGCAGTTCGGGCACGTCTGATCTTCGACGATCTCGAAATCGTTGTAGCCCGGGATCATCCACTCACTGACTCCTGGAGGAAGATTGCTCATGACTCCTTCCTCCCGAAGACGTACCTGATTCCGGAGACGGTGCGCTCTGCGAATCGGTAACTGCCTTCCCACTTCTTGAAGGCTGAATAGAAACTGAACGATCTGCTGTTGTCGTCCGCCAGCAGGATCCAAACTTCAGGGCTCGAATCCATCAGCTTCTTCACCTTGAGATACTTGTCAGAACTGGTCGATGGCAGCTCATCGAACTTATCTCCGACCTTGAACTTGGTCACGGAATCTCCTTCCACATGGTATCCCAGCATTCTGGACAGATGCCGGTGACGAAACGCTCACGCTCGTCATTGGGCAGGTTTGGCAGAGCATCTTGGATCAGGACTCCAGAGCCATGCATTCTGGACTCAAGCCTTCGCCAATCTGCTTCTGAGATTTCAAACTCCTTCTTGCCGCTACACTTCGGGCAAGGAGGCGAAACTATGATCATTTCAGTTACCTTTCTGCTTGTGTTACGAGACCCACGCTAGTCTGGGCCTTGTTCGGTTGCAAAGAAATGAAGCTGCTATCTCCTTCCGCGAAACCTTCTGTCTTCATGCTCAGTTGGCTCGTCATCTCTCCAGTCGCGTTCTGTTCGAGCGATGTAGTCTGCGAGCAGGTAGAAACTGAATGCCAAAAGGCTCAAGACCACAAGAACAAGCAGCATCTGGTCAATGATTTCTTCAGCTCCGCTCACCACACACCACCTTGCCAGAGCCGAACTTCATCTCGACGCTCAGCCTCAGCGATCATTGACTCCTCAAGATCTTCTCTGAAAGAAGAGAGGCTCATTGGAACCTCGTCATCCCCGCAATCTTCGAGATAGTCTAGATATCGAAGGATGACCTCGATGCGCCAGTTTGCTTCTTCAGCTTCTAACAGCTGATCTTCGCTTGCGTGCTCTTCCATAACAATCCCTTCGTAATCGAGATTCAGTGGAGAACCTCAAGTGGACCAAGGTCGATCTCAACCTTGACGATCTCCAGAACTTGGAGCGTCTCGGCAGTGATGAACCACTCGCTGCCATTCACAGTCCAGCGACGACCGTTCTTTGGTAGGTCTCTAGCGATCCCTACGTATGATTCGTCACGGCTGTTGGTGAACGTGGCTTCCGTGTAGGACGGTAGCGTACCGAGCAGTTGAGCGATGTAATCACGATGCATTGCTTCCATGTGTTTCCTTTCTTGTCTTGGGAGTTGCCCCCGGAGCTCGACGAAGGGAGAGGAAGGAGATGTCGAGCTCCGGAGGCTGTGGCCGAAGGGAGAGCTACACCCCTTCAGCCACGATCTAGAACTGGTAGCCGCGAAGCATCATGTTCCTCTCCATTCTGTCTTCGGCGACGCCGCTGAGGTATTCCAACCACTCTTCGGTCTGAGGTTCCGTCATGAGACCGAAGATCGGTTCTTCTACTACTCGATGCCCGTTGCATTCGTAGCAAGTAACATCGAAGTGACCAGCGAAATAATCCTCTTCGAAGAAAGGATCTTCGTCGAAATCATCTCGGCTCAGTCCGTGGCGATCGATGTCTGGATTCACATGCGATCCAGAACCCTCACAAGTAGGGCACACGATGAACTTGCAGGGTGGCTTCCAGCCATACAGATCGTGGAAACGCTCCACGGTTGCGAATGGTCCGTCTCTACGATCACCCATTATCTTCCCCCTCGTTGAAATTCGCATATGCGAACTCTGGATCTCCTATCCAGAACATTCCCGTTCCGTCGCTGTTGTTCAACCACTCGTCCAAGCATTTGTGCATGAACTCTCGGTACGAATCGTGGACTTCGTATTTTCCGTTGTGGATCATGCAGAGGTCGGAGTGGATCATTCCTTCCCCCTCGTCGTACATGATTTCTGCGCAGACAGTCACACGTTCGGTCATGACTTCATCTCCCGGACCCGCTCGAAACCGATTGCGAGGTCAGTTCCGTATTCCTGAAGATGCTTGCGGCACAAATTCGCCCAAGGACCCATAACGGTCTTTGCATCGAACTTGCCTTCTCTTGAAACGCCGAGCCTCTTGCAGAAATCGCACATCGGCATCTCGGAAGACCACATGATCTTCTTGGGCCTACCCTTCATCTGTAGCTCCTTCTATCTGGTTGGCTTGCTGAATACATTGTACCACGGCTTTAGTTCTGCCGCAAATAAAGAGTCTCAGCAGGGGATCACCTCGCTCAGCGGTCGAACGCGAGCGAGGCCCTCTCCGTTCACAATTCCGTTGATGATGGCCTCGTTGATCACGTCGCAGACGTAATCGATCGAGTCCGTGAGCTCGAGAGCAGCCACGTCGATCTCGAGGATCACGACGTACCTCGCTACTTGTTCGGTATAATATGCCATAGGGATCACCTTTCATTGGGGGTCGGAAGTCGGTGTGGGGAACATGATTCAGGCTCAAGAAGTGGGGAGAGGGAAGAACCACAACTTCCCTCTCCCCGATCACCTGTGGGTAAGGTGAACTGTCAGACCTCTGCCAGCTTGCGAACGAGCTGAACTTTGGTCCAATTCTTGGGGACGGTCAGGCCAGCTTCCTGAGCCATCTTGCGGAGCTCTTGCATCTCGAAGCCCATGTATCGCTTCATGTTGAGCTGCTGCTCTGCGTGTTCACGAGCGTTGGCTCGCTCGCCGACTGGGATGTGAGTTCCGTCAGTCTTCAACGGACCCTCGTAGAGCTTCGCGTCGTCGCCGAGGAAGCGACCACCCTTGCCAGTTCGGTGACCACGATCATCGATCTTGGAGCCGTCGCGAATCGCCGATCTGACCTTGCTTTCGCCAGAGTTGGTGGCGATCATGATGCGACCGATGGCCCACCCGATCTTGCCTCGATGATCGGGAGCCAAGAAACGAAGGTACGCTGCCAGCTCTGGCGTGAGCTGCCACTCTCCCTCACCTCGTGGTCCGACCTGATCCGCCAGTTCGGCGCAGTACCACTCGAACTCGAATCCGTGGAGTTCTGCCGGGGTGTGGCTGATGCCCAACGCCTTGCGAGCGTCCCCGACTTTCACCCCCTCTTCGAGAACGAGCAGCAGCATCTTGTCGAGCTCCTGCCTCGAATACTTCCTTGCCATGTTCGTAACTCCCTTCGGTTACTATCGTTCACCCCGCTTGTGGGGCTGAAATCAAGGTAACACACCTTGAGTTCTGTTGCAAGTCCCAGAACCTATGGGTCTTGTTCGGTTGGTTTGCCGTGGATCAGTACGGTCCGTCGAGAACGTAGTTCGGCAGCGAATCGAACTGATCTTGCTGACTCTTGCGATGCCACACTTCGACGAGCGCATCGTGGCGGCGGTAGATCCACTCACGATCATCGGGATCTGTGGACCAGAGCCTGACCTCTTCGATCTGGTACTCGAGACTTTCGAGTTGCGATGCCACTTCGCGCCACTTGTGAGCGCTCAGTACGATCCAAGCTCGAAAGTTCAGTTGCGGGGATGCCTCGTTGACGATGCTGGCAGCTCGGCTGTAAATGGATCGCCGGTACGCTTCCAGCTCTGCGAGCGTGGGCTCGGGCTCCCCAGACTCGCAGGCTGAACACATCCAGTCGATGCCACATCCTCCGACGAAAGTGCCGTGAATGCAGTATGGGTATGAACTCACTTCTGTCTCCTTCTGTTGTGGTTTGATCAGATTTGGCGAAGAAACTTGATCGCACGCTCGAATGGTGCAACGATGAAGTCAATGGCCTCGGCAAACGAATAGCAATCGCCACTGATGAGCATGTCGCGAAGTTGGTACGCAATGTCTTCGGCGCTGAGCGTCCATCCGATGTGTTCTTCGTTGCCAGAGTAAGCGAAGTAGTCAGGCATTCCGTAGGTGATGTATTCGCGAGCAAACTCGTTCAGTAGGCTCTCGATCGCGTCCTGGTGGAACTTGTACTCTTCGTGGTTGTACGGCTCTTTGCTGTTGGCTTCCATTAGAAGCCTGACTTCTTTGTCGATTCGCTCGCTGATGCGTATTTCGTCCACTGTTCTGTAGCTCCTTCAGTTGTTGTGTTGTGGATGAGCCGTAGGGCTCGGAGGCCAGCCCGCCATTGGCGAGCCAGCCCCCGTGCTCGACGCCTACTGGTTCATGAGGTTGAACGCTTCTTCGTAGGCCTCCCCGAAGGACAAGCCCAACGCTTCCATGGCAACGAGCAACCCGGTATGCCGGTTCAGGAAAGCCAGCAGGTTCGCTGTGGTGGCACACCACCAGCGGGGTGAACGGGTCCGCTCGTTACCGTAGGCGAGGTACCGGGCGAAGGGTCCGTTGAACGGGTCATCATTCGAGTTGAGTTCGCTGCCGGGGTAGTTGTACCAGAACTGCAACAGGGCGAGCTGCGCGGCAACTTCGACGCTGTGCCCTTCGTCCATGTGTGCTTCTTGGTACAGCGAAACTTGCTGCTCGTTGGGCAGCAGTTCCACTGTCCTTCCGTCTAAACGCTTCATGTAGCTCCTTCGGTGTTAGTTCCGTACCCCCGTTGGGCACGAGCTCATTGTAGCACACTTTGGGTTCGGTGTGTTACACCGTACCCTTCATTGTGTTTCGTCACAAATATATCGAAGGGGCGGCACCTCGATCCTCGATCCAATTCGTCGGGTAGGGGTCCTTCTTTTTCCGAACTAATTCGTGCCGAACAGCATCGGTATCCCCGGATCCTATTCGTCATGAACTAGATCGCTCCCCTCATGAACAATGAACCAATTCGAGATCGCGAAGGCAATGTGCATGAATCAGTTCATCACGAAGCATGAATGAGTTCGCACTAACGATGTGCGACTTCGCGTTCTTCAATGTGCTCGAAGGCGTTCTTGGGAATCTATGAAACGATCTGCTTCGTTTCACTGAAATGTCGAATTCACTTCTGAGTGGGAAACGTCGAAGCCTATGACATGAAACGAATTGTTTTGTTCGTCTATGACATGAAATGATCTGCTTCGTTAGTCTATGACAAGAAACGAATTGCTTCGCTTGAATCTATGACGTGAAACGATGTGCTTCGTTTCAAGAACGAACGCAAGAGAAGAGTGAATGCGTTCGCATCAACGATGTGCGATGACGAAGTTCGTCGTCAAGCAATGTGCTTGAAGGGCTTCTTCACAGCAATGTGCTCGAAGGGCTTCGGGGGCTAAAAAGAAGAAAGCCCCTGACCCACTAGGGATCAGGGGCTCTCGACTTGAGAGGGTTCAGTTGTTGTTGGCGTTCGCGATCGTGACCACGAGGTCCATCAGGTACTCGACGTAGTGGACCCAACAGAAGTGGATGATCTCTCCACTAAGAGGCTCGATGAGGAGAGGAAGCCCTTCCTCCTTACATTCTGCGAGCACTCGCATCCTGTCCTCGTCGATCATGATCCACTGGCACTCATGCTTCTTTTCCATTGCAGTTCTCCTATCGTTGTGGTTGGTTCCGGTTTAGCAGTAGGGCGGGAGGAGGGGGTCGCATCCCCTCCTCCCTCACCGCTAGCCGATCAGAGCTCTGACCAGTTGAGCCTTAGTCTTGCCTTTCGGCTCGATTCCGGCTTCCTTGGCCAGCTCCCGGAGCCGGTTGACTTCCATCCGCATCAGCTTCTGGAGTTCAGCTTGCTCGAGGTAGCTCTCGCTGGAGCTCAGGTCGATCAGGGTTCCTTCGGTCTTCAGCGTGTCCTGGTAGAACCTGCTGTCGTCCTTGAAGAATCGGCCACCCTTCCCGGTCCGGTGTCCCCTGTCGGAGTATCCGGACTCTCGGATCGCCTTCCTGACTTGACCTTCGGTCGCATCGAGTGCCACCATGATCCGGCCGATTCCCCATCCCTTCTTGCCTCGGGGATCCGAAGCTTCGAAGCGAAGGAAATTCACCAGCTCGTGGGAGAAGTTCCATGGCGAGATTCCCGGCTGCGGGAGTCCTGCGAGGAGCCACTCGAATCGGAAGACGTGGAGCTCGGCGGGTGTGTGGCTTACACCAACCTGCCTCCGTGCCTCCGCCGCACCCACGCCTTGCAGCATGAGTAGCAGCACCTTGTCCAGTTGTGCTGTGCTGTACTTACCCACAGTAACCTCCTATGGTTTGGGCACCCCGTGGCAGACTTTGCCACGGTTGTGGTGTAGCGCCCTAGCGGCTGCTAGCCCTAGCGGGCTAGCCGCCCCTAGCACGCCGCACCTAGCGGCGCACGCTAGCGGTGTATAAAATTGCCAAGTACCTACTGCCTTGCTGCTTGCAGCTACAGCGTACCATGCAACTTTGTTACAATAATAGTGGCAAACCCATTACTTTTGTTGCAGTTTTGTTACAGTTAGGACACGCATGTTGATCTTTTGCCTAATTATCGACGCTCTTTTCATTCATCCCAGGAAAGAATCCATATCAACAACAATTCCACGATCTCCGCACTCCAACATATCTTTTTCTATCACCCGGAAAGAAGAAGAAGAAAGCAGTTCCAGCAGAAGCGCAACCGCATCTTCCTCAGACTCAGCATCCACCCGAGCACTCAGCTCAATATGAACAGATCCCTCACGCACTAGTGGAGTTGAGTAGATCCCAACATGGAACGTATTCATCAAGCTGAACCCTTTTTCTCTTTCAGCCGAAGCTGCCGAACACCGAGAACTGCATGGCGAAGAGCGTCTTGACCATGCGGTTTGCCCCGGCACACATCACCGAACCAACGCTTGAGCTGTTCATTTGTAACTACTGACTTCGCAGATGGAGCACTGATCAGAAAGCGAGCGTCAGGATTCATCTGCATGAACAGAGAGCAGAATGAACTGCCGATGGCAACGGGAGTGATCGCATTGCGACCAGCGATGCCTTTAGATCCATTTTCTGGCCTGAGAATAAAGTCTTCCATGACGACGGCGGCGAGCAAACCACCATCGCCACCAGAATCTCTCAGATGCTCTTCTCCACCTTCTTCGTTTATCTCTGACCATTCCTTCTCCGATGCGATAGAGGCGCACACTTTCATAGCCATCCCAAGACCAGCAGAAGACATCTTCTGCCACCAACCCTCAGAAGATCTGAATTGGCTCTCAATAACAGAGTCACCAATCTCTTGAAGCTCGTCAACATGAGACTCACCCACAGCAACATCCCACTCACCAGAAGAATACTTGTCACTCATGCGACCCTTGAGAAATGCGAATCCACTGGTAACACCAGGATCTAAACCGACCACCACCACAAGTTTTGACATGTCAGGTACAACGCCTTTCTGTCGCTCAAGAAATCCAAAACTCAATAACCCCAGTACTTTAGCGGGTTTTTGGCTCACATAAAAACAAAACTAAAAATGTCTATACGCGAGCGCACGCGAGGAGAAAGACCCACTGCCAAATTTTACGACTCACCACCACTACACATCGTGTCACTTTCTAGAAAGTGAAAACTGAAATCTAGAGTCAAAACCCACCCACCCCTCACCTCGCGCGTGCGCTCGCGCTGGTGACATTTTTATTTTTGTTTTATGCGCCCACCACCTATGATGTCCTCATGACCAATACAAACTCAGATCTAACACTGGCCACTTCGCGAAGAGTCTGTCCGGTGTGCAGCTCTCCTTTCCTCATCGACGTCACCAAGAACGGTCGTCCGCCCATCTATTGCTCCGAGCCATGCCGCCAAGAGGGAAGTTCTGACCCAAGAAACGCGATTCGCCGATGCTGCCCAACGTGCGAGCAGCACTTCACAACAGACATGACCGACAAGCGAGGTAGCGCCTCCACCTACTGCTCTCAGAAGTGCAAAGAGAAACACGCCAGTCTCTCCAGATATCGCAGAGTGAGAACTTGCCCTCAGTGCCGAGGCTATCTTCCACCAAAGCAATCTTTCTGCAGCCCTCAATGCGTTACTGATTTCTCAACAACCAACCCTCCACCGCCCTGCCTCACATGCGGAAGAGAGATGATTACCGACCCCGAAACTTTGCGGATGCCACCCAAATTCTGCAGCGGGGCGTGTCGAGAAGAACTTCTGGGCATCTCAGACTGGCGACTTGCCGAACAGGCCATGCGAGATCGTGATCTTGACAGCGCACAAAGAGTCAAGAGGTTTCGTCGCAAAGGTCGTAAAGATCCCCAGACAGCCAAGCCTCACCAATACGTCATGGCGATGGCACACTCCGAGAAGCTCCGATGGGGACTCTATCCCGAGAAACTTCTGATTCAGATCCTCAAGCTCGGCTGGAAAGACGAGCGTGAGTTCTTCACGACCGAAGATCGTTGGCCTCCAGCCGTCTACGAACGACTCAACGGCGTGCCGCAAGACCAGCGCCAACCCGTCGCAGCCGTCAATCTCATCATCCGGCAGTACGGCCAGACAGAAGGCAGCCTTCTCCCACCCGACCCAGATGCCCCAAGCGAGGCCAGCTATAAAGCCCGTGCGAAGGAATTGCGCGAGGCTTTCGCGAGCGAGAAGACCGCACCAGACTACGTTGATCTCTACATCAGGATGACCGGGAACAACCCCAACAGACGATGAGAATCCCAGCAGAGAAGTCTCCGTTCATTTACACGAATCTGAGTCTCATTCCCAAGAACAGAAACTTCGTGCTCGGACAGTTCACACCAAAGAGCTTCAAGGCTTGGTGTTGGACTCAAAGCCCACCACTCTGTGCTGAGTGCGGAACTATTTTCAGCAGACCGCAAAAGCCGCGATACTTTTGCAAGCCGAGCTGCCAGAAGCGTTGGGATGATCGACTTGGTTCACGACCATACGTTCCGGTGGCATATCGGAATAAAGACTGGCCCGGTAAAGCAGCGGGTGAACTACCCCCAGAGCTTCAGGCAGTTAGAGACCAATGGAACAAAGAGTTAGATAATGGCTCAGAAAGCTCAGCCATCATCCCCTGCGGCTCACCCATGAACACTTATCCCACAAATGAGTTTCCACTGCGACCTGACCGTAGAGGTTCTCTTTGTCAGCTTCCTGCTGGTTTCAGAACAAATCACGCCGGTCAAGGTCACTGCGCTTTCCATGGCGGGAGTACAAGAAACTCGAACATCAAAGCCCAACGAGAGCGTTTTCTCGAGGAAGCGAGATTGAGATCAATGATTTACGGAATGCCGGTTGAACAAATTGACCCAGGAGAAGCCGTCTTGCAAGAGCTTGCAAGAACAGCCGGTCACGTTCAGTGGCTCTACGAGAAGATGCAGGAGGTGGAAGATGACTACGGAAAGGACACAGCACTTGAGCAGAACACCAGGATGGGAAGAACTCCAGCCGTCTGGGTTGATCTTTACTATCGGGAGCGTCAACATCTTCTTTCCGTAGCCAAAACCGCTGCCAGCATGGGGATTCAAGAGCGTCATATTCGTCTAGCTGAAGAACAGGGTCGTTTGCTCGCAGATGTCATCCGTAGTTTCATGCAAGATCCAGACCTTGGTCTGAGCCCAGAGCAGATGGTGAAAGCTCCAGAGCTCATGCGACGCCATCTGGCAGCTATTCCCATGAGTACCAAGCCAAAGCCTCAAGCACCGAGTATCCTGTTGGAAGACGGACTTCTTGCAGAAACACCGAGAGAAACTTTCATTGACGCAGAGGTCGTCGATGATAATTTCGAAAATGATCCGGAGGATTGATCATGGCACGAAGAGCAGCTCCGAATACCAGAGCACGAGGAGCAACTCGTTACGCCACGCCCAGAGGCACCAATAATTCTGTCAGGGGCAATAGAATTTCTGCAAAAGCGACTCCAAAAAAGAGCAAGCCAGCAGTGAGCTACACCGCTCGAAGTGGAAATTACAATGCGACTAGCGTGATAACAATCAACACTCAGAAGACAGGATCTAAGATCACTGGTGTTCGTTCTGGCGGAAACTCGAGAACCACAGTTTACAGTCAGGGTCAGAATAGGTTCAAGGCACCTAACACCATGCCAACTAAACTGAACAACACGGCTTCCGCTGCCGTGGCTGCTCGTAGGTGGGGAGTTGGCACCGCCGTAGCTTCGCCCACTCTGCTCGTATCTGGGCTAGGAGCTGGCATCTCCAAGACCATCGGAGGTCGCCAGAATAATTTCGCGAGCACTCGACTCAAAGCCTCTGGATATCGAGTTGCTGGAACTGGATTCGGAGGAAAGATCAAGCCAATTAGCGGCAAGGCTCAGGCTAAAGCCAAGGCTCGGCTGGCTCGAAAGGAAGCGAAGAGCGCAGCAAAGGGTTATTCGTCTAGCTCCGTAGGATTGACTCGTTTGAATAAGGCAAATCGTCCTACTACTAAAGCCAAATCGCCAAAGGGAGGCAAGGGCGGTTCTGGTCGCGGTCGACGCACTCGGCGCGATTCACGAGGCCGTTACGCAGGTTCCTACTGATCAGGAGGATTGATCATGGCTCAACCAAGAGCACGAGGCACAACTACTTACGCAAAACCCAAGGGCACCAACAATTCTGTCAGAGGCAATCGCCTTTCTGCCAAGCCCACACCCTCAAAGAGCAAGTCTGCGGTCAACACTCGGCAAGGTTCTCGAGTTGGATCAAAGCCTTCTGCCAGCAGTCAGGTCAGTCTTCAGACCCGAACGGGAACTTACGTCAAGGGGCGGAGCGGAGTCATCAAATCGACGACCTTCCAAGCGCCTAGCGACATGCCAACTAAGCTCAATAACACGGCGGCACGGGCTATCAGTGCTCAGCGGCAGCGTACCGGAATGCTTGTCGCCGCTTATGCCATACCAGTTCCATTGAATGCTGCCTTGGGAGGTATGCTGGGATTCAAGGCCGCTATAGGTGGTGCAGCTCTGATCGACGGCTACTCTACTGTTCGTTTGAAGGCTTCCGGGTACAAGGTCGCAAAGACGGGCTTCGGCAGTCAAATCAAATATGCCAGCCCCAGAAGTCAGCGCAGAGCCCAAGCGAAGTCAACAAAAAGGGGCGGTTTCGGTATCAAATCGCCAAAGGGAGGCAAGGGTTCTGGTCGCGGTCGCCGTACCCGCCGAGATTCACGAGGCCGTTACGCAGGTTCCTACTGATGAGCTGGACAGCTACAAAATCAGCCAAGGGGGTGAACTTCAAGGGTCCCGCAGGGGACACCTTGACATTCACTGTGACCAGTTCTGTGA
>Ga0172373_10006190_pt1 | contig 16021 bp, 16 predicted proteins | sample Lak10m_2_FD_114546 | JGI IMG/M metagenome (GOLD analysis project Ga0172373, IMG submission 114546) | Freshwater microbial communities from Kabuno Bay, South-Kivu, Congo - kab_092012_10m | ecosystem: Environmental > Aquatic > Freshwater > Lake | place: Democratic Republic of the Congo...
CGAGTCGTTCCTCCAATACGCCGCACGCCTCCACGAAATCACCCGCACGCGTCCCGACGCGGCACAGGATTTCCGGGAGACCGCCGACCTCGCCGACCGGCATTACCGGCTCGGAGCCGTGCCGCTGACGACCTACATCGAGATGCAGAAGCAATACCTCGAAGCCCTCGAAGCGCTGCTCCAAACCAAGCAGGGCGCGCTGGAAGCCAGCGAGCAACTGCACCTGCTCACCGGGCGCAGCCTCAACTCGTTGAGCGAAATCAAGCCCTCCAAGGATTGAGATGAGTGCATTTCAACTCAGCACAGCCCGACTACAGCGGGCGGCCTACGCCCTCACCTTGTTGACGGCGGGCCTGTTCCTCACGGGCTGCAATCACAAGGAAGGCGACGGCCACGACCACGGCAAGGAGGAGGCTGGCGGCAAGGAGCACGGGCACGACCACGGCGCGGAGTCACCTTCCGGCGCATCGTTCAAGGCCGGCAAGGGCGTGAGCGTGACGGACGAGACGAAGAAGATTCTCGGCCTGAAAGTGGCGGACGTGACCGAGGAAAAGCTGCCGCACGAGCTTCGGTTCACCGCCCAGGTGTATGACACGCTGCCGAACCGCCTCACGCCCGTCACCAACCGCCCAACCCGGACGCTGCTGGCCTCGGGGTTTGTTGCACCCGCACAGGCCGCGTTGGTTCGCACGGGCATGACCGTGCGCTTCAGCGCCCCGTCGGGAGCCACGGCGGAAGGCACGGTGAAAGAAGTCCATTCGGCGCTCGCCTTGGGTGACGCCGAGATTGACGCCTTCCTGCCGGCGGACATCGCGTTCAAATCAGGCGACTTCGTGTCAGCCACCCTCACGCTGCCGCGCACCAACACGGTCACGGTCATTCCGCAAAGTGCCCTGCTGCGCACGTCGGAAGGCAACTTTGTCTATGCCGTGAACGGCGCGGCCTACTTCCGCACCGCTGTCAAAGTCGGTGCCGAGAGCAGCGACCGCGTGGAAATCACCGACGGCCTGCTCGCAGGCGACCAGGTGGTGACGACACCCGTGCAAACCCTCTGGCTGATTGAACTGCGCGCCGTCAAGGGCGGCGGTCACTCCCATTGAGCCAAGTCACCTGTATGGGGCATCAAACGCCATTGGCTTCCGAGTGTGGAGACCGGGCTTGCGCCTGTTCCTCCCCGCCGCTGGTGGCCGCGCCCATGCAGGCCATCGCCGGCCAGACATTGCTCCGCGTCAGCGGCATGGATTGCGCGGATGAAGTCGAGGCGGTGAACCGGGCCTTGAAACCGTTGCCCGGCGTCGAAGACGTTCAAGTCAACCTCATGGCGGGCACCGTCGCCGTCGCGCACACCGCCGCCGTGTCGGTGGAAACACTCGTGGCGACGCTCGGCAAGGCCGGCTTGCGCGCCACGCTGGCAACGGCGGAGGCCGCAACCAACTCGCCCGCCGACGGGCAACGGGCGCGGCTGATTTCCGTCGTGGTGTCTGGCGCGTTCACCGGGCTTGGGTTGGCCTTGCAGTGGCTCAAGGTCGAGCCTGAATGGCTTCGGCTCGGCAGCTTCGGCATTGCCATCTTGGCGGGCGGCTGGTTCATCGCACCGAAGGCGTTCGGCGCGCTGCGGCGCGTGTCGCTCGACATGAACGTGCTGATGACCGTGGCCGTGATGGGCGCGGTGGCCATCGGTGAATGGGGCGAAGGCGCGGCGGTCGTGTTCCTGTTCGCCCTGTCCGAACTGCTGGAGTCCTTCAGCGTCGCGCGGGCACGCCGGGCGGTTCAGTCTCTGATGGAGCTGTCGCCCGAGACGGCCCTGCTCAAGGAGGGCGATGCGTTCCGCGAAGTTCCGGTGGCACAGGTGAGCGTTGGCAGCGTGGTCGCGGTGAAGTCGGGTTCGCGCGTGCCCCTGGACGGCGAAGTCATCGGTGGCGTGTCGGCGGTGAACCAGGCTCCCATCACCGGCGAGTCCATGCCGGTCGAGAAGAAGCCCGGCGACGGCGTGTTTGCCGGCACCATCAATGGCGAAGGTTCACTCGAAGTGCGCGTCACCAAGGCGGCGAGCGATTCGACCATTGCCCGCATCATCCATCTCGTCAGCGAAGCGCAGTCGCAGAAAGCGCCGACACAACGGTTCGTGGACACGTTCGCCCGCTACTACACGCCCGCCGTGTTTGCCGTGGCGCTGCTGGTCTGGCTCCTGCCGCCGCTGCTCTTTGGCGGCGCATGGGGCGTGTGGACGTATCGCGCGCTGGTGCTGTTGGTCATCGCCTGCCCCTGTGCGCTGGTGATTGCGACGCCGGTTTCCATTGTGTCCGGCCTGACCGCACTGGCCCGGCGCGGCGTGCTCATCAAGGGCGGTGCCCATCTGGAGGCGCTCGGCAAACTCCGCGCGCTTGCCGTGGACAAGACCGGCACCATCACCGAGGGCCGTCCCCGCGTGACACAGGTGTTGCCCTTCGGAGGCAGGTCCGGGACCGACGTGCTGCGGATTGCCGCTGCGATTGACGCCCACTCCGAACACCCGCTCGCCAAGGCCGTCGTGGAAGCCGCGCAGCAGGTGGGCATGGAGTTTCCCCGTGCCACCAACTACCACGCCCGCACTGGCCGGGGTGCGGAAGGCGAGGTGGACGGCCACGCTTATTTCGTCGGCAACCACCGCTTCGCGCATGAGCTGGGCGTCTGTTCGGAAGCCATCGAGCAGACCCTCGCCAGCATCGAAGCCCGCGCCCAATCCGTCGTCGTGGTCGGGCATCGTCCGCATGGCGGTTGCGCGGGTGAGGTGCTGGGCGTGCTCGCGGTCGGCGACACGATTCGTCCCAACGCCGCCGAAGCCATCCGCGCCCTCCATGCGGCAGGCGTTCGCAAGGTCGTCATGCTCAGTGGCGACAATCAGCGCACGGTGGACGCCATCGCCCGGCAGGTCAGGCTCGACGAAGCCCACGGCGACCTGCTGCCGGAACACAAAGTCGAACAGGTGCGCGAGCTGCTCGCCGAGCACGGCCACGTCGGGATGATTGGCGACGGCGTGAACGACGCCCCCGCTATGGCTGCCGCGAGTGTCGGCATCGCCATGGGCACCGCCGGCACCGACACGGCGATTGAGACGGCGGACGTGGCCTTGATGCAGGACGACTTGGGCAAGGTGGCCGAGGCCATCCTGCTGGGCCGCCGCGCCATGAGTGTCATCCAGACGAACATCGCCTTCGCTCTCGCGGTGAAGGCCCTCTTCCTCGGGCTTGCCCTCGTCGGCTACACGAGCCTCTGGCTCGCCATCCTCGCCGACACCGGAGCCACCCTCGTCGTCATCGCCAACGCACTTCGACTGCTGAACCACAAAACCCGCTGAGAAAGGAACATTATGAAACCAAAAACACTCGTCCCCGCCCTGAGCCTGCTGGTCTTCGCGGCGCTCTGCCTCACCGTCTCCACCAGTTCTGCGCGACCGCCGCGTGCGCGTGAGCTGTGCGGCGTGCTTCAAACCGTGGACGGCGGCGCGCACCGGCTGGCGCTGCTGCCCACCGAGAGCGGGAAGTCGCTGGAGGTGGATTGGAAACCGGGCACGAGCTTTGTCCGGGGCGGCGAGTTCGACCGCGCGGATTCACTCAAGGAAGGGGCGCGGGTCTGCGTTTATTACCGCTCGCCGTTTTTCGGCAGGCCGTTTGTCACGAAGGTTGTCTGGCCGGAGAACACCGCCTCTCTCCAGCACTGAACCCGTATGAAGCGCATCGAAGCCATCATCAAGCCGTTCAAGCTGGAAGAGGTGAAGGACGGCCTCACCGACCTCGGCATCACGGGCATGACCATCACCGAAGTCCGGGGCTTCGGGCGGCAGAAGGGCCACACGGAGATTTATCGCGGCAGCGAATACACCGTGGACTTCCTGCCCAAGCTCAAAGTCGAAATCGTGCTGCCGGACGGGATGGTGAAGTCCGCCGTCGCCGCCATCCTCAAGTGCGCCCGCACCGGCAAAATCGGCGACGGCAAAATCTTCGTCCAGCCGTTGGAACAAGCCATCCGCATCCGCACCGACGAACAAGGCGACCAGGCCCTTTGAACCACTGCTGCTGAACCATTTGTTATGCTCGACCGACTCCTTGAATTCTCCGTCCGCCAGCGCGTGTTCGTGCTGCTCGCCACCGTCATCCTCATTGGCATCGGCGTGTGGTCCGCGCTGCGGCTGCCCATTGATGCCGTCCCGGACATCACCAACGTCCAGGTGCAAATCAACACCCAGGTCCCGGCGCTCGCGCCGGAAGAGATTGAGAAGCTCGTCACTTTCCCGATTGAGAACGAGATGTCCGGCGTGCCAGGCCTGACGGAACTGCGTTCGCTTTCCAAGTTTGGCTTGTCACAGGTCACGCTCGTCTTTGAGGAGGGCACGGACCTCTACCGCTCGCGCCAGTTGGTGAGCGAGCGGCTCCAGACCGTGCTCGATTCCATCCCGCCCGGCTTGACGCCCAAGCTCGCACCCATCAGCACGGGCTTGGGCGAGATTTACTACTACGTGGTGGAATACGAAAAGGGCGCGACGAACAAGCCCGCCACCCGCGAGGCGCAGCTCATGGAGTTGAAGCTCCTCCATGATTACGTCATCAAGCCGCGCCTGCGTTCGACGCCGGGCGTGGCCGAGGTCAACGCCCAGGGCGGCTACGAGAAGCAGATTCTGATTCAGCCCAACCCCGACAAGCTCAAGAGCGTCGGCCTGTCCTTCAGTGAAATCGCCGAGGCCGTGGGCGAGAACGTGGAGAACGCGGGCGGCGGTCTGATTCAACTCGGCGGCGAGCAGCTCGCCGTGCGGGCGGCGGGCCGCGTGCAGACGGTCGAGGACATCGAGCGGCTGCCCCTCAAATTCGGCTCTCGGCCAACCGCGCTGCGCGTGAAGGACGTGGCGGACGTGGGCATTGGCAAGGCCGTCCGCACCGGCGCGGCGACCTACAACGGCGAGGAGTGCGTGCTGGGCGTGTCGCTCATGCTGGCAGGCGAGAACAGCCGCCTCGTGGCGAAGGCCGTGGACGCCAAGCTCAAGGAAATCCAGCCCAAGCTCCCGGCCGGCGTCCAAATCATCCCCGTCTATGACCGCACGGTGCTGGTGGACCGCACCATTCGCACGGTCGAAACGAGCTTGTTCGAGGGGGCCATCCTCGTCGTCGTAGTGTTGCTCATCATGCTCGGCAACTGGCGCGCGGCGCTTATCGTCGCCCTTGCCATCCCGCTGTCGCTCCTTTTTGCGATGACCGGCATGGTGCAGGGCCGCGTCTCCGGCAACCTGATGAGCCTGGGCGCGATTGACTTCGGCCTCATCGTGGATGGCGCGGTCGTGATGGTGGAGAACATCATCCGTCACCTCGCCGAGAAGCAGCACAAGCTCGGACGCAGACTCACCGCCATCGAGCGTGCCCATGAAGTGCTCGTCAGCGCAAAGGAGGTCGCCAGCCCGATGTTCTTCGGCGTCGTCATCATCACGGTGGTCTATTTCCCGATTCTCGCCCTCACCGGCATCGAGGGGAAGATGTTCAAGCCGATGGCGCTCACGGTGATTTTCGCGCTCGTGGGCGCGCTCGCATTGGCCCTCACACTCATGCCGGCGCTGTGCTCCTACCTGCTCGGCGGAAACATCGAGGAGAAGGACAGCTTCCTCGTGAAGTGGGCCAAGCGGATTTACACGCCCTTCCTGAACTTCGCGCTCGCTCGCCGCTGGCTGGTGAGCGGCGGCGCGGTCGCGCTGCTCGCGCTGGCCGTGCTCGTCTTCAGCCGGCTGGGCGCGGAATTTGTGCCGCAACTGGACGAAGGCTCCTTCGCCACGCACATGATTCGCACCACGAGCATTGGCATTGACGCCAGCATCGCGATGCAGAAGCGCGGCGAGAAGCTGCTCTTGGAGAAGTTCCCGGAAATCATGTATACCTTCAGCCGCATCGGCACCGCCGAGGTCGCCACCGACCCGATGGGGGTGAACGTGGCCGACACCTACCTCATGCTCAAGCCGCCGGCCCAGTGGCGCAAAATCAACGGCCAGCCGGTCAGCAAGGAAGCCCTCGCCACCCTGATGACGGAGGAACTCGGCAAGCACATCCCCGGCGAGGGCCACCTGTTCAGCCAGCCCATCGAAATGCGCTTCAACGAAATCCTGGAGGGCACCCGCGCCGACATCGCGGTAAAAGTCTTCGGCGAGGACTTCGCGGTGATTGAGAAAATTGCCAGCGAAGCCCGTGAGGTGCTGGAGAAAATCCCTGGCGCGGCGGACGTGGAGTTTGACGCCCTCGGCAAATCGCCGCTGCTCGAAATCATCCCCAACCGCGAGGCGATGGGCAAATACAACCTCCATGCGGCGGAGTTGAACCGCGTCGTCCACGCCGCGCTGGCCGGGCAGGAGGTCGGCAAACTCGTCGAGGGCAACCGCCGCTTCGACATCGTCATCCGTCTCACCGAGTCACAGCGCGAGCAAATCGAGGAGCTGAAGCGCCTGCCCGTGCGCGTGGACGGCGGGGGATTGCTCACGCTCGGCAAGGTCGCTGACTTCCGCATCGTGGAGCAGGTCGCTGCCATCTCGCGCGAATACAGCCAGCGTCGCGCCGCCATCATGATCAACCTCCGGGGCCGCGACGTGGAGAGCTTCGTCTTGGAGGCGCAGAAAAAAGTCGCCGAGCAAATCAAGCTCCCCGAGGGCTACACCATTGAGTTCGGCGGGCAGTTCAAAAACCTTCAGGAAGCCCGCGCGCGGCTCATGGTCGTCGTGCCCGTGGCGCTGGCGCTCATCTTCATCCTCGTGTTCATGGCGCTGGGCAGCGTGCGGCAGACGCTGCTGGTCTATACTGGCATCCCGCTGGCCGTCACTGGCGGGGTGTTTGCTCTGTGGGGGCGCGGGTTGCCCTTCAGCATCAGCGCGGGAGTCGGCTTCATCGCCCTGAGCGGCGTGGCTGTGCTCAACGGCCTCATGCTCATCAGCTTCTTCAACCTCCTGCGCGAGCAGGGCCGCGACGTGGACGCCTCTGTCCGCGAAGGTGCCATGACGCGGCTCCGCCCCGTGCTGATGACCGCGCTCGTCGCCAGCCTCGGTTTCGTGCCGATGGCCCTGGCCACCGGCGCGGGTGCAGAAGTGCAGAAGCCGCTCGCCACCGTGGTCATCGGCGGCATCCTGAGTTCCACCTTCCTCACCCTGCTTTTGCTCCCCGTCCTCTACGAGTGGATGGAGAAACGCTTTGGGTCTGTCGCCGACAGCGGCGCGGCCCAATCGGGACCACCCGACGCTCCCGCTGAACCCAAGCCGTCGGAAACCAGCCACTAAGAAAACACCATGAAAGCCCACATCCGCATCCTCACCATGGCCGTCGCGCTATGCGCCGCGCTCGCCCTCCCGGCCTTCGCCGCCGAGAAGGACGGCCACAAACACAAAGCCACGCCCAAAGGCGGCCGACTCCTCGACAAGACCGAGCCGCACGCCGAGTTCGTCGTCGAGAAAGACCGCAGCGTCACCATCAACTTCTACAGCGAGGAGATGAAGCCCATTGCCGCCACGACCCAGAGCGTGACCGCCATCGCCGACGCCAAGTCGGGGAAGGCCACACTGCAATTTGAGAAGAAAGGCGACGTGCTCGTCTCCAACTCAAAGCTGCCCGAAGGCGACGGCTACAACATCGTCGTGCAATTCAAGCAGACCGCCGACGCGAAGCCGCTGAACCTCCGCTTCAAGCTCGACCTCAAGGTCTGCGGCGAGTGCAAGCGCGCCGAATACGCCTGCATCTGCGACCACTGACGCATGAAAGCCCCCCTCGCCCGCGTGCTGACGGTGGAGGACCACCCGGAGATTGGCGACCTGATGCGGGCCGCCCTGACGCGTGCTCGTATCGAGACCGCCCTCATCACGACGGGCGAGGAGGCTTTGGCGGTGGTTCGAGAGCAGCCGTTCGACCTGATACTGCTCGACATCGCCCTGCCCGGCGTCAGCGGGCTGGACGTGTGCCGCCAGTTGAAGGCGGACAAGACGCTGCGCCACATCCCCGTCATTTTCGTGAGCGGGCAGACCAGCAAGGCCTACCACGATGAAGCCCGCCGGGTCGGCGCGGTGGATTTCATCGAGAAGCCCTTCGAGCTGCCGGACTTTCTCGCCCGCGTCATGGGCCAGTTGAGACTGCAAACGAACGGAGGCACACAACTCGAACTGTCCTGATGGCCCGCCTCATCTCACCAGCCGTAGCCGCGCGAAAGGCTGCGAAAGAGCACCGGGAGACACGACGCTCCCGGCTGCTGCTCGTGGGCATCATCCTGCTCATGGCGGCCTCGACGTTGGGCTACTTGTTGCTTCTGCTGCCTCGCTTGCGGGAGCGCCGCGAGCATTCCCATAAGCCTCGCCCATGAGCCGGCGGTTGAAATCGCCTCAAGCAGCGGCCCGACACGCCGCCCGGGCCGCCCGGCAGTCCGCGAAGCTTCGCCGGGAATCGTGGAAGTCGTGGCTGCTGGTCACGTCCGCCGTCCTGGCGGCCTGCGCTGCATTGGCGCTCTACGCCTGGGCACGCCTGGACTTCAACCGCAAGGCGCTGCAACGCCAGCAGCAGCGGCGGTTGCATACTCATTCGCCCGCATTGACGACGCAGACCAACGGCGCGGTTTCCTTACCCGACGCCGCTCCTGCGCACCCACCTTGAGCATCAACCAGTCCGGTCCCTCGTCACCGGGCAACGATTTTCCTGCCACCGTGTCTCCCGTCCGGGCACATTTCAGCCAACCAAACTCAGCTTCACCATGAACTTTCCCGCTCGCTTATCGCTTTTGCTTTTGCTGCTTGTGGGCCTCGCGGCCCCCGCTGCTGACCCCACTGACCCGCTGGACTATTTCAAGCGCCACCTCTTCCCGCTGGAGCCGATGTATTTCGTTGCCGGCCCCAAGACGCCCAACGCCCGTTTCCAAATCAGCTTCAAGTATCAGCTTGTTGATGCGGCCAGCAGCCTAGCCGGCTGGTCCGGTCAGACGACCAACTTCTACGTCGGCTACACACAGACCTCCTTCTGGCAATGGAACCGCGTCTCCGCGCCGTTTGAGGACAACAACTACAAACCCGAAGTGCATTACCTCTGGCCGGGCCTGACCAACCTCGGCGGACGCGCGATGAGCCTGAGCCTTCAGACGGGCGTGCAGCATGAGTCCAACGGGCGTGACGGTCCTTTCTCCCGCAGCCTGAACATGGCTTACCTGCGCCCCAAGCTCGTGCTGGGCGAGCCGGGTGGCTGGCAGGCCGCTTTCTCACCCAGCCCGGTCGTCTATCTCGGCGACCTGGGCGACAACCCGGACCTCGCGCGCTACCGGGGCTATGGCGACGTGCGCCTCGTGCTGGGCAAATCAGACAGCGTCCAACTCGCCACCATCGCCCGCATCGGCAACCAGGCCGACCGGGGCAGCGTGCAACTCGACCTGAGCTATCCCATGAACAAGCTCATCGGAGGCGGCCTCACCTGGTATCTGCACGGCCAGTTCTTCACGGGCTACGGCGAAAGTTTCCTCCGCTACCGGGAACGGTCCACGGCCTACCGGTTTGGTTTTTCCCTTTACCGGGAGAGCTTCGCGCCGTGAGGGCATCGGTTTTCCCGCAAATCGCACTTGAATCAAGGCTGCAAGCCCGGAGAACACTCTGCGTTTGTGATTGCCGGCAGTTTTCACGTTCCGCCGGGATGATGGTTTCCCGGTCGCCCGCCAGTGGTGGTTCTTCTTACTGAAGATGCTGGCATCAGTGTCCAACAACCTTGCCGTCCCGCAAAGCAATGGTCCGGTTCGCTTTTGCCGCCAGCTCCGGGTTGTGCGTGACCATGAGGATGGTCAGCCCGCTCGCGTTCAATTCATGGAAGATTTCAAGGATGCCCTTGGCATGGTGCGAGTCGAGGCTGCCGGTCGGTTCATCCGCGAGCAGAATCTTCGGCTCGTTGATGAGGGCGCGGGCGATGGCCACTCGCTGCATTTCACCGCCGGAAAGTTCCTGCGGAAGATGGTGAACGCGCTGGTTCAGGCCGACGCGCTCCAGCAGTTGAGCAGCGCGCCCGGCGCAATGGCCGTTGCGCTGGAACACGGCGGGCAGTTGGACGTTTTCCAGAGCGGTCAGCGTCGGTAGCAGAAAGAATAGCTGAAAGACGAAACCGATTTTTCGGGCGCGGATTGAGGTCAGTCCGGCTTCGTTGAGGTCGGTGGTTTCCTCGCCGTCAATTCGCACTGTGCCGCTATCCGGTTTGTCCACGCAACCGATGAGGTTGAGCAAAGTTGTCTTGCCCGAACCGGACGGCCCGACGATGGCCACAAACTCACCCGGCCCGACCGTCAGAGTGATTTCATTCACGGCGCGGATGGTCTCGCTGCCACGCTGGTAGGCCCGTGTGATCGTGTTTAGTTCGATCAAGTCATTCATTGCGGATGGCCTCCATTGGTGATGCGTGCGATGCCTTCCAACTCGGATACAAACCCGCCAGCGCCCCGATGCCTACCGTGACGGCGAGCGTCAACACGAGCATGGAAGCATCGAACACGACCATTTTGCCCGCCGGCACATACGGCAACACTTGGCGGATGAGTTGGTCGGCCAAGGACGAGCCTAGCGCGCCGACAATGACGCCCAACACGCCGCCAACTAGACAGAGCGTCACCGTCTCCGTCAGCACGATTATGAAAATGTCACCCGGTGACGCGCCGACACAGCGCATGTAGCCAAACTCGCGAAGCTTCTCCATCACCGACATGAGCACCGTGTTGAGCACACCGAGCACGGCGATGGCGAGCGCGATGCCAAGCACGGCGAACATCAGCGTCTTGCTCGAACCGATGAGCTTCATGATTTGTTCCATCATCTGTTGGGCGGTCACGACGTAGGCATCCGGGATGGTTTCGAGCGCTTCTTTGGTTTGCTGGAGTTTCTCGACGTTGTGGAGGTTGACGCCGACGCCGGTGAGCTTGCCTTCCTTCTTGAAGATGCGTTGCGCGGTCTTGAGCGGGATGTAGAACCATCCGTCGTCCTCACTGCCCGTGCGTTCCAATACGCCGGACACGGTGAACTCGGCTTCAAGCTCAGGGAAAAAGACCTTGTCGCCCACGGTGCGCTTCTCGACGCGCGCGGCCTCCGCGCCGAGCACGATGGATTGCTCGTTGGTGAACCAACTTCCGGTGAATTTCCAATGCGGCTTGAGCTTCGGAAATTCGTCGTCCACTCCCTTGAACAGGTCAACGCGTTTGCTTTCGCCGGGGACGGAGAAAAGCAAGATGCTGGTTGCCGCGCGCACGCCGGGCGCGGAGCGGATCGCCGGAACGTGTGCTTCTGGCAGGAACTTCGGAATCTCGCCGCCGTGCAGCGCCATCGACGCCGCTTCCATCGGGCAGCCTTCCGTCGAAACGAACATGTGAATGCCCGAATCGCTCATCTCCTTCTGCAACGACAGCCGGTAGCCGCTGTTGAAAGAGAGCAGGCTAAACAGCGTTGCCGCCGCGAGCGCCACGCCCGCGACTGTCAATGCCGAGCGTGTGCGTCGGCGTCGCAGATCTTTCAGGCTGAGGGTGAGCAAGTTCACTTTTTTGCTTCCTCAAAAGTTTTCACGGCAATCGCGACTTCCTTCTTATTGCCTTCACCTTTCACTTTTACAGTGCCGGTGACGTTCAACGTGCTGCCGACTTTCGGGTTCTTCTTGAAGCCGCCTTCAGGAGGGACGCCCTCGATGACATCGAACTTGTCTTTGAGCGTGAGGCAACCGTCGCCGGCGCACATGCCCGCCAACTGCGCTTTCACGGTCACTTGCTTGCCCGCATAGGCGTCGGGCTTGGCGAGCAATTCCGCAAGGGTGACTTTGACCGGTGCATTGGTTGCTGCCTCCGCTTTCTTGTCGGCGGCAAACGAGTTGCCCGCAAAGGCAAGCAGCAATGCGAGCATTGCCACAATCCCGCCACGCCGCGATTTGAACGCCGTGAATCCAACTGCTCCGACAAGGAGCGCGCCCAGCAAGGCAGGCCAAGCAGACGCGACCGAATTGCCGACGGCATTGCACGCCGGGCAATCCGGTGAATCACACACACCCGCCGAGGCCGTAGCAGCGGCGAGACTTCCGAGAACTATTCCGATTATTTTCATGGTTTGTTTTCTCCGTTGGTTAGCACGTCATGGAAGACGAGCATCTTTTTGACGACGAACGCGACAACACGCGAAGCATTCTCCGCGTCGGCGCTTGCGGGCTTGATGTCTGTGCCAACGTCGAATCCGTCGTTCTTGGTTTTGCCCGCAAATTGGTTGAGGAACTCCGGCGATTGCAGCGCCTTGCTGACGCGCTCGCGCGTGCGCTGGATGTAAGCGCCCACGAGCCTGCCCGCGCGGTCCACGCCGATGACCACTTCGATGGTGCCGTATTCGCCTTTGCCTGCGAGCGCGAGGACCGTGCCGAGTTTCTGCGGCTTGCCGTCCAGTGAGCCGGTGATTTCGTAAAGGTCGAACTCTTTGCGTTCCGTGTCCTCCAGTGGCACGCCGATGGCCCTCTCAATCGCGGCCATTCGTTCCGCCGTCATTTTCACCGTGCGCGTCTTGTAGTCGCGCGCCTGCGGAAACAGCTTCTGCATGGTGCGCTCCGGGTCACGCCACACGCACACGTCAGCGCGCAGCGGCGCAGCGGACAACCACAGTGCCAGCGCGACCAGCAGCCGCGCGCTAAAAGCGGTGGCTGAACTCAAAATAGATCTGGGTTGTGAACGCATTTTTCTCTCGCTTGCCGAATTCGTAATTGTCGGCGACCCGCAGAAACAGACCGCGCCAGACGTTGTAGGAAAGTCCGAGGCCGATGCTCTGGCTGTCGCCGTCGCGATGCCAGTAGGCGTAGCGCGTGTTGAGATCGAGCTACGGCAGCAGGGCGTAATCCGCGAGCGCCACGCCGCCCCACACGCCGCGTCCGTTGTCCGTGCCACCGCCGGCTTCCGCGCGGATTGTGAGCGGGCCAAAGGACTTCGTCGCGTCGAGCGCAAACCGCCGCGCCTGCGTGAAGCGCGCGGAAGCTTCTTCTTCGCCAACCAGCGGCTCGAAGCGTGCCCATGGTCGGCCAATCAGCGTAGAGAAGCCGACTTGCCAATCATCCTTCACATGGGCGAGCCGCGCCGTGAAAACGGGATTTGCCCGTGAGTCGGCGAGGCGGATGTCGCCCAATCCGTCGCTCAGGGACACCGCATAGTCCCACGCGCCCCAGTGGCCGAGGAACTGAATCCCCGTGTCCTTGCGGATGCCGAGGCTTGTGTCCTCGAAGCCCTGCAACACGAACCGCTCCGTGTCGTAGGTCGCCAGCAAACCGAATGGCAAGAGGTAATGCCCGGCGCGGACGTTCCACTTCCCGAGCGGCCCTTTGTATTGCAGATAGACCTGATACGGGCGGATGTCCTCGAAATTGTTGTCGAAGTCCACCTGGCCGACGCCAATCCAGCGGTCGCCGGATTCGTCAGCCCACACCTGGCGCAGGTTCAGGAACAGCCCCTTCAATGCGACTTCATCACGGCGCGGGTGATTCTCGTGGGTGAAGCGACCGTCAATGCCGCCGGAGAGCTGCAAACCTTCCGCGCTGGTCAGGGTCGGCAGCAGAGCGGTGGCAAGCATGGCGGCGAGGCGAAGCTTCACGGTTTGCGGCTGAGAAGATGGATCTTCCGAACACCTGACAGGCACTTGCCGTCTTCTCGCAGCTTGAGGCGGCGGTTCAATTCGCGCTGATCCTTGTCGAGCGTCTTCTCCGGCAACGCTGCAATCGCCTGGAGCAGGAATCGCTGAAAATCATCCGCTGCCGGCGGCAGTGCGTAATACACCCACTTGCCTTCGGGACGTTCCATCAGAAGCCCGGCGGCTTGGAGAATCTTCAAGCTGCGTGAAACGTGGTATTGTGGCTCTTCCAGAGCGTCCACGAATTCGCAGACGCACAGTTCCTTCTGCGCCCGCAACAACAGCGCCACGATGCGCAAACGGGTTGGCTCGGCCAGCGCCTTGAAGGTGCTCGTGTAACTTTGCATGTATGCAGATTACTGCATACATCGGTTTGAGCAAGAGAAATGTATGCAGGTTTCTGCATACATCGAGAAGTTCAGCGACTGTAGCGCGCTCGGAATGACGACGCACAGGGGCCGGCTCACTGATCCTTCGCTGTTATCATATTGCTCGAGCCGTGCCTTTAGTCCGCACCGCTTGCGGGTCGAGAATAAGGTGCGGCTGCCCAGGCGCGCCGTGGTTTGATTTGAGTTGCTGCCACGCTGCTCCGGGAAGTAGAAACGGCTTGTGAGTATCGTCCGTCAGGCCGTTGCCTTGGTGTTGCTGCTTGCGTTTGCAGCGAACCACACGGTCTTGCTCCCGGCCCTGCTGGCTTCTGGCGCGTGGTTGGACACTGACCATGCCGTGTGCCTCGTTGCTTCCGGGGACCGCTTGGAGGTTGTGCTCTCTCATCACGACGGACAAGCGCACGCCAATGCGCTGCCATCAGCATCTCAACCCGAGCATCGTCACGGCTGGACTACCCGCATGTTGGTCTCGCTGGCGGAGGCTCCTACCGCAGGGGATGCCGACCATGTCATTCAGTTTGCACTGGATAGTCAGGACGCCACCGAGCAACTCAGCGCCACCCTGCCGGTTCCCACCCCGGCTGGCGCGCTTTGCCCGCCGACCACGCAGCTCGTCACGTTGACCACCAAGCCGGCGATTTCACCCGCCGTCGCCGCCCGCCCGCCGCCAGTCTCCCAGCTTTTGCTCTCCCTCCGCACCACCGTCTTGGTGGTCTGATTTCGCCCCTCCTTCCGGCTGCCTCTTCGTGAGTTCAGCCGGCTTTTGTTTCCAAGGCCGTCATGCTTGATGGCTCCTTCATTCCCGCTCGGTCCGATGAACTCAGAATCCTTTTGAACCCATGAACTTTGATGCTCAGAAAATACGCTGCCTTTCCCTCCGTGTTGCCCTCGTCTTTGGTTTGGCAGCCACCGCTGCCAGCGCACAAACTAATCTCAACCCCGCTCCACTCACCCTCGAAACGCTGGTGGCCGAGGTGCTCGAAAAGAACCCTGAGCTGAGATTCTACGAGGTGGAGATTGCCGCCGCGAAGGGCGAGCAACGCACCGCCAAGACGCTCGCCAACCCCGAGCTGTCCGTCTCCGGCGGCCTCAAGCGCGCCAAGGACATCACCGGCAACGTGCTGGGCGAGGGCGGCGCATGGACCGTCGCGCTGCAGCAGCCCTTCGAGTGGCCGGGCCGGCTCGCGCTCCGCAAGGCCATCGCCAGCCAGCAGGTCGCGCTCGCTGAACTGGGCCTCGACAACTTCCGCAACTCGCTTGCCGCGCGCACCCGCACGCTTGCCTTCTCCGTCTTCGTCGCGCAGCAGCAGGCTGACGCGGCGCTGGAAATCTCGCACCGTCTGCAAGCCCTCGCCGAAGTCGTTGTCCAACGTGACCCCGCTGGCGTCACGCCCCGGCTCGAACAACGCATCATCGAAGCCAGTGCGATAGTCGCCCAGAAGCGCGCCACCGATGCCCACGTCGCCGTGCGCAATGTGCTGATTGAACTCAACCAGCTTCGCGGCCAGCCGCTCGCCAATCCGCTCCGCATCGCCGAGACGCCGCTGAAGTTTGCCCCGGCTCCCGACCCCGAGACATTGCTCGCGCTGGCTCGCACCAACAACTTTGAGCTGCGGCAGCGCGTCGCCGAGCTGGAGCAGCAGGGCTTCCGCGTGGACTTGGCGAAGAACGAGCGCTACCCCGCCGTCACCGTCGGCCCGTTCTTGAACGCCGAGAAATCCGGCGACTCCCAGACCATCGTCGGCTTCAACCTGTCCGTCCCGCTGCCGCTGTGGAACCGCAACACCGGCAACATCGAGGTGGCAAAGGCCCGCCGGGAGCAGGCGCAGACCGCGTTGAACGTGGCGCAACGCGACGTGGAGCGGAAAGTCAGCGAGTCGTTCCTCCAATACGCCGCACGCCTCCACGAAATCACCCGCACGCGTCCCGACGCGGCACAGGATTTCCGGGAGACCGCCGACCTCGCCGACCGGCATTACCGGCTCGGAGCCGTGCC
>Ga0172373_10006191_pt1 | contig 16020 bp, 16 predicted proteins | sample Lak10m_2_FD_114546 | JGI IMG/M metagenome (GOLD analysis project Ga0172373, IMG submission 114546) | Freshwater microbial communities from Kabuno Bay, South-Kivu, Congo - kab_092012_10m | ecosystem: Environmental > Aquatic > Freshwater > Lake | place: Democratic Republic of the Congo...
TCATTATTAAAATCGGTTTTTTGAAAGCCCGCCGTTGGCGGGCTTTCAAAAAACCGATTTTGGTGTTTCCAGCGCCTGCGGCGCTGGAAACACCAAAATCGGTTTCATAATGAGAATTGCTGACCACAAATCTAAAACGAAACTACCTCTACTTAATTGCTATAGAATTTAATTTAGGTTCATGAGCAATTAAGTCGCTTTAGGGTTAAAGGTCTAAAAACGATGAAAATATCCAACTGGGCAAAACAAGCTATTAGTTTGGTGATCGCGGGATGGGGTTTTTTGAATGGCGCGATCGCAAATGCTGAAGCCCAATTAGGCAATGTTGTTGTCTATATAGCAGGCAATAATCCTGTAACTCTAAATATTGCAAGGCAAGTTGTCACTAATCCTGTGATTGCTTCGGTCAACGGGCAGACATCTATCGTTGCTGGAGCCTTTGACATGCCGACTGCTGATTTTGTGACCAGAGAACTACAGCGTCGTGGAGTAGCCGCACAACAAGCTTACACCTCCCAGACGGTTCAGACTACTAGAACTGTTAATACTTCACCCTATATAACATTGCCAACCTATTTACCTACTAATAGTATTGAGAACTCGGCACAATATCGCTACGTTACCGCAGTTCCCTTGGCAACAATCTCAACTTTAGATCAAGTAAGACAGTTTATTCCTACTGCATTTGTGGCGAGATCAGGTCGTGGTAACTATATCTATGCTGGAGGATATCAAAATCGCGATGCTGCCGAATCTTTGAAACATTTTTTGCGATCGCAGGGACTAGATGCTCGTGTACTCTATTTCTAAAAATAGCTAGACATTACTAAATATCAAACCTAGAAAATTGTAGCAATTCTCATTATGAAACCGATTTTGGTGTTTCCAGCGCCGAAGGCGCTGGAAACACCAAAATCGGTTTTTTGAAAGCCAACCAACGGTTGGCTTTCAAAAAACCGATTTTTATAATGAGAATTGCTGAGAAAACTGTGGCGCACTTATACGTGCGCCACAGTTTTCTAGGTTTGAGCTATTCTACTTAAACTAACGTCAATTCGACGAACGTGCAAAATAGTAAAAGGAGCAGAGCAATTTTTACTATTTTGCACCATTTGCGCCGCGCGAAGCGCGGCGCAAATGGCTATATCGAATTCACCTTAAACTATAAACTTTGGGCTAATTATGGACTCGATATTAAGACAAGGTAGCAAGGGTAGTGCTGTTGCCGAGTTGCAGCAACTTCTCCAGAGTAAAGGATTCTATACTGGCAAGATTGACAGCGATTTTGGCGTTGGTACGACAAATGCTGTCTTAAAATTTCAAAAAGCAAATGGATTAGTAACTGATGGCATTGTGGGTAGTTTGAGTTGGGCTAAGCTGCGTGCGGTTGTTCCGACGACTACATCATCTCAAGTCTTGCCTACATTATTGCCAGGCTCTAAAGGCTCGGCAGTTGCTCAAGCGCAACAACTACTCAAAGACAAAGGCTATTACCAAGGTCGCATTGATGGAGATTTTGGCATGGGAACAAGGGATGCGATCGCTGCATTTCAACGCGCCAATGGCTTAACTGTCGATGGCAAAGTAGGCGAGCAAACGTGGAAAAAATTGCAAGCCCCTACGATCGCAGATGTCACACCTCCAGTCACTTTTGTGGAGATTGTCCGCCCAACATCGTCAACACCTACACCTATAACTCCATCACCCTCCGCCACACCCACACCTTCAATTTTTGTTCCTACACCAAATGGAACGCCAACTAGTAGTAATAGTAGTACTACTGATTCGGCAACTTTTGTTTCTAAACCAAGTGGAACGCCAACTAGTAGCACTAATGTCACTGCTGATTCAGCAACTTCAGTTCCAATCGCAAGTGCAATTAGCCTCGTTGATGCAGCGAATAGTTATAGCCGAGCTAGATTGCCCAATCAAACTGCTGCATTAAATAACTTACAAGCAAGTATTGCTCCAGATATATTGCAGCAATTTTTTCAGCGTTGGCAGATCGCATCTGCACAAGCAACCACAGTAACATCTCTACAAGATGCTTTTAGTGGTTACAACAGCGCTCAAATGCTTAACCAAAATCTTGCCCTGCAATGGTTACAAAGCCAACTTTTGCCACAGGCGATCGCCCAGTTTCGTCAAGATTGGTCAAACCTGAATGCAGGCATAGGTATAAGCACACCATTTTCCCCGCAACCTAGTCCGACTCCATCTCCCTCTTCTCAACTGCAACTGATTAGCCTCACTGAGGCCGTGAAAGTTTATAAACGTGAAGCTAGGCAAGTTACTGCATTGGAAAAACTGCAAGCCTCTATCCCAGCACAAACTATGCAACAGTTTTTCCAGCGTTGGTCAACCGCTTCCGGGCAAACAGCGATCGCCATTTCTTTGGTTGATACATTTCAAGACTACGATAGTCAGAAATTTCCTAGTCAACTCAATGCTTTGCAATGGCTAGAAAAAGAGCTAACTACAGCTAATTTAGAGAAGTTTTCATTGGATTGGCAAACAATCTAAACAGTTCACAACAGATCAAAAAGGGCGCTTTACTTGCTTTTTGATCTAAAACTTGATCTAAAAATTGACAGCACCTTGGCGACGTACCAACCAACCCGTTGTAGTCCATTCCACTACGGTGGAAGGCAACCCACTACCTGATTGCTTAGTAATATCAATTCCATCGCCTAAGGTGATTACTGTGGGGAAATCCCCATGAATTTCCAGCATTTTACGATAGGGTGGCTCATTACTTTTGTTAGCACTTGTAGTCAGCATGGGTCCCGTTTGCTGCAAAATGGCGATCGCTATTTTGCTATCGGGAATTCGCACACCCAAAGTTTTAAAGCCTTGATTTAGCTTACAGCCGCGATCGCTAGCAGGTAAGACCAAAGTCACAGCTCCTGCAAAATATTTCTGAGCCACTTGTTCCCAAGTTTCCAGCGCAGGATGACTTGTATCTAAAAATGGTAAAAATTCTTGCCAACTCGCCGCCATCAAAATTAGCGGTTTTTCAGGCGATCGCTGCTTAAGCGTAAAAATATCGGCACTGCGATCGGGGCGCACCGCTAAAGCAGGTACAGTATCTGTAGGAAAACTAACTAACTTGCCAGATCTTGCGCCAGCCACCAAAGCTGCTAAACAAACTAAAGCCACTGCATTCCACTATCACTAGAATTAACCAACCAAATACAGCCTATTGAGGCTTTGAGTAGTACAGAAATATTTTTGAAAGTGACGCTTCGCGTCACTTTCAAAAATATTTCTGGGTTTTAAGTAAGCGCAAAGCGCTGTACTCAGAAAGAAATTGCCAATTACCAATCACTAACCACCAATTACTGAAATTAACTTCAAATCAACTTCTTTATTCTCCAGAGCAGCCACTACAGCTAAGATCCCAGGGCCAAAAAATCGTGTTAACTTGTCTTGCTTTTGTTGCCAAGCCTCAAAGTCTATCAAAGGCGACTGGAAGCGCAAAACTAGACTATAAGCTCCTTTCGTTTCTTCATCTTGAGAAATTTCTTCATAAATGCCAACTAGAATAGGGCGCTCCTCATCAGTAGGGCTCATGCCTAGTTTTTCTAGAATTTCATCCAAATGAGCTTTAATCCCATAACGATAGCGAGTCACATCCTTGCGTAACTGCTTTTGTGTGGTAGTCTCCCGTAACTTACGCAAAGCCAGAACTGCATCAGATTCAGGTCTGATTAAAGGTGTTGGTTTTATTTCCGATGACTTAAAGGCAAATCCTCCTAACAAAATCGGGAACCCATAGAAAAATCCGATCAGATTTAAGGTCGAATTACCTTTGGAGTAAGCCCAGAACCCTACTACAAATAGAATTCCACCAACATATAAACCAATTGAAGCTAGAGATATTTTATTAAACTTAAGCATAATCAAAAAATTAACAATACTTAATAAATGTATCTTTTAAACGGATCTATTTTTTAAAGATCTTTTTCGCGATCAAGTGTATATGGTTGTAGCAAGTTACAAAGGATATAAAACCCAAAAAGCTAAAGGCGGCGCTAAACGCCGCCTTTAGTCTTTTATTCTAGTACAAGTGACTATGGCTATAGCTCTCAAAATTCTGCAAAAAAAATTTTTGTAGTTGGGTTTACCATCGTTAGACTATAAATATATATGTAGGAATTACACCGTGATGACTAAGTTAGAGATTGTAAATTGCCCTTTAGGCAGGTTTTTCATAACTCTAAGTAGCTAAAACCACCATTTTGATATTTGGCAAGCTACAATCGTCTAGGTGTAATCCCCCGTAGCACAAAGTTTTAGACAGTACGGATCTGAGGAATCTGGCATGAGCAAAACAGCCATCGACCTACCTATTGAAATCAAGTTGCCTGTTGGCAAACTTGGCGGAAATCTCGAAGAAATTGAAGAAGACCTTGAAGACCTAGATGATGATATCGAACTCGAAAAGGACGATTTAATTGATTACTCAGATGAAGACGCTGACATTGAAGATGACCCTGACAAAGCTGGCAAGGCAAGGGGGACTAAAAAACGAGCTAGCCAGACTAAGAAAAAACATTTTACCGAAGACTCAATTCGCCTGTATCTTCAAGAAATCGGTCGCATCCGTCTACTTAGAGCCGATGAAGAAATTGAGCTAGCTCGTAAGATTGCCGATCTTCTCGAATTAGAGCTTAAGCGCGAAGAAATAGCCAATGAAATCGACTGCCACCCTGATGATGTCAGGGAACCTGACTGGGCTGTGAGAATGGGGATGCCCCTTGGAGAGTTTCGCAAGCGTCTCCATTCTGGTCGCCGTGCTAAAGACAAAATGGTGCAGTCGAATCTTCGCCTAGTTGTATCGATCGCCAAAAAGTACATGAATCGTGGCTTATCTTTCCAAGATTTAATCCAAGAGGGAAGTCTGGGATTAATCCGCGCCGCCGAGAAGTTTGACCATGAAAAAGGTTACAAGTTTTCGACCTATGCGACATGGTGGATTCGTCAGGCAATTACAAGGGCGATCGCTGACCAATCCCGAACTATTCGTCTCCCAGTCCACCTTTACGAAACCATTTCCCGTATTAAGAAGACTACTAAGTTACTTTCCCAAGAAATGGGGCGTAAGCCAACCGAAGAGGAAATTGCGACTCGCATGGAGATGACGATCGAAAAGTTACGATTTATCGCCAAATCCGCTCAGTTACCAATCTCTCTGGAAACACCAATTGGTAAAGAAGAGGACTCTCGCCTCGGTGACTTTATTGAATCTGAAGGTGAAACTCCAGATGATCAAGTTGCTAAGAGCCTCTTGCGTGAAGACCTTGAAAGCGTGCTGGGAACCCTTAGCCCCAGAGAACGCGATGTCCTAAGGTTGCGTTATGGACTTGATGATGGTCGGATGAAAACACTCGAAGAAATTGGTCAAATTTTCAACGTTACCCGTGAACGCATTCGGCAAATCGAAGCTAAGGCTCTCCGTAAGTTGCGTCATCCTAATCGAAATAGCGTACTCAAAGAATATATCCGCTAAAAACTAAAGGTGGTGCAAAGCGCCGCCTTTAGTTTTTGAAAGTAATCGCTAAACAGGTGTTATAATTGGAGGCCTGTGAAAAAATGACATCTTTTGAAACGAAATAAGTAAGTAACGGTTATGACAAAACGTACTCTGCGCGGTAGCGTCCGCAAAAAGAAGCGCACCTCTGGATTTCGCGCCAGAATGGAATCTCCCACAGGTCGCCGTGTAATCAAAGCTCGTCGTAGCAGAGGTCGGGTGCGCCTCACAACTGTATAAGCTGCTAAAAGATCAGCTATAACCAGATTTAATTCACAATCGTTGTTTATACTTGATTTGCAATTGTTAATCTCTAGTGCTTCCTAATCAAAACCGTCTACGGCGGCGAGAAGACTTCGCAAAAGTGTATGCCAAAGGTGATCGCTACAGAGGCACTTACCTAAATTTGCGAATTCTTGTTGATATCAATGATCCCTCAACGAGGATAGGCATCGTTGTTAGTAAGAAAGTCAGCAAGTTGGCGGTAACCCGTAATCGATTTAAGCGTCAACTCCGCGCTATTTTTCGACAACTTCTGTCACAATTGAGGAATGGATTGCAAATAGTTGTAACAGTGACTACTGTTCAAAGCAAGCCAAGTTATCAAGAACTTTGGGATGACCTAAAGAATTTATTAGCAAAGGCGAAGGTTTTGCATGGCAGTTAACGAGGAAGTTTACTATGAAGGCGCACCTCACATTGGTGACCTAATTATCAGTCTGATCATGAGTATTTTTGTGATCACAATCCCTTTTGGAATTGCCGCGATCGCAAGAGCATTGTGGGTCCGTTATCGCATCACTAATCGACGGATTACCGTTACAGGTGGTTGGCGAGGTCAGACTCGTACAGATGTAGTGTATGCAGAAATTGCCAAAATTGTCACAGTTCCTCGTGGTTTGGGCAGTTGGGGTGACATGGTACTGACCCTCAAAGATGGCTCCCGCCTTGAACTAAAGTCTTTACCTAAATTTCGTGAAACATACGAATATATTGAATCAAAGCTAAGCCTCAAAGCGCAAGATATAGGCGGTGTGATCGGTGGCAAAGCCTAAAATATCTAAGGATCGTCCTCGAAATATAAATCTTGGGCGATCCTAGTTTTATGAGTGATACTAGTTATCATTCGGATGCAAACCAAACAGTAAAGTAGAAAATGGATTTCGGTGTAGGTTTTCTTTCCAACAACATAATGTTGCCATTCCTAGATTTTTTCTACGGCATCGTGCCGAATTATGGATTGGCAATTATTGCATTAACGTTGGTTGTTCGTTTTGTGTTGTTCCCCGTTAGTGCTAATCAGCTTCGCAGTATGCGCCGCATGAAAATCGCTAACCCTGTGATGCAACAAAGAATCAAAGAGGTTCAAGAGCGCTATAAAAGCGATCCAGCCAAGCAGCAAGAAGAGCTAGCTAAAGTTAACTCGGCAAACTTCAAAGAATTTGGCAATCCTTTGTCAGGATGTCTACCCGCACTAATTCAATTACCGATCCTGTTTGCGTTGTTTGCAACCCTTAGAGGATCGCCCTTTGCTGATATTAACTATTCTTTGAATTTTCAGATTGCCGCCCCTGAGAATGCTGCTCAGATCCAGCATCAGCCTTTTACTTCTCCTAGCCAAAACGTTTACTTTGCCGATCGCGTGCATTTCCCAGTTCTAGCTACCGCAGTGAACGGTACAAACTTAGCGATCAGTGAGCAATCCAAGATTGTGTTACAAACTGCTCAGGGCAAAGATTTTAATGCTCTTGCTACTGAATATCCAGATGTAGAGCTAACTACTAAGTGGAAAGTTACTAAGGGACAAGACTTAGTTGAGGTTCTAGAAGATGGCACTGTTATTGCTAAGCAAGCTGGTGATGTGACCGTTCAAGCAACAGTACCTGGACTAGCATCGAACAAAGGTTTCTTGTTTATCAAGGCTCTTGGCAAAACAGGTGCGACCAATGCTGATGGCAGCATTAATTGGGATATCGTGATTATGGTCTTGGGCTTTGGCATCAGTCTCTATGTCAACCAAAATATATCTAGTGGCTCCACTCCTCAACCTAGTAATCCATCTCCTGAGGCTTCGCAACAGGACACAATGAACAAACTCACACCGATTATTTTCTCTGGTATGTTTTTGTTTTTCCCTTTGCCATCAGGTGTAATGCTTTACATGTTGATCGCCAATATTTTCCAGACCTTACAAGCCTTTATTGTTGCAAAAGAGCCGCTTCCTGAAAACTTGCAAAAATTAGTTGCGGTTTCGGCAAATTCAGCTTCTACAGCAAAGACTAGCTCTAAGTCAGATGGTAAAGCTAGCTCCAGTAAATCTGAGCCTACTAAGACGGTTGAGACAAAATCTAAGCAATCAATTGTTGTTGACGATAAAGACAAAGATGCTAAGAGTCCTACTAAGTCTGCTTTACCCTTTGAGCCTAATTCTTCTAATAAGAAAAAGAAAAAAGGTTCTTAGTTAAATTGGGTGACGCGTTGCGTCACCCAATTTAGTGTTGAAATTACATTTAATAGAAATTTGACTGGGCAATTTTAAAGTTTATGGAAGATACTTCAGCAAGTGTAAATTGGCTGCAAGAGCTTTTAGGTTTGATGGGCTATACAACATCGGTTGATATTCGTCTTACGCAAGCATCTCCAGAACAGATTTCTGCTAGTTCTAAAAACTATTGGCTAGAGATAAATACTGATAATCTACAGGAGCAGCAAATCCAAAGGTTGATTGGTCGGGATGGCATCGTACTTGACTCGTTACAATATTTGGCTAGTATTCTGCTAAATCTCTACTTACCTGTAGAAGAAACAGTAGATCAGAAAAATCATAATTTTTACACCGTAGAATTGAATGGCTATAGGTCAAAACGTTTAACTGATTTGCAGTCCTTAGCTGAACAAGCCGTGCAACAAGTACGTGAGACAAAAACTGAGTTTGCCATTAAACAATTGTCATCAGCTGATCGCCGTCATATTCACCAGTTTTTAGAAGATTTTCCAGACATTGAAACCCATAGTCAGGGTCGAGAGCCAAACCGTCATTTGATTGTTAAGTTAGTGAACAGCTAATGGAAAAGTTATACATCCCTCAGATTGCTAAAGCCGTAAATGCAACTGAAGAATTTGAATTTAAAGAATTTATCGAAGGGCTAGAAACATTAACTCCTGTGCAGGGGGTGATTAGTGTGCGTCATGTAGGTTCTTTTATCGAGGTCAGTGCTAAAGCTTCGACGATTATGACTTTGACCTGCGATCGCACATTGGTGCAGTTTAACTACAGATTGGCGATCGACAACTCTGAGATGATTTGGCTGGCTGAGCCACTCCCAGAAAGTGAATATCCTAGAGAGCGAGAAATTGAAACAGGAGACTTAGTGGAGTCTCTATCTCCATCTGGTTATTTCGACCCTGCAACATGGTTGTATGAGCAGTTATTGTTAGCTATTCCCTACCCAAAAATTGCACCTGATGCGCCTGCCCTTGAGGTGACAGATAAAAATGGTCTTGACGGTTCAAAAGCTCCTATAGATAAGCGCTGGGAAATTTTAACTTCTTTAAAACTACCAGAATAATACTAAGGCACAAAATGGCGTAGCCGGCACTGGTCATCTAAAACGTGATCGACGTATTTCCGCCTTTTTTATCGGCTTGAAATGGACGTTTCAGCACCTATCCCTCATTAGCTGACCAGTGCCGCGTAGCCATTTTGTGCCTTAGTATTATTAAAATGCAGTCACTCTTTTAAGAATAACAAAAAGGGCGTGAGAAGCACGCCCTTTTTGTTATTCAGCGCAAGCAAATAACTTTTCTAGTTGTGATTTTTCTGTAGGATTTTCGATGGTTTGTGCAATCTCCTTCGCTTGAGCATGTTGACCGATCGCCCAATAAGTACTGCTGATATCCGAGTAGGCTCTAGAGCGAATGTTGGGATCGGAGGATGTTTTCGCGATCGCCAAACTTTCTTGGAGAATCGGTTCTACTTTATCGGTTAGACCAAATTCACCATAGGTACTGGCGATAATATTCAACGCAAAAAGTCGATCAACTGGGTTTTGGAGTTTTTTAGCGATTGCCAAGGCTTGCTCCCAAGCTTTGTTAGCCAAATCTATCGATTTGATGGCTTGATATTGGCGACCAACCTCCACTAACAGAGTAAAAACATCAATCGAAGGAGCAACGATACTTAATCCTTGCAAACTTTGATCAAATAACTTAATTGCTTCATCTTTTTTCTGATCCTTGGCATAGGCGATCGCCACATTAGCAATGCCAACACTCTTCTCAATTGACGTAGGATCGAGATTGCTGATTACTTCTAGAGCCTTTTCATACTGTTTTGATGCTAGGTATTGACTAGCAACTAGGAACAGCGATCGCGTTTTCAAGGTTTCCGCGTTAGCGATTGCGGCTTGTTCGACATCTTTAGGATCGGGTACAGCCTTTTCTTCCTTAGGCTGATCATTTTTTAGAGCTTTATTAGTCAGTTTGGGCGCAGTTTTTTTAGCAGTTTTGGCATTCTTAGCTGCTTCCTTCGCGGAAGAGATGGTTTTATCGCGAATCTCATCAAATTCTTGGAAAACCGCATTTAGTGAAGCGATCGCCTTGGCATGATTTCCTGCCTGTGCATAACTACCTGCAATTTCAACTCTTGCTCTAGATTTGATATTGCGATCTTCAATTATAGGTAACAAGTCGGTTGCTGCCGAGATCGAGGCTTCAGAATTGAAATCATCACCAATCTCAGTATAGGCATTAGCAATTGCGGCAAAAGCTCGCGATCTCACATAGGCATCAATAATTTCAGGTGTTGCCTTAGTAGCCTCAGCTAGTAGATTTTGAGCATTCTCTTTCTTGCCAGCTTCTCCATAGGCTTGCGCAATTTTGATGTTTGCAAAAACTTTATCGACAGGATCGGGCAAATCTTTGGCGATCGCTAAAGCATTACCTAAAGCATCTACTGCCAACTTAGGCTGTGAAGCTTTGGTGAGGCGACCTGCAGTATCTAATAGGGCAAAAGCTTTAAGTGATGGTGTAGTAATGGTATTTGCAGTGTTTAAGCTTTTTTCTAAAACACTCTTGGCTTGATCTGGGCGCTGCAATTCTAAATATTTGCCTGCGATTTCAGTGTAGGCTGCAACCTTTGCTTCGGGAGATGTTCCTAAATCCGCCAGTGACACAAAGCACTGAAGTGGTACACCTTGAAATTTTGGTTCTCCAGCCTTTTTGGGACTAGCTGCCCACACTGCACCTGTGGCTGTCAAATTGACTAACAATGCTAAGCAGCCAGCTAGAAGCCGCATCCATATTTTTCGCATATTGAAATTATGTCCTTGCGTAAATTATTGCGTGAAGATCTCTTGGATTCTACCCAATTCTTTAGCGATCGCAGCTAAGTATACGTGAATTCGATATCGCCATTTGCGGCTTGCTTCGCAAGCCGCAAATGGCGAAAAATGGTAAGAATCGTTTAGCGATTCTTACCATTTTGTGCTTTCAAAACCCTTACAGGGTTTGTTTTTTAATTCGCAGAAGTGTAGCCACACTTCTGTGAATTGGTATTAGATATATATTTCAGCATATAGAAGTCCTAAATCATTTGTGGATTTTTGAGAGTTGAGGAAGCGTACTCCAAAGGGGTGTCACTTCCTCAGCCCATTTAGGATTGCTGCTGAACAAAAAAACAAAAAGAAGAGATGGTGCAAAGCACCATCTCTTCTTTTTGTTTTTTTGATAAAGCCTGTCTTTACGAATATCAAGTTTGTCTGCCTAAAGACAGAAAATATAAGGAGGGATTGTAAAAGCCTAAACAATCTGTTACATTACTAAACATAAGTTAACTAATTACAAAGGTAGCTCGATTATGTCTGACGAAAGCCGTAACGTATGGAATTGGGGTTTTACTTCTGGTGCTGAAAACTGGAATGGACGCTTAGCAATGATCGGTTTTGTATCTGCAATAGCGATTGAGTTAATTAGCGGTCAAGGTGTATTACACTTCTGGGGCATCATATAATCTTTTAATACTAATTCACAGAAGTGTGGATACATTTCTGTGAATTAAAAACCAAACTCTGTAAGGGTTTTGAAAGCAAAAAACTGTAAGGATTACTTAACGATTCTTACCGTTTCTTGCTATTTGCAGCTTGCTTCGCACGCCGCAAATAGCTATATCAAATTCACATTATTGTAAGATTTTGCCAATAAAAAAGCCTCGACCAGTCGAGGCTTTTTTATTGGCAAAACTAAGTCTGGATTATGCTTTTAATTTTTATTCAGCATCAGCAGAAGTAACCGCTACTGGCTCTTCAGCATCAGGAATGATTGCTTCAGCATCTTCTGAATCAACAGCTTTTGGCTCAAGTTTGATCGTCATATAACGAATTACATCATCAGCCAGACGCATAGATTTTTCCAGGCTCTCAATGGTTTTGGGGGTTGCCGTGTAATTTACTTGGATGTAAATTCCTTCACGATGTCCTTTAATGTCGTAGGCTAATCTCCTTCTACCACGATGTTGAATCGTGATGTCTTCAGATTCTTGTTGTACTAAGAAATCTTGATATTTGGCGATCGCGGCATCAGCCTCCTGATCGGGAAGATCAGGACGCAGGATATACATAGTTTCGTACAAACGCTTAACAGTCATTTAATTTTTCCTTACGGTCAGAATTTGGCTTCTATCAATTTAGTTTTAGAAGCAAGGATCTACTATTATATCGCTTTAAGACAGTTGAGCAACATAAAATCCTAAAATGCAGCAGTACTTATCATATAGCCATAACCTATATCGGGACAAATCAAAAGAGACGGCACTTTGCGCCACTCTATTTGTTTTTTTGTCCTAACAAAAATGGCGATATCTTTAAAAATCGTTTTCATAATTAAGTCTTGCTACCTGAAATGAGATAGTTTTGCTGTCTCATTTCGGGTAGCAAGACAACATCTTTGTTTCTTAAATTTTATATATTAATCTTATAATTAAACTGTAAGTTACTCTTTGAGCTACTTGCAATCAATAGCAATTAGAGACTGATAAAGTGAACACCATGACAGTGAAAACTAATATGATCGCTGATGTCCTGATTGTAGATGATGAACTGGTTACAGCAAATGCGCTCTCAGATGTTCTATCAGATTTAGGCTATAAAGTTTTAGCGATCGTTGATAGTAGTGATAGTGCTATCTCATTAATTCGTCAGAGTATTCACCATAAGTTGCCAGATATTATTTTGATGGATATTAAATTGAGAGGTACAGATAGTGGGATCACTGCGACCAATGAGATTCATAAAATAGCACCTATTCCTGTAATTTACCTAACTGCTTTTAGTGATCCTGAGACTTTAGAACTAGCGATCGCTACTTCTCCCTATGGGTATCTCACTAAACCATTGAGATATGCGGAAGTGAATGTTGCAATTATGCTGGCTTTAAAGAAACATAAAGAAGAAAAAATATTGCAAGAAGCTCTGGACAAAGAAAAGGAACTGCACATTTTAAAGTCACGGTTACTTGCTATGGCATCCCATGAATTTTCAACACCTATGTCAGTAATTAGATTATTGATTTGGAAATTACAAAACTTTGAAGAGCAATTAACTAAAGAAAGTAGAGCTAAAAATCTTGCTTCTATTCAATCAGCAATTAAAGATATTAATTGGTTACTTGAAGAAGTTAAGTTTATTTCTTGTTCTGAATCAGGAAAATTTCCATTTAATCCTGAGAATGTAGATGCTATAACATACTGTCAACAACTAGTTGATAGTTTCCAAACAGAAGATAGTGCAAAAAAGTGCCGAATCAAGTTTTATAGTCAAGGTCAATGTCAAAAACTAAGAGTTGACAAAAAACTTCTATGGCACATATTTATGAATTTAATTTCTAATGCTATTAAATACTCCTATGAAGGAGGTACTATTGATGTGGAAGTAGTATGCAGGACAAAACAATTATTTCTAAGTATTTGCGATCATGGTATTGGCATACCTAAAGAATATTTAAACAATCTATTCTTACCATTTTTAAGAGCAGAAAATGTTGGTAATGTTAAGGGCTTAGGTATGGGTCTATATATAGTAAAGCAAGCTGTGGAAGCTCATTCTGGAAAAATAGCTGTGGAAAGCGAAGTGAATATGGGGACAAAGTTTACGGTTGTTTTGCCTTCGGCAGATAGTTTGTAAGAGTATAAAAAATGAGCGTAGTATAAGTTTAAATCTGAGATTTCTATTTTTATATCTTTAGAAATAACTCTTTAGGATTATTTTTTATTCTTGATTTGAAGCGATTGCCTATTAAATTTAGAGTAAATCATAACTTGTAAAGTAGACAGAGTAAGAATTACTCACTTTGGTTTAGTCATTAGCAATATAGTAAAGGTGAACTAAAAATGTATTTTACAATACTTTACATATTGTAAAAACAGATGTAAGGTTTGAAGCACGTTAAAAGTCTGTATCAATTTTCCTTTATTACGACATAGGCGATGTTTCCTTAAGGAGGTAACAAAATGACAGAACTAGAAATGAGCTGCAAAGATTAATCATTGGCTGTTTACTCTTTGTGAGCAACGTGTCTAAACCAAAACTTTTAAAACTCAACGAATATAAAAGTTTAGTCGCTAGTTGTTGACAAAGAGATTATTTCCTGTCTCACAAAATTTACTTTGTGTGTAGTTTAGTTAGCGGCATAGGCTAACAAACTTGCATCAATATTAATTAGTAAAACTAGTGAGACCTCAATATTGGAGGTTTTATGAATGTTCGTGGAAAAACGGCTCTAATTACTGGAGCTTCGAGGGGTATTGGTCGAGCGATCGCTTTGGAGTTAGCTCAACAGGGTGCGAAATGTCTAATTCTCGTAGCCCGCGATCTTGAACTCTTAAATTCCGTTGTTTTAGAAGTGGAAGCTTTAGGCATCGAAGCGGTGAGTTTACCTCTAGATCTATCGCAAACAATCGAGGTGAATATTGCGATCGCGCAAGTATGGCGTGATTGTGGTCCAATTGACATTTTGGTGAACTGTGCAGGTGTGGCGCATCAAGCCTCATTTTTGCGATCGCGCCTACAGGATGTGCAATCCGAAATCGAAGTTAACCTATTAGGTATGTATGCGATTACAAGGATGGTGGCAAGACGGATGGCAGTCCAACGCAATGGCAGAATTGTAAACGTTTCAAGTTTGATGGGCAAAGTTGCCGCGCCGACGATGGCAACTTATTCCGCAACGAAGTTTGCAATCTTAGGTTTCACTCAAGCTCTGCGTGGCGAGTTATCAGCTTACAACATTAAAGTCACCGCTTTACTGCCATCGCTGACGGACACGGACATGGCACAGGATTTGGAGTGGTTTCGCTGGGTAGCACTGATGACTCCTAAGCAAGTAGCTAAAGCATTAATCGCTGGTCTAGAAAGTGAAACCCCTGAAATTCTTGTCGGATGGCAAAGTCATGCTGCTGTGTGGTGTAATCGCTTATTTCCTTCCCTAATGGAAAAGGTTCTGCTAATTGCTGCGCCCAGAGTTGGCTAGGGTTACAGAAAGAGAAAGCTGCCCAGTAGCTTTCTCTTTCTAGTAGTCCACCATATTTAATACCAAAGCGCAAAATAGCGCAGCCATTTTGTGCTTTGGTATTAAACCGCAAGCCCCTAACTTTTCTTGAAATACAGCACTTTGCGCTGACTTAAAGCCCAGAAGAAGCTTTAAAAGTACTGCTTCGCGCCACTTTTAAAGCTTCTTCTATATCTCTTAAAAGTATGAATAGGCATGTATTCATGCTGAGGTTAGCTGTAGATGTTCAGTAAAATGTCTGATGCTACAAATTGATTATGTGAGTTAGGGTTGAACAAGTTTTTGGCACTGGTCAGCTAATGAGGGATAGGTGCTGAAACGTCCAATTCAAGGCGATAAAAAAGTCGGAAATACGTCGATCACGTTTTAGGTGACCAGTGCCAAGTTTTTCAGGCTCTGATTGATATATGTCATTGTTCCAATTACGATTGCAGATCGACTCTTTGCCCTCAAGATGCGGGGGATAAAATTGATGAACGCAACCAATGAAGCAAATCAGTCACAGGTCAACCTTGTAGCTGCATTCCAAGCTACACAAGATATTTCGCGAGAGTTAAATGTTGACAAGTTAGTTAATCTGAGCCTTTCAACATTATTAGAACTATCGGGAGCGCAATCGGGAGTTGTAATTTTAGCGGATGATCAAAAATTTGCGATCGCTGCCATGCTCTCTAAGCGATCACCAAACTCAGAAATCAAACAGAGTCTTACTCTTGCTAGTGCTGATGCTTCTAGTTTGCCAATCTTAATGGTGCGTTATACCCTTGACAATCGCACAGAAACCACTTGGTATCAAGACAAGCCTAACTTAGATCTTGCACCATTCCGAAAATCGTTAAGTGGGAATGGGTTTAAGAACAATTTCAAAGCCATGACGGGCAGCAATATCGGCACTAATTTGAAGATACCTGAGAAGTTTCAACCAA
>Ga0172373_10006193_pt1 | contig 16017 bp, 12 predicted proteins | sample Lak10m_2_FD_114546 | JGI IMG/M metagenome (GOLD analysis project Ga0172373, IMG submission 114546) | Freshwater microbial communities from Kabuno Bay, South-Kivu, Congo - kab_092012_10m | ecosystem: Environmental > Aquatic > Freshwater > Lake | place: Democratic Republic of the Congo...
CAAAGTGAACTTCAGCGTTTAGCAAATCAACAACAGACAATTCAAAAATCGCTTGAACAATTAAAGAAGGAAGCAGAGCTAACCGGTAAATCTAAAACAATGCCGGGCAACCTGGACAAAATAATGGAGCAGATGCAGGAAGTAATTACGGACATGAAAACTCAAAAATTAGATGATGAGTTGATTCAGAATCAGGAGAAAATACTTTCTAAGATGCTTGATGCTCAAAAGTCAATTAATGAAAGAGATTTTGAAAAACAGAGAGAATCTTACTCTGGTAAAAATATCACTGGTCAATCCCCGGCTGATCTTAATCTAAATAAAGATCAAAAAGGAAATAAAATTTTAGATGAATTAAACTCGACTGTTAGAGAAGGGTATAAAAAAGATTATGAAAATCTTATAAAAAAATATTACGAAGCACTTCAAAATGAAAAAATCCAAAATTGATTTTATCTCGATTAGCACTAAGATTTTACCTGTTTGATTAAGAAGTAAAATCATCATATTTTTTATATTAAATATTATGATTTAATGCTAGACCTGATCAGTAATACTCTTAATTTAGTCGCTAAACTTAGTAATAGCAGCAGCAGCTATTTATTCAAAGCAGCTAAAACCGGCTTTGAAATCTTAAGTTATGCCGGTAACGACCCTTCGAACTATGAATCTCTGAATTCTCTTTTACTAAATCTTCACAAGTTGTCCGGTTCAGATCGGATTACTTACGCAGCAGATCCCATAATTAAGGAAGCAGCGTCGTCGCTCGCTATAAAATCATTTCAAATATCCCACGTTCTAAATTCAAGTGAAAAACAGTTTGATATTTATTTGGTTCTACTTTCATCAAGAAGTGAAAATTATTTAAATAGCTCTTCTGAGGTATTCAGTAAAGTGATTAAGACTCTTAACTATCAGGTTCGCGAGTGGGCAAACATCAGCGAATTGATTGAAGATGATGCTGAGACGAACATTATATATCCTATTAATTCAAGCGGCGAAAATTTTGTTGACCAGAGAATTTTTTTCAACATTTCAGAAGATCTATTCTTCATACTTGACAGAGAGGGAAAAATTTCCAAAGTAAATAAAAAAGGTGCAGAGGCTTTAAACCAATCCGTAGGAAAACTAATGGGAAAACATTTTCTCGATATAATTGAAGATTCAAACAAAATAAAAGTTCAGGAATTGTTGAAAGAGGTTTTGTTATCTAAAAAGGAAATTAGCTTTGAGGTTATTTTAACTGATGATCTCGGCGAAAAATTTTTTTACTTGATGACCATCAAAACAATTTGTACTCCGGATAAAATTTGCGGACTTGCCGGGGCAGGAAAAAATATAAATCAAATAAAAAACTTAGAATCAATAATCAATGACTTGAAGCCAAAATTGATTGAATCTGAACGCCTTCTAAGCATAGAAAGACGCAGGGCACATCAACAAAAATCATTATTGGTTGAATTGAATAAATTAAAGAATGAATTCATTTCAAATATCTCCCACGAACTTCGAACTCCACTTGCTTCAATTATTGGATTTTCTGAAACTATTGAGTCCGATGATAATTTACCCGAAGATATGAGGAAGGATTTTAACCGGATAATTTTAAATGAAGGAAAAAGATTAGCTAAACTGATTAACGATGTGCTTGAGTTATCCAGAATTGAAAGCGGAACAGTTGCACTCAATAGATCAAATTTCGATTTAGCCAAGTTGATTAAAGAAATAATAGAATGTTTTAAAACCGATCTAGTGGAAAAAAGCATTTATCTAACAACAGAATTTCCCGATGAGGAAATATTTTTATTCGCAGACCGTGAAAAAATCTGCCAGGTTTTCTCTGGAGTGATAGGTAATGCTATAAAATTTACCGATAAAAATGGAAGAATAACCGTTATCGTTAACAATTTAATGAAAGAGGCAGAAGTTATAATTAGTGATACAGGAGCAGGAATTCCTGAAAAAGACCTGCCTTTTATATTCGAAAAGTTCTACCGGGTTCAAAGAAAGGACTCGGAAAATTCCGGCACAGGTCTTGGCTTGGTTTTTGTTAAGCAGATTGTGGATTTGCATAAAGGTTATGTTGAAATCCAAAGCGAAGTTAACAAAGGCACCAGTGTTGTAATAAAATTGCTGACAAGCCTTAAGATCAATTTAAATTCAGGAAGTTAAGTGGAGAAGTTAGTTTTTATTGTAGATGATGAACAGTCAATTTCAAAATTATTATCTTTTTGGGTAAAGGATAAATGGAAATACACTGTAGAAGTATTTTCGCGTGGCGAAGATCTTTTAAGAAAACTTAATTCTAAGCCCGATGTAATTCTATTAGATATTATGCTGCCTGGTATGGATGGGTTAGAAATTCTAAGGCGTGTTAAGCAATTTGACGAAAATTTACCGGTAATAATGTTATCCGCTCAAGGAAGCATCGAGGTAGCGGTCGAGTCCTTAAAGTTCGGCGCTTATGATTATTTTCAAAAACCAATCGATCAGCAGAAACTCGAACTTGCAATTAAAAATGCTATTAAAAATTATGACCTCACGCGTGAACTTGTAAACTTACGCGAAAATGTAAAAAAGGAATACAGCTTTGATAACATTGTCTCTGCGGATGGCAAGATGCAGGATGTTTTCAAACTTGTTCATAAAGTTTTAGATAATGATATAACTGTACTCATTTATGGTGAAAGTGGAACAGGGAAAGAACTGATTGCCCGTGCAATTCATTTTAATGGCAACAGAAAAAATAAACCTTTTGTTGTGGTTAATTGTGCTTCTATTCCAAGAGAACTTCTTGAAAGCGAATTATTCGGTCATGAAAAAGGTTCATTTACCGGTGCACATCAAAGAAAGCTTGGCAAATTTGAAATTGCAAACGAAGGTACGATTTTTCTTGATGAAGTAGGAGAACTGGAGATGCTTCTGCAGGCAAAACTTCTTCGTGTAATTCAGCAAAGGGAATTTGAACGAGTTGGCGGTACAGAATTAATCAAAACCGATGTCCGTATTATTTCGGCAACAAACCGTGATTTGAAACAAGCCGTTGAGCAAAGAGAATTTAGAGAAGATCTTTATTACCGGCTCAATTCATTTCCAATTTCGATTCCACCATTAAGATTTCGTAAAACAGATATCTGGGTTTTAGCCGAACATTTTCTTTCTGTATTAAATAAAAAACTAAATAAAAATATTAAAGGTTTTAGCAAGAAAGCCTTAAAATGTATTTATGAATACAGCTGGCCTGGAAACATTCGCGAAATGGAAAATACTGTTGAACGCTGTGTGATTATTACAGAAAATGATACTATTGATGTTGATGATTTACCGCCGCATATCCGAACTACTGAACCAGTTGATATGATGGATTATTCGGGAACTCTTTTTAGCGACGACACTATCATTCCTTTTGAAAGACTGAAAGAAGAATCTATTCGTCATGCCTTAAAAGTTACAAAAGGAAATATAGTGGAAGCAGCAAAAAAACTTCAGCTTGGAAGAGCTACAATCTACAGGCTGATGGAGAAATATGAAATTGAAAACAGGGCATTCGATTAATAATATTTGAAAGCAAAAAAATGGACTTTATTAGAGAAGAATATGGAAAAGTAATTGTGCATCACGTCGGCATTACTCGTGCAACACTTCGCGAAGCAGAGGAATTTAAAATGATTTTAGGAAAAGATATTTTAGCCGGTCATAAAAATATTGTGGCTGATCTTACTGAATGTGAATTTATTGATTCCACTTTTCTTGGGGCGTTAGTAATCTCACTTAAAAAAGTTACTGCCATCGGGGGTGACCTAAGATTGGTCGGTTTTCAAGAAGCCGTTAATTCAATGTTCGAACTTACAAGAATGTATCGTGTTTTCGAAACATATAAAACAAGAGAGGAAGCAATAGATAGTTTCCTTTAACTAATAAGAAATCTCAAATTAGTTTTTAAATATCTTCTTTATGTTACTAATGAACGTTGATGCAGGCAGAAAATAATTCAATATTAGTTATAGACGATGACCTTATTATTCGTAAGCTCTTAACACACCATTTAAAATCCCGCAATTATAATATTTATCTTGCTGATAATCCTGAAGAAGGCTTTACAATCCTGCAAAATGAAAAAATAAATCTTGTTCTATGCGATGTAATGATGGAAGGCATGGATGGTTTTACCTTTTGTCAGAAAGTTAGAGAGTATGAAAAATACCGCCTATTGCCATTCATTTTTGTAACAGCGAAAAGCACAATTGAAGATAAAACACGCGCAATGGATGTTGGGGGGGATGATATTATCACAAAACCATTCAATGTTGAAGAACTCCTGCTTAAAGTAGCTTCACTCCTTAGACGAGCTGAGATTAATCAGATTTATGGGGTGAGGAAAGATCTTGAAAAATCTTTTACCCATCATAATCCAAAACTTGTTTTAGTTGATGACGATCCAACAATGTCAAAACTTTTCGAGTATAATCTTTCAAAAGCAGGCTATGATTGTAAAGTTGCCAATAATGCTGTTGATGGATTCAAACTAATAAATAACTTTTCTCCCGATATAATAATTTCGGATATAATGATGCCTAAAGTTGATGGTTTTGAGTTTAGAAGAATGCTGCTTGAGGATTCAAAACTAAAAACAATTCCCTTCATTTTTTTAACTGCAAAAGGAAATGAGTCGGATATACTGGACGGTTATGATTTAGGTATCACAGATTATGTTGTCAAAACTTCCGGACCGCGAGTAATAGTAGCTAAAGTTAATGCAATTTTAAAAAGCTTAAATAAAGAAAAAGATAAAATTGTTTCCGAATTAAATCATGCCACTGGATTAATGCGTGCAAAAGTAATACCTGATACATTCCCGAATTTTGAAGGATTTGAAATAAAGCACTGGCATGTACCGTATGAAGGCGTTCCAGGCGGAGATTTTATAGATTACTTTCCGTTAAATGAGGACAATATTGTTGTGGTAATGGGTGATGTGATGGGTAAAAGATGGGGTGCCTGGTATTTTGCTTTTGCTTACGCAGGTTATGTCAGATCTGCTTTACGTATGGTTCTTCAAAGTGCACAGATAATTTCACCTGGTGAAATTCTACAGCAAGTTAACCAAAGCGTTTATAAAGATGCCAAGGTAGCAGAAGTATTTGCAACATTATCTATTGTTGTTCTTGATAAGAAAAATAAAATATTGAAATATTCCGGGGCGGGGGATCTTCCAATAATTTTTAAATGCTATAGAACCGGCGAAGTAAAGAAAATATCCGCCGATGGCTTGCTGCTTGGATTTGCAGAGCAAGGTAATTATTCCACCGAAGAAATCAATTTGAGCACTGGCGATCAAATCTTTATTATGACAGACGGCATTATCGAATCACGAAATAAAGATGGTGACCAGTTTGGAAAAAATGCATTACAAGTAACACTCAATTCATTGGAGCCCGATTCTGATTCACTTGAAAAAGTCAAGAAAGAATTTGAATCCTTTTGCGGTGGAATCTTTGAAGATGACATCAGCCTAATTACAATAAAATGCAAACTGGACTAACTATTTAATTGTATTCTTGTCTTTTTTTTATTCGTCTTCTTCTAATGAGACAATAAAAAAAGATTTCCTTTCCAAAATTCATCATTTCCTTAATATTTATACATTATAAAACGGGCAAAGAATTTGATAGTGAGATATATCGTAAATATTAATACAAACAAAAAAAAGTGAATTATGAAAGGTGCAATTATTCGAAAATCAATTACATTTTCAACAACCGGTTTTTCAGTGAAGGAATTTATAAAACCAATTTTATCCCCGATAATTTTTGGAATTTATGGTTTCTCACTTCTTTTTGCTTTTTTAATATTCGGAAAATTTATTTCTTACTTGATTGGAAACAGCGCCACTTTCTCGATTGATTTACAAATTGTTGCAACATCGATAGCTGGTTTTGTATTATTATATCTTATTAAGTTGATCGAATTAATTAGGGGCAGGAAATACTAAAAATAAACTTCAACATTTATTCCGATCCGGCAGCCTGAAGTTTTTCAGTCCTCTCAGCTAATTTAAGCTGCTCAATCAAATCGTTTAAATCCCCGTTAATAATATTTGAGAGATTGTAGAGCGTTAGCCCAATCCTGTGGTCGGTCATTCTGTTTTGCGGGAAATTATATGTACGTATCTTATCACTTCTATCTCCGCTTTTCACCATTGATTTCCTTTGAGCAGAAATTTCATCATTATGTTTTTTTAGTTCGAGATCATAAATCCTCGCCTTCAAAACCTTTAATGCTTTTTGTCTATTTTTTAATTGCGACCTTTCATCCTGGCACTGAACGACAATGCCGGTTGGAAGATGCGTCATACGAACAGCAGTTTCAACTTTGTTTACGTTTTGTCCTCCCGCCCCCCCCGAACGAAAAATATCTATCTTCAAATCATTAGGATTTATTTCTACTTGGACATCTTCTGCTTCGGGAAGAACTGCCACTGATGCAGCGGAAGTATGCACCCTCCCATTGGCTTCAGTTTCCGGCACACGCTGAACTCTGTGAACGCCGCTTTCAAATTTTAAATCACCATAAACACCTTCACCTTCAATCGTAAAAACAGCTTCTTTCAGACCGCCAAGGCCAGTTTCGCTGATGTCTATGAATTCAACTTTCCAATTTCTTGTTTCGGCAAACCTTGTGTACATTCTGAAAAGATCGTAAGCAAATAGAGCAGCTTCTTCTCCACCGGTGCCGGCTCGTATTTCAAATATCACACTTTTATTATCGTTCGGATCTTTTGGAAGAAGCAGCAATTTTATATCGTCCTCCATCAGAGTTTTTTGATTTTCTAATTCTTCAAGTTCAACCTCGGCAAGTGCTTCAAGCTCTTTATCAACACCCGAGTTTATTACTTCCTTGTTGCCCTGAATATTTTTTATCAATTGGAAATATTTTTCATAAGATTCAACTATGCTTTCCAGTTCACTTCTTTCTTTGCTGAGATTTATTATTTTATCTCTCTCATTCATCACTTCAGGATCGGAGAGCATCTGGTTAATCTGTTCGTATCTTATTTTGATTTTTTCTAATTTACTTAGTAAGTCCATTGGTTTTATTCATTTTTGGATTGCAAATATAGCAAACCTAAATTTCAATTTCTAAATTACTATTAATAAGGAGTTAGATGGAAGGATTCGGCAAACCTGCTAAACAAAATTTTTTTACCACACTTAATATAATTTTTATAGCTCTTTCTGCTGGGCAATTGATTTTTTTCGGAGTTATATTTTTTATTACAAGTCAGGAAAGTATTCAGAAAAACTTGGAGTTAGATTCGATACTGCTTTATCTTAGTCCTGTCTATTCTATTTCGATGGTTTTTCTCTCAAAAATTTTATACAATAAAAATTCGCAAAGTATTGATAAGTCGCTGGATGTTAAAAGCAAAGCTATGAAGTATCGTACGGCATCAATTGTTAATTGGGCGATGCTCGAAAGTGCAAATCTATTTTCATTAGTTAGCTTTCTAATAACCGGCAATTTTGTGCATCTGTTAATTTTTACCGGCGTTTTTGCGGGGTTTATTTTAAATCGTCCATCCAAAGAAAAATTTATTAATGATTACAATGTCACAAGCGATGAAATAAATAATTTATAGATTTATTTATCCTTATCAATATTTTAAATAGAATATATCAAGTAAAAAATTGAAAAACTTTAACATCCCAAATATTTACAGAAGTTCCTTTTTAACTAAAATTAAGAATACGCGTAAAGATCTTGATCCAAGAAAAAAAGATTTTACACCAACGTTATTAGATTTTGGTGCAGTTAGATTTTTTCTTGCACGCCATTTCGGATTCTGTTATGGTGTAGAAAATGCAATTGAAATTGCTTACAAAACGATCGAAGAAAATACCGGTAAAAGAATTTTTTTGTTAAGTGAGATGATTCATAACCCGGGTGTAAATAATGATCTTCAAAATCTTGGGGTACAGTTTTTAATGGATACATCGGGAAAACAAACAATCGATTGGAATGAGCTAAGCAAAGATGATATTGTAATCATACCTGCTTTTGGAACTACACTTGAGATTGAACAAAAGCTAAATGACATTGGAATAAATCCTTATAGTTACAATACAACCTGCCCATTTGTAGAAAAAGTTTGGAACAGAAGTAATCAACTTGGGGATGACGATTTTACTGTTATAATTCACGGCAAGTCTTACCACGAAGAAACTCGTGCAACTTTTTCACACAGCAAAACAAAAGCAGCTTCTGTTATTGTCAGAGATATTGAGGAAACAAAATTGCTTGCGCCTTTTATCTCCAAAGAAAAACAGGATGAAGAATTTTATAAGGTATTTGCAGGAAAATTTTCTGCTGGGTTTGATGCTGATAAGGATTTACAAAAAATCGGAGTAGTAAATCAAACTACGATGCTTGCTACAGAAACTCAAGCAATTGCTGATTTGTTAAAAGACACGATGATAAAAAAATATGGTATCGAAAATCTTAAAGAGCATTTTGCTGACACACGTGATACACTATGTTATGCAACTAATGATAACCAGGAAGCTACCTACGGCTTGTTAAAAACTAATGCTGATTTTGCTGTTGTGGTTGGTGGGTATAATTCATCAAACACTTCGCACATTGTTGAGTTGTGTGAAGAAAAATTGCCAACTTATTTTATTTCTTCAGAAGAAAAAGTTTTAAATAATAAAGTTATTAGACATTTCAACATACATCAGCAGAAAGAAATTGAAACGGAAGATTATCTGCCCTCGAAAGATGTTATTGATATTATTTTAACCAGTGGTGCAAGTTGTCCCGATGCAGTAGTTGAAACAGTTTTGAGGAAGGTTCATTCATTCTTTCCAAATGCTAAAAATGTTGATGAAGTGATTAATAGTTTTTTAGGAAGCTAATGGAAGAAAATAGTACACTGATTTATTAAGATTGATTATGATTTTTTAAGACAATGATTAATCTTAATGAATCATAAGAATCAGCGTACTATTGTTTTAATTCTTACCTTTACTTGTTCAAATTCATTTAATAATCTGCTAAACAAATCTTTAACGGATGGAATATCATTAATCATTCCCACACCTTGCCCGGCTTCAAGTTCACCTTCAATTAAATCGCCTTCAAAGATTCCTGCACGTTCACGTTTTGCCCCGAGAAGTTCTCTCAATTGTAGTTCATTCCATCCTTCATTTTCAGCTTTCACAGCACGGAATGCAAAACCATTTTTCATCATTCTTACCAATCCAATTTTCTTAAATGCAAGAGTGGTATCCTGATCACCAGCCTTAACAATTTCTTGCTTATAATTTTCATGTGCCGAAGATTCAACCGTTGCAGCAAAACGAGTTCCGATTTGTACACCTTCTGCACCAAGAGAAAGTGCGGCTAAAATTCCTCTGCCATCAACAATTCCGCCAGCGGCGATAACAGGAATGTTTAACTTATCTACCAATTGTGGAATCAAACAAAATGTTGTTAGTTGATCTGCTCCGTTATGTCCACCAGCTTCAACTCCCTCACCAACCACAGCATCACATCCAGCTTCCTGAGCCTTTAATCCGTATTTAAGATTAGCAACAACGTGAACAACGGTGCCTCCATTTTCTTTTAAAAGTGAAGTAAAAGTTTTTGGATTCCCAGCAGATGTAAAAAAGATTTTTACTCCTTCATCAAGACAAACCTGAACAAGTTCATTAGCATCTTTTCTGAGCAAAGGAATATTAACACCGAATGGTTTATTTGTTGCTGTTTTACATTTTTGAATGTGTTCACGCAGTAAATCAGGTTTCATTGAACCTGCGCCAATCAATCCTAAACCGCCGCAATTAGAAACTGCTGAAGCTAATCTCCATCCTGAAACCCAAACCATTCCGGCTTGAATTATTGGATAATTAATGCGTAATAATTCTGTGATTTTTGTTTTCATTTTAGTTTCAAGAGTTAATTAAATAATATTTAAAAGATAGTTAAATCCTGCTAAAGTTATTTTGTATCTCATGAGGGGATTAGTTAAATTTGGCACTCAAAAATCAAGCATAGCAAATTAAAAAATCATTAAAGGAATATTAAAAGATGTCATTTTTCTTCACATCAGAATCAGTTTCTGAAGGTCATCCGGATAAAGTTAGCGATGCGATATCCGATGGAATATTAGATGCAATTTATGCAAAGGATCCGGAAGCCAGAGTTGCTTGCGAAACATTTGTTACAACAGGATTGGTATTAGTCGGCGGTGAAATTACTACAAAAACTTATATCGATGTTCCTGCTGTAGTGAGAGAAACCGTAAAAAAAATTGGATATACTAAAGCTGATTATAAATTTGACTCAGAATCTTGTTCGGTATTAAACGCAATACATTCACAATCTCCCGATATTGCAATGGGTGTTGATACCGGCGGTGCAGGTGATCAGGGAATTATGTTTGGTTATGCTTGCGATCAAACTCCTGAACTTATGCCAATGCCGATTGTTTTTGCTCATAAACTTGTTAAAAAGCTTGCCGATATTAGAAAGAAAAATAATGGATTAATGCCGTACCTGCGACCCGATGCAAAATCACAAGTTACCATAGAATATTCTGATAGTGGAAAACCGATGAGAGTAGATGCTGTTGTTATTTCTACTCAACATGATGGTGATGCAAAACAAAGCAAGATAAAATCTGATGTTATTCAGAACGTTATTAAAAAAGTTATCCCGGCAAAATATTTAGATAAGAATACGAAATATTTTGTTAATCCAACCGGCAGATTTGAAATTGGCGGACCACATGGTGACAGCGGATTAACAGGCAGAAAAATTATTGTTGATACTTACGGCGGCTGGGCACCGCATGGCGGCGGCGCATTTTCTGGTAAAGATCCAAGTAAAGTTGATAGAAGTGCAACCTATGCTGCAAGACATATTGCAAAAAATGTTGTTGCTGCTAAACTTGCTAAAGAATGTTTGGTTCAGGTTTCTTATGCAATCGGTGTAGCAGAACCAATCTCTGTTTTTGTTGATACAAAAGGAACAGGAGTAATTTCTGATTCTGAAATTTCTAAGATGATCCAGAAAGAAGTTGATCTTACTCCCAAAGGAATTATTTCACGATTAAAATTAAGAAGACCAATCTATCAAGCAACATCTTCTTATGGTCATTTTGGTAGAAGTGAAAAAGAATTTACGTGGGAAGCTCTTGATCTTGTCCCTGTGTTTAAGAAGTATGCAAAAAAATAATTATAGCGTTATTGAACTTTCTGATAAAGTATTTGTGTTTAGTAATCGTTGAATAAAATAAAAATTACAAAATCAATAAAAGGAAATAATAATGAGTGTAACACTCGATAAAAAAATTGACTTAACTCTTCCATACAAAGTTAAAGATATTAAATTAGCTGAATGGGGAAGAAAAGAAATAGAATTAGCCGAGGTAGAAATGCCCGGCTTGATGGCATTGAGAGATGAGTTTAAAGGAAAAAATCCACTTAAAGGCGCACGCATTGCCGGGTGTTTACACATGACAATACAAACTGCTGTATTGATTGAAACATTGGTTGAACTTGGTGCAGAAGTAAAATGGTCATCTTGCAACATCTTTTCTACACAAGATCATGCTGCTGCTGCAATTGCTGCTGCTGGAGTTCCGGTTTTTGCATGGAAAGGTATGAACGAAACAGAATTTAATTGGTGCATTGAGCAAACATTATTTTTTGGCGATGAATCAAGACCACTCAATATGATTCTTGATGACGGCGGTGATTTAACAAATATGGTTCTCGATCAATATCCTGAATTAACTTCAGGAATTAAAGGACTTTCTGAAGAAACAACAACTGGCGTTCATCGTTTATATGAGAGAATGGAAAAAGGAACACTTCCAATTCCAGCAATAAATGTAAACGATTCAGTTACAAAATCTAAGTTTGATAATAAATATGGCTGTCGAGAATCATTAGTAGATGCAATCCGCAGAGCAACGGATTTAATGCTTGCTGGTAAAGTTGCTGTTGTCGCTGGCTTTGGTGATGTTGGTAAAGGATCTGCAGAGTCATTAAAAAATTCGCATGTTAGAGTTATCGTAACGGAGATTGATCCAATTTGTGCACTTCAAGCTGCAATGGAAGGTTACGAAGTAAAGAAGATGGATGATGCTGTTAAAGAAGCTGATATTGTTGTTACTTGTACAGGAAATATGAATATAGTAACTGACAGACATTTTAAATCTTTAAAAGATAAAGCTGTTGTTTGTAACATCGGGCATTTTGATACTGAAATTGATATGGCTTGGTTAAACAAAAATTATGGCAAAACTAAAAACACTATTAAACCACAGGTTGATAAATACACAATTGATGGTAAAGATATTATCGTTCTTGCAGAAGGCAGATTGGTTAATCTTGGATGTGCAACAGGACACCCTTCTTTTGTAATGTCAAACTCATTTACAAATCAAACACTCGCTCAGTTAGAACTCTGGAACCATCCTGAAAGATATGAGAACAAAGTTTACACTTTGCCAAAACATCTTGATGAAAAAGTTGCAAGATTACACTTAAAGAAAATTGGTGTTGAGATTGATACTTTAACTCCAGAACAAGCTAAGTATATTGGAGTAACAGTAGAGGGACCATTTAAACCCGATTATTATAGATATTAAAATAATTTAATATCTGATTGAAAGACTCGCAGTTCGCGGGTCTTTTTTTTATCTCAACAAATCTATTAATGCCTCTTCAAGTTTTTCAAACTTAAATTTATATCCACTCTTTAATAACTTTTCAACACAAACTCTTTGACTTGCAGTTACAACTTCAGAAGCTTCACCAACGACTAACTTTAAAATAAATTTTGGAACGGGGAAAAAAGAAGGACGATGTAAAACTTTTCCAAGAGTTTGCGCAAGCTCTTTCATTGTTACTGTATTTGCTGAAGCCGCATTTACTGCACCTGATAAATTTTTATTATCAATTGCAAATAAATATATTCCAACTATATCCTCAATGTGTAACCAGGATGCCCATTGTTTTCCATTACCGAGCGGGCCACCAATAAAAAATTTAAATGGAGGCAGCATTTGTTTAAGTGCACCATCTTCTGAACTTAAAACTAATCCAGTTCTTATTTGAACACTTCTCACACCAGATGTTTCAACTTTTGCTGATTCATTTTCCCATACCTCGCAAACATCGGCTAAAAAATCATTTCCCTTTGGAGAGTTTTCATTCAAGACTCTTTCCCCACAATCTCCATAGTATCCAATTCCGGATGCTGACACAAAGACTTTAGGTTTATTAGCGCAGGATTTAATTGAGTCAATTAAATTTTTTGTACTCACTACTCTTGATTCTAAAACTGCTCTCTTAAATTTATCATTCCATCTTTTTGAAAATAGATTTGTTCCTGCAAGATGAACAACTGCATCTACGTTTTCAAGTTTAGATTTCCATTTTTCAGGTTTATGATAATCCCACTCAACAAATTCTTTTACGTTAGGCAAAATAGATTTAGCTTTCTTAATATCCCTACTAAAGATAATTACTTCATCGTTTCTATCTAACAAAGCTTGAACAAGTTTTTTCCCAATTAAACCTGTTGAGCCGGTAATGACTATTTTTTTTATCACAATATTAGTTTAGTGTTTAATTTAAAAATGCAGTAATATTAGCCCCAAAAAAGGAAATATTAACCGACATCTGAATTTAGCAGCATAATATTTTTATAATTTCTGTAAATTAATTTAGGTCTAATTCTTGTGTATTTATTTATTCTTTTTAACAAAATAATATGAAATTATTTGTTGCCAATCGAAAAATATTATTTAAATTAAATAATAATTAATTGGACATTGAAATGATTAATCATTAAATTTCTATAAATTTAAGTATTAGATTAAAATAAATCTGTGCATCTAATAAAATTTTAGATTTTTTATAAAATTGAAAATTACATTTAAGAGGATATTATGAAAAAAATATTTTTACTACTCGTTTCATTTCTGCTTATAGATATGACTTCGGCTCAAGTGGCAACACATGTTGTTGTTGCTGAAGTTTTTGGAGGGGGTGGAAATGTCGGTGCTCCATATTTAAATGACTATATTATTCTCTACAACCCTACTGGCGCAAGTGTAAATCTTTCTGGTATGTCTGTTCAGCTTGCTTCAGCTACTGGCGGCACATATTCAGTTACAAATTTGACAGGCAGCATCCCTGCCGGTTCTTATTTTATGATTCAGGAAGCTGCCGGCAGCGGGGGAAACGGAGTACCCCTGCCTTTTCATCCTGATGTAATCGGTTCAATATTAATATCTCCAACCGGAGGGAAAGTCGCATTTGTAAGTAATACAATAGCAATAACCGGGCTCGCTGACCCAGATGTAATTGATTTTGTGGGTTATGGAACCGCAAACGAATCCGAAGGCGGCAGCCCTGCACCAGCCGGGTCTGATGTTGCAAGTATTCGAAGAAAGGATAATTCCGGGAATAATACTTATGGGAGTAATGGCAGCGGTTGGGATTCCGGTGTTAATGCAAATGATTTCTTTGTTCAGGGCAGCCTTAACTTAATTCCTAACTATCCGCTCGCTTCTACTTCCTTTGCTAATCACCTGGTTATTGCGGAAGTTTATGGGTCAGGCGGATTAACCGGCGCTTCTTACACAAATGACTATGTAGTACTTTATAATCCTTCAAACTCCGGACAAGACGTTTCAACTTGGTCTCTTCAATATGCCAATGCTACCAATACAGTATGGAATGTCCTAAACCTGAACGGTACAATCGCTCCCCATACTTATTATCTCATTCAGTTGGCTTCAAGTGGAGGATCTGGAAATCCCCTGCCCACTCCAAACTTAGTTGGAACAACTAACATCCGTCAGTTAAGAGGAAAACTTGCAATTGTTAGAAACCAAACCGCATTAACAGTCGCCAATCCGGTAACAACCAGTACTGATATCGTGGATTTTGTAGGATGGGGGACAACTACTAATGGTTTTGAAGGCTCCGGAACTGCTACGCAAGCTCCTGATAATAGCAGCAGTATAAGACGAAAAGATAATAACGGAAACAACACTTATGGCTTGACAAACGGAAGCGGATGGGATGCCAATAATAATGCAAGTGATTTCTATATCGAATCTAATATCATTGCTAACCCACCTCTTAATAGTAATTTTTTAGCCAACCAGGTTGTGATTGCCGAAATTTATGGCGGCGGCGGTAATCCTGGGGCTACTTATCTTAACGATTATATAGTTTTGTACAACCCGACCGCTACACCAGTAGATTTATCTACCTGGTCTCTGCAATATAAAACTGCAACTCTTACAACTGGCAGTTGGTCTAAATTAAATCTTACCCAGACTATCGGAGCTCAATCTTACTATCTTGTTAGGTTTGCTTCTGCCGGACCAAATGGGATTCCACTTCCCATATTCCCGAATGACTCAACCACTGTTATTGGGTTGGGAAATAGCAGCGGCAAAGTTGCACTTGTAAATAATCAGACCACTTTAGTAGGTGACTTTGCTTTACCAAATGCAAGTGTTATTGATTTTGTCGGCTATGGTAGTACTGCAACAATGTTTGAAGGATTTGGACCTGCTAACGGAGCTGCTAATGCTACTACGAGTGTCCGCAGAAAAGATAATAACGGTAATAATACGTATGGTGTAGTTGACGGCAGTGGTTGGGATTCCGACAATAACAATGCTGACTTTTATTTTGGAACTGATTTAATTACTGTTCCACCTCTGCCTGTTGAACTGACTTCTTTCTCTGCAATTATTATCAACAATGCTGTTCAACTAAATTGGGAGACTTCTACCGAAGTAAATAACTATGGGTTTGAGGTTCAGAAACTGCAATCAGAATTAAGCAGTGCTGAGTGGGAAAGTCTCGGCTTTATAGAAGGATACGGCAACAGCAATTCGCCTAAGCAGTATTCTTTTGTAGATAAAGCAATTAACGGCTCACAAAAGTTTTCTTACAGGTTAAAACAAATTGATAACGACGG
>Ga0172373_10006194_pt1 | contig 16016 bp, 16 predicted proteins | sample Lak10m_2_FD_114546 | JGI IMG/M metagenome (GOLD analysis project Ga0172373, IMG submission 114546) | Freshwater microbial communities from Kabuno Bay, South-Kivu, Congo - kab_092012_10m | ecosystem: Environmental > Aquatic > Freshwater > Lake | place: Democratic Republic of the Congo...
ACCTTTCCACTGGTCATCGGTGAGCCGTTCAAATTGCGGTTGCATATCGTATAAGTTTTGTCGCTTACAAGATACGCCGATGGCCTTTTTTTACTGGATTAACTTTTTGAACATACTCTAAAGCAAAAGGAAAAAGCTCTGTTGGAAATCTTTAACGCTTACGGCCAAAAGGTTAGAGAGGTGCCCGTGATTGGCGAAACAGGTACGATCATTGTGCCTATAGAAACCCTTCCCTCTGGTGTTTATTTTTACACACTTGACGGCGTGGCCTTTGGGCAACTGGTCATTAGTTGTTAATCAACATAACAAGCCATGCCTTTTGAATATTCCAATAGGCATTGCTTATTATTTAAGCTCGAGAAATGAAAGCCACATATGTTATTGTTTTTTTTATGGTTCCACTGCTGGTTCAGGGGCAAAAGTTTGATAACAATTGGGTTATCGGACATGATTACAACATAAATGATGATGAACACGGTAGAATTACCCTATGTTTCAACATCTCTCCTCCTGAAATAAATTACGATATTGGTACCGTAAATATGAACATGTTCGTTACCAATACCAGTATGTCTGACTCGGATGGGAATTTGTTGTTTTATTCTAATGGATGCAATATTGCCAATAATGATGGCCAAATTATTCTAAACGGCCATGATATTAATCCCGGATATTACCATACAAGGCTCTGTGATGAAATTGGCAGGGGTTACTCTGCTGGATACTCAAGCGCTGTAATTCTCCAACTCCCTGAAAGCGACTCGATATATTATATGTTCCACAGTAGTATAAAATATATCCCTCCCCCCCAGGAAGATGCCTATGTAGATAGGCTACAATATAGCATCATTAAAACTTCTGCGAATAAAAAGTTGGTATTGGAAAAAAACACTCCCATTATTATTGATTCGCTTGCGTCTGGAGAGTTAAATGCTGTAAAACATGCAAACGGAAAGGATTGGTGGGTGGTCCAACCGAAAAGATATAGCAACGAATATTATATTTTCCTTTTTACAAAAAATGGGGTTACGGATACATTAACTCAAATTATTGGAGATTTATCCCCAATAAACTCAGACTTATCAGGGCAAGCAAGTTTTTCTCCATTGGGAGATAAAATGGTCAGATACTACCCAAATGAAGATATTCAGTTGCTAGAGTTTGACCGCGAAACAGGTACTTTTGTTAACTACTCAACCATTAAACTAGATGTAGGAACATCACTGGCCTTTGCTGGTGGCTGTTCATTTTCTCCTAATGGTCAATATTTGTACGTTGCAGCACTTACCAACATCTATCAATTTGATATGACTGCATCTGATATTAGTGCTACCCAAACCACTGTCGCAACCTGGGATGGTTTTGTAGATCCAATAGCTATATCGTTTCTTACCTGCCAACTCGGTCCCGATTGCAAAATCTATATCCTTGGCGGCGGCGATACCAAATACTACCATATCATCCACAATCCCGATGAACCAGGTCTTGCCTGTAATGTAGAGCAGCGCGGCCTGGTGCTGCCCACGCCCAGCGGTGCCAGTATTCCATATTTTCCCAATTATCGACTGGGGCCAATAGACAATCCAGGCCTGCCATGTTCTCCTGTAGTGGCCATGAATCACCCACCCTTACCATTGCCAGAAGTCCATGTTTGGCCTAATCCAGCGCATGATCAACTTGGTTTTTCCCTGGTAGAAAACTCAATTAAAAGTATTAGCCTTCGGGATGCCCTGGGGCGCGTTGTGAAAACAGTCAGCCTTGGTAGCAGTAGTGGAACCTATACTATGTCCGTTTCTGATCTGGCAGGCGGGCTTTATTTTTGGGAAATTGAAGATGTGAAAGGACGTAGTTTGGCGGGGAAGGTTATTATTCAATGATTTTCCTAAAGGCTAAAACCAGCGTTTGCGTGCGCTTAACCGCAGAGCTTCGCAGAGTACGACGCAGAGTTACGCAGAGAAAGATACCTCTGCGGTTAAAAAAGCAGCGCTCCTGGTGGAGCCAGGTCTGCAGAAAGGAGGCTTCGGGGATATTCCCGAAAAGGAGCCGGTATTGGCCGGATGGAAACTGCCACAGTCACCCGAAATTATTTCTCTTTCAAACGAATCTCGAGTACCCTGATAATGGCAAGATACCCGAAAAACAGCAGCAGCCGCACAGTCCAGCGGGCAAACTCCGGGAGTAAAGGCGCTGCCCACCACGATATCGCTGCCAGTAAAAGTGCCAGAAAGGCATAAAAAAGCATGCGCCCCAACTGATAGGGTACCGGATAATGTTTTTTGCCAGTGAACCAGGTTGCCCATGACATGAATGCGTAACAGACGACGGTGACGTATGCGGCTCCGGTGTACCCATATCGGGGTATGAGTACCAGATTCAGCAATATGGTTATCACTGCTCCTGCAATGGAAATGACAGCTCCCAACCCGGTGCGGTCTTTCAGCCTGTACCAGACTGAAAAATTGTAATACACGCCGAGCAACAGATTGGCCATGAGCAGCACCGGTACCACATGCAGTCCGCCGTGGTATTTGGGCGCGATGAAATATTTGACCACATCCAGAAACAGCAGGATGCCGAGCATACCGGTGGCACCTGCCACGGTGAACCATTTGGTCACTTCCGCCTGCGTACGCATGGCGTCCTTGTCGCCCGCATGCCGGAAAAAGAAAGGCTCGGCGGCATATCTGTACGCCTGCGTGAACAGGGTAATCAGGGCCGCCAGTTTGTAATTGGCGCCGAAAATACCTACCTGCCCCAGATTTTCTTCAACCGTGCCGGGAAGCAGGTACTTCAGCATGGAGCGACTGAACATTTCGTCCACAATACCGGCCAGACTCACGATAATCAGCGGCGCGGCATACTTGATCATACGCACCCAGAGCTCCGTATCAAAACTGAATCCGATCCTCCTGAATTCCGGAAGGAGCAGCAGTACCGTTACTGCACTGGCAATCAGGTTGGAGAGAAAGACATATCCTGCTCCGGTATCAGCCGACCACACATGGTGAACCCAGTCTTGTCCGTTCGTGGCAGCCCACGGACAATAGAGCAGCCAGAACAGGTTCATCAGGATATTGACCGTTATATTGATCAGCCTGACAGATACAAAACGAATGGGGCGCTGTTCCAGTCTGAGTCGCGCAAAGGGCAATTCGGCCAGACAATCGAGGCCCAGAATCAGGGCGAACCAGCGAACATACTCGGGGTGGTCATGATACTGGAGGAAGTCCGCCACCGGAGCCGCAAAAATCAGCAGTAACAGAGTTATTATCGCTGTGCTGCCCATAACAGAGAGCATACCCGTCGAAAATGCCCTGCTGCGATCTTCTTTGGGCGTGCCGAACCGGAAAAAGGCCGATTCCATCCGGTAGGAGAAAATAACCATCAGGAATGCCGAGGTGGCATACAGATCTACTACTGCGCCGAAGTCGCTCGTGTCGCGCAGCGTGCGCGTGTGCAGGGGTACGAGCAGCATCATGTTCAGTACCCGGCCGAGCATACTGCTCAGTCCGTACAGGGCGGTCTCACCGGCCAGTTTCTTCAGAAGCGACATATCAGATATCTTTCAGGCGGCGAAGTTCCATCTTTTCCGGAAAAAAACAGGCACCGGTGTCGAATACCGGTGCCTGTAAATAAACAAGCTCTTATGCAGCTGTTTTCTCCTTCTGACGCACGAGTTGACGTTTGAGCGTATCAACTGAGGCTGTGAGCGCCGATTCAAACGTGCGGCTGGTCTTTTTATCCATCAGCCAGCCACCCGGAGCGTGCAGCCTGATTTCTGTAATTTTTTCCTGTACAGAGGTGCCATTGTCCTGCAGTTTGAGGAGTACCTCTACTTCCACCGGCCGTTTGAAAAACCTCGAAAGGCGGTTGAGCTTCTCTTCAATGAATGTGATCAATTTCACATCTGCCTGAAAGTGAATGGCTTTCACATTAATTTTCATCATACTAATCTGATTTTTAATGGTGAAGGATTTGGGTTTGGTGCGATTCCCGAAGGTCGCTGTTTGTTACTGCAAGTATAAGTACCTGCCAGTGAAAAGTGCAAGGGGTAAAATTGTCTTTCGTCGTTAAAATAACACTGTTCGTCAAGTGCCGCGGCAGACTGGAATATCCGGGTTAGTGCCGGAAATTTGAGGAATATACCCTGGTTAAATATTGTAATCCCTCAAAATACCGCAAATTATGGCCGTAACTTGTCAGATTAAGTGTTCCTTTATATTGTGTTTATGGTTTATTTCTATTTTTACGGTTGAATCAACTAATGACGGAATATGTCCAACAGAAGACAATTTATCAGAAGACTTGGCGGACTCGCCGCTGCCATTACCACCTCTTCGCTTACCGATCTGGCAGCGCGGGAGCGATACGAAATGCTGGAGCTTCACCGCAGGAAAAACTATTCGGCCAGCGACAGGATTCGTGTCGGTGTGATTGGGATGGGTATTATAGGTGTCCGAAATACCCGTACTTTTCTGGAGCTGCCCGGCGTCGAGCTGGCTGCCGTCTGCGATTTGTACACAGGCCGGCTCGAGCGGGCAAAGGAACTGTACGGCAAGCAGTTGTTCACTACAAAGGATTATCGCGAACTGCTCGTGCGGCCTGATATAGACGCCATTATAGTATGTACCTCCGACAACTGGCACGATCGCATCTCCATAGATGCCATGCGCGCGGGCAAGGCGGTTTACTGTGAAAAGCCGCTGGTGCACCAGTTGTCGCAAGGAAGCGAACTGATGCGGGTGCAGAAGGAGACGGGTGCCATACTTCAGGTGGGCAGTCAGCGGGTAAGCAGTATCGTGTATGCCAAGGCCAAAGAATTGTACAAAGCCGGTGAAATCGGACAACTGAACTCGGTAGAGGCTGCTTTTGACAGACAAAGTGTGCTCGGTGCCTGGAAATATACCATGCCACTGGATGCTTCGCCGGAGTCTGTTGACTGGCAGCGGTTTGTACGGGGCAAGGACAAGTCGTCGTTTGACCCCAAAAAATTCTTCTGGTGGCGTAACTACAGGGAATATGGCACAGGTGTGGCTGGCGATCTGTTTGTGCACCTGCTGTCGGGACTGCACTTCCTCACGGATTCGCTCGGGCCCTCCCGGATATTTGCTACCGGCGACCTGTGTTACTGGAAAGACGGGCGCAATGTGCCTGATGTGATGACCGCCGTGCTGGAGTATCCCGAATCGCCGCAGCACAAGGCATTTCAGGTGACCCTGCGGGTGAATCTGATGAGCGGGATGGGCGATACGGCCACTACCCGTTTTGTGGGTACCGAGGGAGTGATGGATTTTGGCTGGACCGACTTCACCGTCAAACGCAGCAAGATTCCTGTGGCCCCGGGTTATGGCGGCTGGGACAGTTTTGAAACCTATCCGACGAGTATGCAGGAACGCATCAGAAAACAGTATGATGCCACTTACTCGCAGGCTGACAGACAGGCACCGACGCTGTCTGATCTGAGATATGCGGCACCGGAGGGTTACAGTGATTCAAAGGATCACTTCGCCAGTTTCTTTGCTGCGGTCAGAAAAGAGATGCCCGTGGTGGAGGATGCGGCCTTTGGATTCAGGGCTGCAGCGCCGTGTCTTGCCTGTAATGAAAGTTATTTCAGGAGAAAAGCAGTTCACTGGGATCCTGTTCAGATGAAAGAGAAAAACGTCCGGGGTTGAGAAATTTTGGCCGTTTCACCGGATTCCGGTAATTTCGCACCACTAAAATTGAAAAAAGATGTCTGAGGCAAAGCACAACTACTCTGAGGCCGCTATCCGGGCTGTATTTGAACTCCAGCAAAAGCATCAGTGGGAGGTTGCCCGCTCGGGTGCGCGCGAGCGCATAGCAAGGCTCAGGCGGCTTCACGATGCTGTAATACGGTACAGGGATGAAATTGAGGCTGCCGCGCACGCCGACTTCGGAAAGCCGGGTATAGAAACGGTACTCTCCGAAATTGGTCCCGTGACCACAGAAATCAGGCATGCTATTCGGCATCTGCGCTCCTGGATGACGCCGAAAAGGGTATCAACACCTATGTTTCTGGTGGGTACCTGGTCTAAAATTCTTTACGAGCCCAAGGGTGTCTGCCTGATTATTTCCCCCTGGAATTTTCCCTTCAACCTCACTTTTGTGCCGCTGGTATCGGCAATTGCAGCCGGAAACTGTGTCATTCTGAAGCCCTCAGAGTTCACTCCGCACAGTTCGGCGCTGATGCGCAAGATCGTTGCCGAGTGTTTTCCACCGGAGGAGGTGGCGTTGTTTGAAGGCGATGCGGAAGTTTCACAGGAACTGCTCAAGCTGCCCTTCAACCATATATTTTTCACGGGCAGTCCGGCAGTTGGCAAGATTGTCATGCGTGCAGCGGCTGAAAATCTGACTTCAGTTACGCTCGAACTGGGCGGTAAAAGCCCGGTTTTTGTGGATGAAAATACAAATATAGACCATGCTGCCGCCAAAGTGGCCTGGCTCAAGTGCATGAACGCCGGACAAATATGTATTGCTCCGGACTATGTACTCGTACACGAGCGCGTACACGATGCGTTCGTACAGGCGCTCGTGAAAAAAATCCGCTCTTTTTACGGAGAAACAGAAGAAGCCCGGCGTCAGTCGCCCGACTATTGCCGGCTGGTAAGCCAGAAACACCACGCACGTGTGGCTTCTCTTTTCCGGGATGCGGTGGAGCGCGGTGCAAAGGTGCACACGGGTGGCGGTGAAAATACGTCCGAGCGATTCCTGGATCCTGCTGTACTCACCGATGTTCCGGAAGGAGCTGCTATCTGGGAGGAAGAAATTTTTGGTCCGGTACTGCCAGTCAGGCCGTACAAAACACTCGATGAGGCACTGGCTTTTGTGAATGCCCGTCCGCGTCCGCTGGCTGTTTATATTTTCAGCAACGACAAACGCTACACAGGCAGGATACATGAAGGCACGAGGGCTGGTGGCGGCACCATCAATGACTGCGGTATCCATTTTTATCAGCCCAATATGCCGTTTGGCGGGGTGAATAACAGTGGTATCGGCGGGTGTCATGGAGAAGCCGGCTTTCTGGAGTTCTCCAACCAGCGTGGAGTAACCTGGCAGAACCGGATTTTCCCGCACACCAACATGTTTTTGCCACCATACGGTTCAAAAATCTCCCGTCTTCTTGGCGAGGCGGTTATTAAATGGTTCTAGGACAAACCCGAACAATAAAACTGCTCAATTTTCAAACCCGATCATGAAAAGAACCCTGCTACTGGCAGCCATCTTAGCTGTGCTGGCCGCAGCTGCATGGTATGCCATCTCACAGCAAAATACCAAAAGTTCAAAAATTTCCTGGGATATGGACTTTGCAGTCCGGAATACCGACGATATCGGCAAAATATTCATTGCTGATCGGGAAAACCGTACAGCTACGCTTGAGCGCAAGGATGGCGGCTGGATTTATAATGGAAAGTATCCGGCACGTCAGACGGCGGTTGATATTCTTCTCGAAACGGTCAGTCGTCTCAATGTGCAGTATATCCCGCCCGAAGTATCGAAGAATACCATGATCAGGGAGCTGGCTGCTGATGGAATCAAGGTCGAGATTTACGACCGGAACAACAAACCCCTGAAGATATATTATGTGGGTGGTATCACTGCCGATGAGAAAGGCACCATCATGCTCATGGAGGGCTCAGAAAAGCCGTATGTGGTACATATTCCCTCTTTTGTCGGACAGGTCAGGGTACGATATCTGCTAGGCGACGATAACTGGCGTGACAGGGCAATTTTCTCCGAAAAACCCGAAAAAATCCGGGAAATCAGTGTGGAATACCCGCAGCGCAAGAGCGAGTCCTTTATACTGGAGAAAAAGGGAGATCTGGATTATTCAGTCAGGCCCTATTTTTCAACAACTTCGGTCAGCAGGCTCCCGCAGCGAAAGGGGGTAGCGGAGGGTTATCTGCTTCAGTTCGAGAGTCTGGGCGCCGAGGCGTATGAAACCACCAATCCGTTCCGTGACTCGGTCACAGCACTGGTGCCCTTTGCCATTGTCACAGTCAGGCGTGAAGACGGTAGTGAGCGGCAGGCTCGGTTCTGGCCCACAACTGTTCAGTATGAACGGGCAACAGGTGTTCCGTTTGTACACCGATATTTTGCGGAGGTGGACAAATCCGACTTCATGCTGATTCAGGATCGGGTATTTGGTCCAATATTCAGGGGCTACTCCTTCTTTTTTACTCCCAACGACGGAGAAATCCGGCGCTGATCAAAAAGGATATCCCACCGCGAGATTCGGATTGAAATCCCTCAGTTGCATTTTCGAAATCAGGTTCGGAACCCAGTACTTGCCGGTAACCGGATCAGGATAAGGGTTTCTCAGGGGTAATCCGAAGTCAAGCCTGATGACAAAGTAGTCGAAGTCACCGCGGATACCGAATCCGGTGCCCAGCGCGATGTTCCTGTACGAGTCCAGATTGAGCCGGGAGCCCGGCCTGTCGGTATCCTCCCGTATTGTCCAGATATTTCCGGCGTCGAGAAAGAATGCCCCTCTGAAATAGGGGAACAGCGGGAATCTCAGCTCTGCATTCATTTCAAAACGGAAATCGCCGGCCTGGTAATAAGGCTGAATATCTCTTTTGAGGCCGGTTTCCGGATTGATGTCCACATAACCGCCCGGACCGAGTTCCCGTATTCTCCAGGCGCGCACGCTGGAGGGGCCACCCACAAAGTACTGTTTTACATAGGGAACAGTGCGGCTGTCGCCGAAGTTACTGGCAATACCCACGCCGGCACGCAGAGCAAGAATGGTATTTTCTGAAAAGTTGCGCAGATAAGTCAGGTCCTGATCGAGCCTGATAAATTCGGAGAATTTCAGGGAGCCTATCTGCCACTCTTTTCTGCCGGCAATAGCACCCCACAATCTGTTGGCTGCCATCACTTCCAGTCCCGACATTTCAAAACCGAGTCTGTAGTTCCAGCGGCCGCCCCTGTTATTGGTGCGGCTTGAGTGGTTGTAGTTGAATGAGCGGAGCAGAAACCCTGTAAACAACTGATTGTCGAAGCTCAGTTCAAGAAACTTGCTGGGATTCAGATTGGACGCGAACTGCGGTCGGAGAACGTCCACTCCTATATGATTCCAGTTAAACTGAGTGTAGTTGTCGAGCCGGACACTGTATCCGAAGGAAGCATTCAGCAGGTGAAACTGATAAAAATCGGTTACCCTCAGATAGTCGTAATTGGCTGAAATACGTGCACTGCTTTCCGTTCTCAATTTTATATAAAACAGAGAGGAAACCAGATTTCGCCTGTACATGGCACGCCACATCCCCAGATAATCGAAGTATCGCGGGATTGTGAGCTCATTCTGTATCCTGAATTCACGGGCATAAATCAGGTTTCCTGCCGAAATATCGAATTCTGTATTGTAATTGGCGGTTGTACGCCAGTGTTCGGCACCGCTGAAAATATTTCTGTTGGTGAAGTAGAATGAGGGGGAGATACCAATCAGACCGCCATTCAGCGTACTGTAGCTGAGGTCAATATCGCCACCCGGTGTGAATCGCTTGTTGGGAGACACGTTGATCACCACATCAATAACACCCGGCTGGAGACTGTCCTGAACAGGTCTCATGGACACAAAGCGATAAACCCCCAGTGCGTTCAGGTTTTCCAGCGTTTTGTCGAAAAGGCTCTGGTCATAGGGATCGCCGGGCTTGAACCTGATTTTTTGAACGATACGGTCGGGTCTTACAAAAAACAGCGGCTCCACGGCAGCGAAGTAAACGCTGTCAATAAATGTGTCTCTCCGGAGTGCCGTCACTTCGGGTACCACACCTGAATACACCTCTACCTTGCCAATCCGGTAAGTCTGGTGCATAATGGAATCGCTGAAGGGCAAAACATTTACCCGTATTCTTGCCGAGGTGCCGGTGCTGTCGCCCGTAAACTGTACGAACTGAGGCACGAAATAGGCGTACCCGCGATTTTTCAGCAGGGATGTTATGCGCAGTCGCTCCGATTCAAAAAGTCGCGCATCGAGAGGTGCATCTTTTTGAATAAGTGACTCTCCGGCGTATTTATTGATCAGGTCATTAACGAGGGAGTCTCTGCTGGTGAACTCCACACCGCTGATCTTGTAGAGAGGCCCGAGCACGAGATTGTACCTGACAGCAGTTTTGTACTTGCCGACCGGGATAGAATCAAAGTTGCAGGCCGCTTTGAAATAGCCGCGCTGCCGCATCTGGTTCTCGAAATTAATTGTAGTACGCTTCGCCAGTGTACTGTCAAATACTACCGGGGCATCTATTTTTTTTGAAATCCATTTGATGAAACTGACCTTGCTGTCCTTCTGTCCGTAGTGCAACCACATGCTCGCCGGGAATGAAATGAAAGACCCGGAACCCGGTTTTTGCCGGTACTGAGGTGCCAGTTCAGCAGTTATAACCGATTTGTTGTACGAACTCAGGGGTGTATCCGATTTGATTGCGACCTTGTTGGACACAAGAAATTTGCCCTTCCAGTCGGCCCCGAGGTATCTGGAGGGGCTGCACGACGAAAGCACCAGCATAGTGCCCAGCAGGATGGCACCTAAAAAAGGTCTTGTATGGCAATCTGACGGAATCAAAACGCAATTTTTTTCGGGATGGATACCGGAGTTCTGGCAAAGATAGCGAATGGCGGTGAGGCCAATTCTCTTAACGCACTATATGAACGGAAAATTCCCGGCGAATACTATTTTCGCACCCTGAAATTACATTCCGGATGCTCACTCAGAATCAGATCAGGTTAATCAGTTCACTGGAGCTCAAGAAATACCGGCAGGCCAATGGTCTGTTCGTGGTAGAAGGCGAGAAGATGGTTTCCGAACTCCTGCTGCAGGATCGGATAGCAGTTGCCGGTATCCGGGGCACTGCAGTCTGGGCAGAGCGCCATCCGGAACTGAGGCAGCTTGCGGGCGGGAAGTTTCAGGAAGTGAGCGAACAGGAGCTGAAAAAAATTTCTTCACTCACTACACCCAACGCAGTACTGGCAGTTGCCGAAATACCCGGTGAGTCGCCCGACTTTACACTGCCCCGCCATCATCTTTGTTTTTATCTGGATGGCATTCAGGATCCGGGGAATATGGGGGCTATTTTGCGTATTGCTGACTGGTTCGGGTTTCCCGCTGTTTACTGCTCTCCGGAGAGCGTGGATATTTACAACAGCAAGGTTATACAATCAAGTATGGGAGCCGTGTTTCGGGTCAGGTCGTGGGAGCTGCCCCTGGACGACTTGCTTGCCTCGGCCGGAGACATACCTGTGGCCGGAGCGGTATTCAACGGAGAAAATGCACTGGAAGCTGATTTCCCCGCTTTCGGATTGCTGGTTATTGGCAACGAAGGAAGGGGAATTTCTGAAAAAACCGAAAGTATGCTCACCCATCGCCTGACTATCCCCAGGCATCCTGACGGCGGTGCCGAGTCGCTGAACGCCTCGGTGGCAGCCGGCATACTTGCCGCGCTGAGCCTCCGTGGTCGTTGATTTGCGTGCGTTCGCCGATGAATGTACCACTATATTCACCGGATATACTGTACATTCGTGCTGTCAAATCAAAATATCCATAAGTCATGATTGATTTTCGCAAGTATCTTCCCATCATTTTCATAGCCCTTGGTGCTATGCTGGTCTTCAGCATGTGTGGGTCTTACAACAACGCTGTCAGTAAAGATGAGGGCGTGAAATCCGCCTGGTCGCAGGTGGAAAACCAGTATCAGCGCCGCGCTGATCTCATTCCTAACCTGGTGAATACCGTCAAAGGGTACGCCGACTTTGAGAAATCAACGCTTGAGGCCGTTATTCAGGCACGCGCATCCGCAACGCAGGTGAAGGTGGATCCAAACCAGCTGACTCCGGAAAACATCCAGCGCTTTGAACAGGCCCAGCAGGGACTGTCGGGCGCACTGGGCCGGCTGCTGGTGGTATCGGAAAACTACCCCGACCTGAAGGCTAACCAGAATTTCATGGATCTGCAAAAGCAGCTGGAAGGAACGGAAAACCGCATATCGGTCGAACGAAAGAACTTCAATACGGCCGTGCAGGATTACAACTCCTACATACGCCGTTTCCCGACCAATCTGCTGGTAGGTATGTTCGGATTCTCTCCCAAAGGCTATTTCCAGGCTCAGGCTGGCGCTGAACGCGCTCCTGAAGTGAAATTCTGACCCAATGCTGTTCAACCAGGATGAAGAGGCCCGTATTGCCGATGCAATACGGGCCGCAGAACGCGGTACAAGCGGTGAGATCCGCCTGTACGTAGAAGACTATTGCCAAAGAGATCATCCGGCAGAACGGGCGCAGGAGCTGTTCCAGTTGTTCGGTATGTACAATACGCAGAACCGGAATGCAGTACTGATTTATCTGGCAGAAAAAAGCCGGCAGTTTGCCCTGTGGGGTGATGCCGGTATTCACGAAAAAGTGGGGAACCAGTTCTGGGAAGAAGAAAAAAAATTGCTCCGCGAATATCTGCAGCGCGACGAGGCAGCGGAAGGTGTCAGCAAGGTAATCCTGCTGGTAGGTGACCGCCTCCGGCAATATTTTCCCAACGATGAAAAAACCGATATCAATGAATTGCCGGATGAAATCATTTATGGGTAAGCAACTTTTTTTCCTGCTTTTGCTTTCTGTGGCCGTCTCTGTCTCCGGTCTCCGGGCGCAGGACGAGATTTTCCCGCCCAAACCGGAGCCAGCTGTTTACGTACACGATTATGCAGGCTGGCTCGACCCCGCACAAAAGGCGCAGCTGGAACTAAAACTCCGCGCCTACCATGATTCTACCTCCACACAGATAGTAGTCATGATACGACCCGATATCGGGGACTACGACAAGGCCTCCTACGCCTTTGAGCTCGGCAACCGATGGGGTATTGGCCGGGCCGACAAGGATAACGGGGTGGTTATGCTCGTGAAAACAGAGGCACCGGAAAGAGGGATTTTTATCGCCACGGGCTACGGAACAGAAGGTGCTTTGCCGGATATCACTGCCGGACGAATTATCCGCAATACCATGGCGCCGTTTTTCAGGGAAAGCAGGTATTACGAAGGTATTGATGCCGGTGTAAACGATATTATCCAGGCGCTGTCGGGCGAGTTCGTCCGCGAACCTGAAAACGATCAGGTGGACAAAGTGATGATTGCTGTGATTATCGCGCTGGCCATCCTTTTCATTATTGGTTTCATCTTTTATCAGACACGCGGCCGTACAATGATAGATCACCGCGGCCCGCGCAGTATGCGCCCCCGGCACTCCGACTGGTGGATTGGCGGCGGTGGTTTTGGCGGTGGTTTTGGCGGTGGTTTTGGCGGCGGATCGGGTGGCGGCGGCTTTGATGGCGGCTCCTTCGGTGGTGGCGGCTTTGGTGGTGGCGGTGCCGGTGGTGACTGGTAATTGCCGGTAGAAGCAGAAATTTTGACTATTGGGAATGATAACAGTAATATTGGTAAACCTGCTCTTCAGCACCCTGCTACTTTTGTCAGGGAGTAAATCGCCCCTGTTTGCACTAAAATGGAGTGGCGTGCCATATGTTAACAGACAAGCTGCTTATCAGTTGCTGCTTCTTGCAGGATCGGCACTGTCTGCCCTCATTGCGTATTTGTTGGCTCCGGAGTTGTTTCTTCGGTACCTCTCTGTCGGAACCATAGATGCCAGTGCCGGGGAAATGTCTTTTTTGGGGATAGCATCGGGTGACGGCTGGCTGGAAACAGGTCTGAGTATGGGTCTGATAATCAGCCTGATTACTGGCATATTCATGTGGTTACAACTGAGAGGTGTCAAAACTGATTTTTCCATATGGAAGACGGGTCTGGGTTGGGTGTTGCTTTTTTCACTTACCAATTCGCTGGGAGAAGAAATTATTTACCGGTTGGGTGTTGTTGCTCCACTTGCCGGCAAATACAATGCCGACACAATCTGCCTGATTTCGGCAATATTGTTCGGCCTTCCACACTACAAGGGCATGCCGAATGGTATTGGCGGTGTACTGATGGCCGCATTTCTAGGCTTCTTTCTGGCCAAATCAATGATTGAAACATCCGGGCTCTTCTGGGCTTGGACAATCCACTTCGTGCAGGATGTTATTATTATCGGAAGCATTATGTTAAAACAATCTTCAACAAGTGAAAAAAGTCATACCATTTGATACTGCAGTACGCTATTCCGTGGTAATACTTGTCACGGTCATACTGTTTAACCTGGCTGTCGGGCTCGGGCTGGCACCTTCAGATATCGTTTGGGGTGGCAGGCTGACAGGAAGAGAGGAGGTAATCCTCTTTGAGTTAATTTCAGTGTTACTGAACGTTTTCAGCATCTCATTAATATGGGTAAAGGCTGGCTGGATTTCGTCAGATGTAGTTGTGTCAAAGAAATCAATAAATCCTCATTTTCAATGAAAAACAAAAAAAGTCTGTTAACTGGCCTGTTCCTGTGTTCCTTCTGGTTCCTTCATGCCCAATTACTGCTCAAGGTAACTGCGGTTCCAGCCAATACGCCCGCGGGTGCGGACATATATGTGGCAGGTACCTTCAATAACTGGAATCCGGGTAATCCTGCGTACAAGCTGACGTCACTCGGCGGAGGGCAGTACCAGATTTCCATTAATCCGCCTGTCGGACAAATCAAGTTCAAATTTACACGCGGCAGCTGGGCAACGGTGGAGGGCAACGCCAGCGGAGGATTTTTACCCGACCGGACACTCACTTACAACGGTACGCCGGCAACGGCGGAACTGTCCGTACTCAGCTGGGAAGATCTGGGTGGTGGCGGTACCGGCGGAGGAACGGCGGCTCCCAACGTATCGGTACTCGACAACGCATTTTTTATGCCCGAGTTGGGCCGCAATCGCCGGATATGGCTCTATCTGCCCCCTGATTACAATACAACCGCCAAAAAATATCCCGTGCTGTACATGCACGACGGACAGAACCTGTTTGATGCGACCACCTCCTTTTCGGGTGAGTGGCAGGTGGACGAATCCCTGAATGAACTTCACGCACAGGGTGATTACGGCTGCATCGTGGTTGGTATTGACAACGGCGGACAATACCGGCTGGACGAATACTCTCCGTGGGTGAACAGTCAGTATAACGCAGGCGGTCAGGGCGATGAATACGTTGATTTTATCGTGAATACCCTGAAGCCATTTATTGATGCACATTACCGGACGCTGCCCGGCCGCGAGACGACCGGAATTGCGGGAAGCAGTATGGGCGGACTGATATCCATGTACGCCCTTTCAGAGCGACAGGATGTATTTTCGAAGGCCGGAATATTTAGTCCGGCATTCTGGTTCGGAGGAAACCAGCCTGAGCAGCATGTGGCATCGCATCCGAAAGAGGGGCCCGTACGGGTGTATTTTTTGTCCGGCGCCGATGAGGAACAGGACGGCAATCAGAGCAATTATGTGGTCAGCGACATGGCTGAAGTATCAAACGCCATGCTCACAGCCGGTTTCACGAACCAGGAGATTCAGTTTCAGACTTTTGCTGATGGCGCCCATTCCGAGTGGTTCTGGGCCAGAGAATTTCCAGATGTTTACCAGTGGCTGTTTGCGGGAGCCGTCAGCACAACTGTTGAGAGTGCCCCTTCAAAACTTGAGATATTTCCCAATCCGGCTGGTGCGTGGGTCCGGGTAAGCGGAGTAGAAGACACAGAGACCATACGTTTCAGGATCTACAATTCAGCGGGCGCGCTGGTCAGAGATACCGTTCTGGCAGGAAACAGTCCGCTCTATACCGGCGATCTTCCATCTGGACTTTATGTGGTGAAAGCCAGAAAAAAAGGTGGAAAATGGCTGACCGGCCGACTGGTCAGGTAAAAAATCGGCTGATTTGCAAGTTTTTAACACGTTTCTAACAACCTTCAGATACCCTTTTTACGTCTGAAGTGTTTAGAGCTTGTTCATGATTCTCTCACCGAGTCAAAAACGGCTCATTTTTCGCCATTTTTCACCTTTTTTCAGTTACGTAGCACCGGCTATGCGCCTTCAAAAACGCAAAAACTGACAAAAAATCTGCCTGTTTTTGCC
>Ga0172373_10006197_pt1 | contig 16013 bp, 17 predicted proteins | sample Lak10m_2_FD_114546 | JGI IMG/M metagenome (GOLD analysis project Ga0172373, IMG submission 114546) | Freshwater microbial communities from Kabuno Bay, South-Kivu, Congo - kab_092012_10m | ecosystem: Environmental > Aquatic > Freshwater > Lake | place: Democratic Republic of the Congo...
AAACAATGGAATAGGTAAAGACAATAAACTCCTGTGGCATCTTCCCGCAGATTTAAAATTTTTTAAAACTACTACAATGGGATGCCCGGTAGTAATGGGAAGAAAGACATTTCAATCTATTGGTCGAAAATTACCTGGAAGAAAAAACGTTGTTATAACTAGAGACCAAACATTTAATGCAGATTGTCTTTTTGATATAGATGTTGTTTCAAGTTTAGAGGAAGCTATAAAAAATCTTAAAGACGAAAAAGAAATATTTATTATTGGAGGTGGAGAAATTTATCATCAATCGATAGATAAAGCAGACAATATATATCTTACATTGGTAAATGTTATTTTAGACGCAGATGTGTATTTTCCAAAAATTGAACCAAATCAATTTGAACTCGTATGGGAACAACACCATAAGGCAGATGAAAAAAATCAATTCGATTATACATTTCAAAAATATATCAAACGAGTTAAATGATAAAATTAGAAAATATCTTGTTTATAGATATAGAAACCGTTCCTGTTCATTATAAATATATTGAATTATCGGATGAAGGCAGAGAGTTATGGAATAAAAAGATGCTTTATGCAACTGAAATGTCGCCAGAAGCTCATTACGATAAAGCTGGAATTTTTGCCGAGTTTGCAAAAATAGTTTGTATAGGTTTGGGGTATATTCGTGACGGTAAATTTCGTACTAAAGCTATTGCCGGAGATGATGAGAAAGACATATTATTGAATTTTTCACAAATTTTACAATCTCATTTTTTTACAGAAGAACATTATCTGTGTGCTCACAACGGAAAAGAATTTGATTTTCCTTTTTTATGCAGGCGTTTATTGGTTAATCGTATGCCATTACCTAAATTACTTCAAATACAAGGTTTTAAACCGTGGAATGTAAGACATTTGGATACGATGGAATTATGGCGTTTTGGAGATGTTAAAAATTTTACCTCTTTAAATTTATTGGCACACATTTTTAATATACCTTCGCCAAAAGATGATATTGATGGCAGTCAGATAGCTAGAGTATATTATGAAGAAAAAAATTTAGAACGGATTAAAACATACTGTATTAAAGATGTTGTTACTTTAGCTCGTATTTATCAATCCCTTAAAGGATTGAATCCTTTGAAAGATGATGAGATTATTTATAACTAAACAATACATGCAAATTGTACCGATAAACCTTGATTTGTCTAGGTAAAATTGAAATTAATCTTTTGATAAGTGAATTCTTTAATTAATAATAAAAATGACAGACGCAAAACAAATAGCCGTGATAGGTAGTGGGAGTTGGGCAACTGCTATCGTAAAGATATTATGCAACAACACTAACAATATAAAATGGTTCTTTCGAAATGAATCCGATATTAATTATCTAAAAACGTATCATCATAATCCTCGTTATTTAAGCTCTGTCAATTTTGATTTAAATAAATTAGACTTATCTTCAGATTTAATATACACCATAGTAAATTCAGATATTATTATACTAGCAGTTCCCTCAGCTTTTATTAATGAAACGCTTAAAAATGTGCCGAAAGAGCTATTTAAAAATAAAATTGTTTTCTCTGCGATTAAAGGAATTGTACCTGAATATAATTTGATTGTAGGCGAATATTTAAACACAGTTTTTGAAGTTCCATTGAATCAAATAGGCGTTATTACAGGCCCTTGTCATGCAGAAGAGGTTGCCTTAGAAAAATTATCTTATTTAACGTTAGCTTCAAGTGATATTTCAAAAGCTGAAGAATTATGTGAATTTATGCGCTGTCGCTACATAAAATGTTCAAGTAGTGATGATATTTACGGAACCGAATTATCTGCAGTTTTGAAAAATGTAATTGCTGTGGCAGGAGGCATCTGTCACGGATTAGGGTACGGAGATAATTTCTTATCTGTATTAGTAAGCAACGCCATACAAGAAATAGACCGATTTGTGGCAGCAGTTCATCCGATTAATAGAGATACTAAAGCATCTGCTTATCTTGGAGATTTATTGGTAACAGCCTATTCTCAGTTTAGTAGAAATAGAATGTTTGGCACAATGTTAGGAAAAGGCTATAGTGTGAAAAATGCCCAGTTAGAAATGAATATGGTGGCTGAAGGATATTATGCTGTTAAATGTGTAGTTGAAATTAATAAAAAATACAAAGCCTATATGCCAATTACAAATGCTGTTAACAATATTATTTATAATCACCAAGATGCTAGGTGTGAAATGGAATTGTTGGCAGAACAACTCACTTAATCTATAAAATCTTTTAAGAGTTTACTTATATCCAACCATCAATACTGCACAACCAGTGTATGACCCAGCTTCTTGCGGAGGAATAACATAGTCAACATATACCCTTCTAGATTTTGAAATTTCAAAATCGAATTCTTTTTTATCTAATCCGATATCTTTTGATGAAAACAATAATTTTCTATTTTTTGCATCTTTACTTTTGTTATATATCTGAACTTCTACTTGTTTAGGTAAAGCTTCTAATTCAAAAATAAAACGGTATTTTTCGCCTATAAATAACGATACTTCAATCTCTTTAACTGTTTCTTTATTTTTGTAAATTATTTTGGTTAGTTCAGAGTTGTCGTATTTATAGGGATCTAACTTATTTTTAGCTTTTTCTTTTAGTTCTTTGGCATTGCATAAAACATTTCCCGTTTGAAAAGCCATAAGCATAAAAAGAAGAGACAGATTAAAGATTATTTTTAGGGTTGTTTTCATTTTAACTGAATTGTTGTGAGTTTTATATAGAATTAAAATTAGAAAATAAGTAAGTCCTAAATAGTCATATTTTGTCTTAGTGCAAGAATCATTTCAGCTATTGTTTTAAATTCATCAGATGTCATATGCATTTGGTTGAAATCTATATCTTGATTTTTTTCAAGGGTAGTTTTAACTGAGTGTATAGAATTGAACTGAATGTTAATTTTTTCAATTGTTTTAATTAATTCGGGTATTTCTTGTTCAGAGGTTTCGTGTTTTTTTAAAGCTTTTATAAGAATTTCTGAAAAAGATAATTGCTCTAATAAACTAGCTAAGACTTTATTGTTTTTTTCTTTAGAATAAAGTTCAGAGGCTATAAACAGACTTTCAGTCCATGCACCTGCAAATGCGGTGGCTATAATATGTTTTTGTTTATTTTGTTCTAATAAAATATCAGTTTTTAATTGAACATTGGACACTAATTTAACTAGAGAATCTTCGTTTGAAATATACTTATTAAATCGTTTTGTAATATCATCACTATCAAAGGCTTGGTTTAATCCTAAATAGCTACCCATATTTTGACAAGCTGCCAAATATTTTTTAGCTTCTTGATTTTTATTATTAAAAATACAATAAGCTAAATCTGCACTATAAATTCCAAAATTAATAGCGCGTTTATAGTTGTTGGTATTATATCGAGTTACATTTTTAGAATCATTTAAAAGAGATGATGCAAAAGGAGCACCGGATTTTTTAAACACATAGGCAATCTGTAAAGGAGAAGGTAGGGTGAAAGATGTTTCTTCTGAATCTAAAATACTATCGTTTATTAATCCAATACTGTCTCTCTCTTGGCTATTACCAATATTAATTTCATTTTGTTCATTAGAATGATTGCTACAAGAAAAAAGTAGCATTCCTAAAATTAAAGAGATGATAATTGATTTTTTATAGTTCATATCTGGTATAAATTATTTTAAGTTGATAGGCTTGTATTATGTTTTTACAATGATTTTGTGTAGATAGTTTGCTATTTGCAAAAAATAAATTTTAAATAATTCGATTTATTATATAAAAATACAAGTTTTTTATTTAGATAGTACTTCTTTTGCTTTTAAAATGCATTTATCCGTTTGGTTAATGATAGGGTAATAGGCATTTTTATCAAAAATATTTCTTCCTATTAACGCTTTCAGATAGGGTCTTATGGCTTCGTTATTTTTAGACTTTAATTGATTATTGTACGGTATATTTTGTTTTTTACAGTAATTATAAAATTCATCAAAAAGAGTGGTGCTTATGTCAAATTGGTTTATAAATTCTTTTGGAGAAGAGTAGGTTTTTAATTTTACTCTATTTTTATCTGCATATTCAAAGGCGAATACATTAATTATTCCTGAATAAAACACTTTATTTAAAAAAGAGTTTGTTTTAGAAGTATCTATAGGGACAAATACATCAGGCATAATGCCACCGCCGCCGTATACAGTTTTTCCTTCGGGTGTTTTATACTGTTTAGTCTTATCTAATTTTATACTGTCTTCATTAAGTAGTTCTCCGTTTTCATATCGATTATATTCTTCATTATAATATTGGTCCTTATCATCTGAATAAGGTTTTTGAATACATCTTCCGGTAGGGGAGTAATACCTGGCAATTGTTAATCTGATTGCTGAACCATCAGGTAATTGAAGTTGGTCTTGAACTAATCCTTTTCCAAAACTCCTTCTCCCAATTATAGTTCCCCTGTCATTATCTTGAATTGCTCCTGCAACTATTTCGCTGGCACTCGCAGAACCTTCATCAATTAATATGACCAATGGATTGTTTTCAAAGCTACCTCTTTCAGATGCTTTGTAAGTTTTTTTGGGATTAGACTTACCTTGAGTGTAAACAATTTGTAATCCGTTTGTCAAAAATTCGTCAGAAATGTCAACTGCAGCGTTTAAATAACCTCCAGGATTCCCTCGTAAATCCAAAATCATTTTTTTCATACCTTGTTTACTCAAAGTATTAAAAGCTTTTAAATATTCATCGTAAGTCGTAGATGCAAATTTACTAATCTTGATATAGCCTATATCTCCTGTAACCATATAAGATGCGTCTAAACTATACAGTGGGATTGCATCTCTGGTAATATTAAATTCTAAAGGATTGGAAAGCCCATTTCTAAGAATTGTAACTTTTACAATTGTACCTCTTTTGCCTCTTAATTTACTGTAAACTTCTTTATTAGTTATTTTAACACCAGCTACAATTTTATTGTCAACTTTGATGAGTTTGTCTCCACTTCTAATCCCGATTTTTTCAGAAGGCCCACCTTCTACCGGTGTAATAATTCTGATAGTATCTTTAATAATATTGAATTCAACACCTATGCCATCAAAATTACCTTCAAGCGGCTCATTAACAGTTTCGAATTCACTTGCTGCGATATAGCTAGAATGAGGATCAAGGCTTTGTAACATAGATGCTACTGTTTTTTCTACCAAATCATGTTTATTAATTGTGTCAACATATTGATATTCAATATAATTTAAAAGACTGTTAATTTTGTCATTAGTAGATGCGTTTTGACTATTAGATATTGAGTTGTTTTCGTTATGATTTTTATTTAAAAAATATCCTAACCAAATACCAATTATTAATATGAGCGATATCCAAATTGGAAAAAATACTGATTTTTTTTTTAGAGAATTATTTCGATTTAAGTTCATGTACTTGGCCGTTAATTTATAAGAGCTTTTTTTAATATTGTTTATCCTATCATTTCGATAATTCACTTAGATAAGAGCAAATGAGAATACGAATATTTGTAATAAACAATTATATTTGTAAGACAAATTTATTTGTTTAACCTACACTAACTAACAATGTTTAGAAATAATCGCATATTAATTTTGGTTATTGGGGTTGTTTTTTGCACATCATTTAAATCTTGTAAAAAAAATAATCAAACCGATCCTGATGATAGCATTCCTTATCAAGCGGTTAACTTAACGATATATCCTAATGATCCACTTTACTTTAAAGTTAGAACAGTTGGAGGTTGGATGTATATTGATGGCGGAGTTAATGGCATCATACTTTATCGTAAAACTGTTACCAATTTATCTAACGATTTCGTGGCGGTAGAAAGAACGTCTACTTATTACCCCGGTGATCCGTATGCAAGAGTTAAGGTTGAATCGGATAATTTAACATTAAAAGATTCTATTAGTGGTTCTAAATGGCAAATATATGATGGAGCACTTATATCAGGTCCTGCTACTCAGAACTTAAAACTGTATACCACTGTATTTGATGGAATAAATACTCTTACAATTAAGAATTAAAAACAAAAAAAGCTGTCATTTAGACAGCTTTTTTTATTACGTCCGCAATATGATTACTGAGCGTTCTCAGGTTTCCCTTTAGCTTGAGATACTACAATAGAACGTTCATAATGTTCAGTTCCATTTAATGAGTCAATTGCTTTTTGAGCTTCTTCATCATTGGCCATTTCAACAAAACCAAACCCACGACTACGTTTTGTTTCTTTATCTTTAATAATTCTAACAGATGTTACTTCGCCAAATTGAGAAAAAAGTTCACTAAGTGCTTGTTCTCTAACCTTAAAACTGATGTTGCTTACAAAAATGTTCATAATTTAATTTATTGAATATTGTAAAATTATGACAAAAAAACAAAAAAACAAATTTTGTTTAAAATATTTATTCGTTGAAATAACAAATTTCTTCTATGAGTTCATTAAAATGTACTTTAAAATAAAAAAGTGTGTGCTTATTTATTTAAAAAACCTTAGCGTCTACGCTAATTTCAATGTTGGCATCCTTAGGTAATCTTGCAGCTTGTATAGTTGCTCTGGCAGGAAATTCTTTAGAGAAATAACTGCTATACACTTCATTAACGTGAACAAAGTTATTGATGTCTGACAGGTAAATTGTGGCTTTTACGATGTGATCGTAAGTTAAACCGACTTCTTTTAAAACTGCACCAATATAATCCATTACAATTTTTGTTTCTTCCTTAATAGATGTTTTGATGAGTTGTTTTGATTCCAAATCCATAGCAATTGTTCCCGAAACGTACACACAATCGCCTACTTGAATAGCTTGGTGGTATGGGCCTATAGGAGCCGGAGCATTTGAAGTTTTGATTACTTTTTTCATTCGATTAGATTATTGTTGTTTTTAGAATAATTCAAATTATGTATTTACACATTTATAGAGTTGTTAAAAATCAAACTGTACAAAATTATTTCTTTCAGCTAAATATTGTAGATAATAATAATTTTAGTTCAAATGTAATAAAAAGCATTCAAAATGAAGTTTTAGAATTCAACATTGTAAGTTTAGTAAAAATCTTATTTTTTAAATAAATAGGTTTGAATAATAGATAGTTTTAGATAATGCTACAAAAACCTTTGATACTAATTACAAATGATGACGGGATAAGTGCCCCTGGTATTTTACACTTATCATCTATAGCTCAAAAACATGGAGATATTTTTATAATTGCTCCCGATAAACCGCAAAGTGGTATGGGGCACGCAATTACGATTAATTCTACATTAAGAATTCAAAAAACAACTCATCACAAAGATGCGTTTGCAGAGTATAGTTGTACAGGCACACCAGTAGATTGCGTGAAAATGGCAATTAATAAACTTTTGCCGCGTAAACCGGCCTTGATATTGTCAGGGATTAATCATGGAAGTAATAGTTCCATTAATGTAATTTATTCAGGAACAATGTCTGCTGCAATTGAAGGTTCGTTAGAGGGAGCTACCTCTATTGGGTTTAGTTTATGTGATTATGATATTAATGCTGATTTTACAGCAACAACCAGTTTTATAGATAAAATTATCACCTCTTGTCTTAAAGAACCTTTGCCAAAGGGAGTATGTTTAAATGTTAATTTCCCTAAATTAAAAAAAGATGAAATAAACGGATTAAAAATTTGTCGTCAAGCAAAAGCAAATTGGGTAGAAGATTTTGAAGAAAGACAAGATCCTTATGGGCGTTCTTATTATTGGCTTACAGGTAAGTTTGTAAATTTTGAACCGGAAGCTAAAGATACAGATGAATGGGCTCTGAAAAATGGATATGTTTCAGTAGTTCCTGTAATGCATGATTTTACAGCTCATTCATATATTAATCATCTAAAAAACATTTTATAATCATGTTGGATAAAATCGATAAAATTTGGATTGGTTTAATTTTAGGAATTGTTTTTCCTGCATTCTGTTTTTTAAACTATTGGCTTTTTTTTCATTCTCAAATTAGTTTTCCCACTCGATTTATTTCTTATCTAAGAAATGGGAATATGTTGCAGGAAGTTGCAATTATGTGTGTGGTAGCTAATTTATTGATATTTTATTTTTCGTTGAATAAGAAAATATATGAGTTCGCAAAAGGTATTATTATAGCATCTTTCTTATATGTGGGTCTTGTATTTTATATTTCATTGTTATAGACAAAGTATAAGGTGTACAATAGTGATTATAAAAAATTAAGTTAACATGTTTTTCTTTTATTAAAAAACTAAATGTAATAGAGGTCGATATTATTTTAAGAACAAAATTATTTAATAAGACAAGTTTAGGCATTGTACTACTAAAAAATCTATACATGAAATATTACGTTATAGCAGGTGAACAATCAGGTGATTTGCACGCATCAAATATGATGAAGGAATTGTTAATGCTTGATCAAACGATTCAATTCCGGTTTTGGGGTGGAGATTTAATGGAAAAAGTGGTTGGTGAAAAACCGATAAAGCATATTAAAGACCTAGCTTTTATGGGCTTTGTAGAAGTAGCAAAAAACATCAGAACTATTTTCAAAAACTTAACTTTTTGTAAGCAGGATATTTCAGCTTTTAAACCTGAAGTGTTGATTTTGGTTGATTATCCTGGCTTTAATTTACGTATTGCTGAATGGGCAAAAAAACAAGGTATTCGTGTTTTTTACTACATCTCACCAACTATTTGGGCTTGGAAAGAAAATAGGGTAGAAATAATAAAACGGAGTGTAGAAAAAATGTTTGTGATATTACCCTTTGAAGTTGACGCGTATGCAAAACACAAGTATAGTGCTGATTATGTTGGTCATCCTTTATTAGATGCCATAGAACAGGAAAAACCAAGGTTACCTAATCGTAAAAATTTCATAGAAAATAACCAACTAGACCAACGACCAATTATTGCTATTTTACCTGGCAGCAGAAAACAAGAAGTTGAGAGAATGTTTTTAGTTATGTTAGATGTGGTTGATGAATTTAAGGAATATCAATTTGTTGTTGCAGGAACTACTAATTTACCTGAAAAAGCCTATCAAATGGCAATTAATAAAAAAGTAAAAGTAGTATTTAATCAAACCTATGCATTAATGCATCATGCACATGCAGGTATTATTAAGTCAGGAACTTCAACCTTAGAGAGTGCATTATTTAAATTACCTCAAGTAGTTTGCTACAAGGGAGGAGCCTTATCTTTTGCGATTGCAAAATTAGTGGTGGGAGGAAGATTAAAATATATTTCATTACCTAATTTGATTTTGGATAAACAAGTGATTAAAGAATTGATACAAGATCAATTAACAGCTGAAAATTTAAAAAAAGAACTTTTAAAGGTAATAGATGGTGAATTTAGAGAACAAATCATAAAAAATTACGATGAGTTAATTGTTTTGCTGGGTAATAGTGGCGCCTCTAGAAAAGTAGCTCAATTAATTTATACCAATATTCATGCGTAAGGAAAAAGTTTTAATAATTACGATAATTGGATTGTTTTTGGTATCGTGGAAAATCATGGATTTTTCTCCTAAACCAATAAAAAATACGAAGAAAAAAAAACACGGTGCAGTTGTCAGAAAAATATCTAACGATGAGATTCTGTACATCAAACTTTTTTCTCAACTTAAAATCGAATCATTTACATTAGCTCCAGAGACTGGTAAATATGGCATTTGGGCTAATGGAGAAGAAGTGGCCAATACAGAGACTTTTAAAATTATTAAACTATCTTGTATTAATGATTCAATAGAAATTAGAGCTTTTGAAACGGTAATAGGAAAATTTAAGCATATCAAGATTGCAAGTCAAGATAGCCTTAAATCATTTAGATTGAAATTAATTTCGCCTGAAAGGAAACCGCGTTTTTATCAGGATAATTTATTAGTTACTGCCGAGTTTGGCGAATTGAAATGTGTTAATGAAATTATTTTAGATAACTATATCGCAGGTGTGGTTCAGGCTGAATCAGGTAAGCGCTCTTTTAGTGAATTTTATAAAGTCCAAGCTATTATGGCTCGTACATTTGCGTTGTCTAATTTGCAAAAACATGTCGGAGAAGAATTTAATTTGTGCGATCATACCCATTGCCAGGTGTATTTTGGTAAATCAACAGAAGCTGATATTCTAAAGGCAGTTAAAGAAACAAGAGGGAAGGTTGTTGTAGATGATGATTTAAATTTGATCGATGCGACTTTTCATAGTAATAGTGGAGGACAAACCGCAAATTCTGAAGATGTTTGGGGCAGGAAATTGCCTTATTTGAGAAGTGTGAAAGATACATTTAGTATCAAAATGCCAAATGCAAAATGGGAACGTAAAATAGCTAAGGAAGATTGGTTATCTTATTTAAAAATTCAACATAATTTCCCTGTAGATGATATTGATGCGAAAAGAAAAGCATTGAACTTCAAACAAGATGAAAGAATACCTTATTTAGAATTTAATTCGGTTAAAGTACCGTTAAAAAATGTGAGAACTGATTTTCAATTGAAATCTACTTTTTTTAGTATCGTTGAAGATGGAGATTCTTTAATATTTAAAGGAAGAGGGTTTGGTCACGGTGTAGGTATGTGTCAAGAAGGAGCGATGCACATGGCTAAAATGGGATATAAACACACCGAAGTAATTAATTTTTATTATCAAAAAATACAATTGATTGACTTATATAAACTAAGTTTTTTTAGAGACGAATGATATGAATGCGGGTTTTTCCTTTATTTTGTTTTTTGCTGTGTAATATTAACAATGTTATTCTCTATGTTAAAAATTTAATCGGTACTCTCCCACGGTATATTGTATATTAGCCATTGATTATGGCAAAAACAACAGAGGCTAAAGAAACCCCCTTAATGAAACAATATAATGACATCAAGTCGAAGTATCCTGATGCTATTTTGTTATTTAGAGTGGGGGATTTTTATGAAACATTTGGAGAAGATGCTATTAAGGCTTCAAAGATATTAGGGATAACTCTTACCAAACGGGCTAACGGTGCAGCAAGTTATATTGAGTTAGCAGGGTTTCCTCATCACAGTGTAGATACTTATTTACCAAAGCTTGTTCGTGCAGGTTTTAGGGTTGCCATTTGTGATCAATTAGAAGATCCAAAATCAGTAAAGGGAATTGTGAAACGAGGCGTTACAGAATTAGTAACGCCAGGTGTTAGTTTTAATGAGAAAGTATTAGAACATAAGTCAAATAATTTTTTGGCTAGTATTCACATAGACAATGAAAAAGCAGGTGTATCATTTTTAGATGTTTCTACCGGAGAGTTTCTTGTGGCTGAGGGGGAACTTTCCTATATCGAAAAATTGATTCAAGGATTTAAACCGAACGAGATTTTATTTGAGAAAAACAAACGTCAACCTTTACTTAATTTTATAGGAGATCGTTTTTATATTTTTGGACTAGATGATTGGGCTTTTACATTAGATTTTGGTTATGAAGCTTTAATTAAACAATTTGGTACTAATAGTTTAAAAGGATTTGGAATTGAACATCTAACCTTGGCAATTATGAGTTGCGGCGCTATTCTTCATTATCTTGGGGAAACCAAGCACGATAAACTTAAGCATATTACTTCCGTGTCCAGAATTGAGGAAGACCAGTATGTATGGTTAGATAGGTTTACGGTTAGAAATTTAGAATTGTATGCTACTAATCACGACAATGGTAAATGTTTAGTTGATATTATTGACGCAACTGTTACGCCAATGGGATCGAGATTATTGAAACGTTGGTTGGCCTTGCCATTAAAACAGTTAGATTTTATTAATGAACGTTTAGAGGTTGTTGGTTTTTTTAAAAATCACATTGATTTAGATACCCAGTTAAGAAACCATTTTGAACAGATTGGAGATTTAGAGAGGCTGATTTCCAAGGTAGCGGCAGGTAAAGTAAATCCTCGCGAGTTGGTTCAACTCAAACGATCTCTCTACTTAGTTGAACAAATTAAAGATTTAATAGGTAAATGTGAAAATTCATCATTAAAAAAAATAGCTGAACAGTTAAACGGATGTACTATCATTCGTGAACGTTTACAAATAGAATTGAATGAAGAGGCTCCGGTTTTGATTCAAAAAGGAAATGTTATAAAAGCGGGAGTTAATAAAGAATTGGATGAATTAAGAGCCATTGCATTTCATGGAAAAGATTATTTATTACAAGTACAGCAGCGTGAAATTGAACGCACCGGTATCTCTTCCTTGAAAGTTTCCTATAATAATGTTTTTGGTTATTACCTAGAAGTCACAAACGTCCATAAAGATAAAGTGCCTAATGACTGGATAAGAAAACAAACTCTAACAACAGCCGAGCGATATATAACACCCGAACTGAAAATTTACGAGGAAAAAATTTTAGGGGCCGAGGATAAGATAGCTACTTTAGAGATACTACTATATGAGTCGTTAGTTAGAGATATGATTGAATATATTATCCCGATTCAATTGAATGCATCTTTGATATCAAGATTAGATTGCTTGTTATCTTTTTCTAAAATAGCAAAAGATAACTTATATGTTTGTCCAAAATTAACTAATGACTCTATTATTCACATAGAAGAAGGTAGACACCCGGTAATTGAAAAACAATTGCCATTAGGTACACAATATGTAAGCAACACTGTGTATTTAGATAATGATACACAGCAAATAATGATGATTACAGGACCTAATATGAGTGGTAAATCAGCATTATTACGTCAAGTAGCACTTATCACCTTGATGGCACAAATAGGTTGTTACGTTCCTGCTAAAAATGCAGAAATTGGAATTGTAGACAAAATATTTACCCGTGTAGGAGCTAGCGACAATATTTCTAGCGGAGAATCAACCTTTATGGTAGAGATGAATGAAACGGCTAGTATTTTGAATAATTTAAGTGATCGTAGTTTAATATTACTCGATGAAATTGGAAGAGGAACTTCGACTTACGATGGAATTTCAATTGCTTGGGCTATAGCAGAGTATTTGCATGTTCAACCTAAAAATAGAGCTAAAACGCTTTTTGCTACTCATTATCACGAATTAAATGAAATGACTAATTACTTTCCGCGTATAAAAAATTATAATGTCTCGGTAAAGGAAGTGAACAATAAAATTATTTTTTTAAGAAAATTACAGGAGGGGGGCAGTGAGCATAGTTTTGGTATTCATGTGGCTAGAATGGCGGGTATGCCAAAATTAGTTGTTGACAGGGCTGGCGAGATTTTAAAAAAATTAGAGAGAGAGCATGAATTGGAATTAGAAGAACTTGAAGTTAATGGTAAACAGCATGTTAAAAAAGAGAATGAGCTGGCAGTACATTCAGCTACAAATTCGCTCAAAAAAGATTATCAACTTAGTTTTTTTCAATTAAATGATCCTGTTCTTGAGCAAATTAAGGATGAGCTAATTAAAACTAATATCAATACCCTAACTCCTATAGAGGCATTAATGAAATTAAATGATATTAAACGCCTGATTGGAGGTTGAAAAAGAAAAAAAAGCAAAAAAAATTTTGTAGTACAGAAAAAATAATTACCTTTGCGCACCGAATTTATAAAACTAGTTCTTTAATAATAATAATAATAAGCGAAAGTAGCTCAGTTGGTAGAGCGTAACCTTGCCAAGGTTAAGGTCGCGGGTTCGAGACCCGTCTTTCGCTCGATAACAAATTTTTTGTTATTATCAAATGCCCCGGTGGTGGAATTGGTAGACACGCAGGACTTAAAATCCTGTGTCTTCGCGGACGTACGGGTTCAAGTCCCGTCTGGGGTACCAGCAAAATCAAGCCTTTCAGAAATGAAAGGCTTTTTTATTGCTTTTATTTTTTATCCGTTAAACATTCATTAAACATTTCGTAGGTTACCAAAATGAAAGAATACGTCGAAATTTTAGAGAAAGGAATGGTAGCTCAATTTGCTATTAACCCAAAGTAAAGTATCTGTTATTATCCGTGAATGGTTTCCTTTTTACTGTAATTTTTTATTAAATCGGCTTCATAATTGAGCCATTGTTGCCATCTAGCATCGATATCCTCAACGTGTGCGCCATATTTTCTGGCAAAGCCAATAAATAAGGTGTAGTGAGTCGCTTCACTAATCATTAATTCTCGGTAAAATGATTTTAAATCTTCATCTTGAAGCTGTTCCGAAAGTAATTTAAAGCGCTCGCAACTTCTTGCCTCAATAATGGCACCAAACAACAAACGGTCAATTAAAACAATTTCCTTGCGATACCCTTTTCTCATGAACTTATAAAGTTCGCCTACATATTCGTCTTTGCGTTCAAAACCAAGGGTTAACTGTCGTTCCTTGATTTTTTGGTGAACCATTTCGAAATGCGATAATTCTTCTTTGGCCAACTTGGCCATTTCATCTACTAAATCGGTATGATAAGGGTACGCAACGATAATAGACAAAGCATTAGAAGCTGCTTTCTGCTCGCAATAGGCATGGTCTGTTAAGATTTCTTCGATATTTGTTTCCACAATATTCACCCATCGTGGGTCTGTTTCTAATTTTAGTCCTAACATATTTTGGCATTTAAAATAATGATGTGGTAAAATTAGAGTATTAAATAAAATAAGGCAAAATAAAAAATGTGATTTAGTGTCTTAATTTGTCTAATAGATGATTGAGCGTATTAATTTCGTCGTATTCGAGTGACTGGAATAACTGTTTTGAGGATTCATCAATGTAATCCAACGATTGTAAAAGTTCTAATCCCTTTTCAGTAATCACTATGTCCACACTTCTTCGGTCATTTGGGCATTCTTTTCTGATAATCAATTCTTTTGAATACAATTTGTCAACGATTCTAGAGGCATCACTCATTCTATCGAGCATTCGGTCTTTAATTAGTTTAATATTACATGGTTGAGGGTATTGACCTCTTAAAATTCTTAATACATTATATTGTTGTATGGTAATGCTTGAATGAGCAAAATATAAATCATATTTAGCATTCAGCCAATTGGTTGTATATATCAAGTTAATCATCAGCTTTTGCTCTTCTGATTTGAATTTTTTTTGCTGAATTTCGTCTTCTAGTTTCACGATAGATAATATGAAAAAGTCCTTGACCACGTCAAGGACTTTTTGTGATATTTATGATTTATTATTTTGCTTTTGTCATTTCAACATTGATGTCTAATCTTACTTCTTCGCTTAAAGCTACTCCACCTGCTTCTAAAGCCGCGTTATAAGCTAAACCAAAATCTTTACGATTGATAGTGCCTGTTACTTTAAACGCATAACGCTCCATACCGTAAGGATCTTTAACAATTTTAGGAGCTCCAACTGCTTTTAAAGTCACTGATCTGGTAACTCCGTGCATGGTTAAATTACCGATTAATTTATAAGTGTTTTTTACTCCATCAGCTTTCATGGATACACTTTTGAATGTGATTTTTGGAAACTGAGCCACGTCAAAGAAATCAGCACTCTTTAAATGCCCATCTCTTTTGTCGTCATCTGTATCTATACTGGCTGCATCTACCGAGAAATCAATGGTTGATCCGGCAAAATCCACATCTGCTTTTGGAGAAGATACTTTTCCTTCATAAATTTTGAATTTACCTTCTGTTTCGCTCACCATCATGTGAGTTACAGCAAAACCTAATTTACTATGAGATGCGTCAACATTCCAATTTGTTTGAGCTTTTGCATTAAGGGTCATAGCAGCTACGGCTATTAATGTTCTAAAGATAGTTTTCATGTTTTTTGATAGTTTTTAATTTACGGAAACAAATATGCGTTACAACATTAAATGTTGCAACATGTATTTTGTTAAAATGCCTTAAGAAGTTGTTTTTCAGGGAGATTAATTGAGTTTGTATGAATTGTAAAGTGTATATCTTCGGTTTTTGAGGGAATTCATTTTGAAACTGCTAAATTATTTTACCTTTGCAGACTTAAATTAAAACCCATGTTGTAAATGGGAAACTAGTATGATGATAAAAATAACTTTACCAGATGGTTCTGTTCGCGAATATCCAAAAGGAACCACCTCTATGCAAG
>Ga0172373_10006200_pt1 | contig 16011 bp, 25 predicted proteins | sample Lak10m_2_FD_114546 | JGI IMG/M metagenome (GOLD analysis project Ga0172373, IMG submission 114546) | Freshwater microbial communities from Kabuno Bay, South-Kivu, Congo - kab_092012_10m | ecosystem: Environmental > Aquatic > Freshwater > Lake | place: Democratic Republic of the Congo...
TTACTGTTTGTGTGTTATAATTGTTTACAAGCTAACATTCGATTTAAATCCGTCTTCTTAGTCTTATTAATCATATATCAAACCCAATCGCTAGTCTTATGATGTAGTCTTCATCCACCTTGATGAGATTCCCAGTTGCATCGGTGAATCTGAGTGTCATGCTGCGCACTGATGCCATTGAAGTCTTTGCGGCGAACGTTTCTTGGCACATACTTGCCTGGGGTGGTGCAACTGTACCAGCTGGGCGATTTCTCGGGACAATCGCTATCACGTCTGTGATCTAGCCATCCGAAGACCATTGGTTTGACTCTGGTGCGCCTCTTATGTATACTAGAGGGTCGGCGCACATTCTCGGAACGCCCGTGCCGATGCCAAGAATGCTCTCACCATTGACCACATACTGATACTTTTCAGGGTATGCATGCCTCACGTAATGAGTCGAAAAGTACTGGGTGAATCGAGTGTCATACCTGGCTTCCCATCCTTGATCTGTTACATAGCCCCCAAACAAGTTTGCTAGTAGCTTGCCTGGAAATCCTTGCTGACTTCCAGTGATTCTAACCTCAAACCTCTTGGGATACCCCAGAGCATACAAAGGAGGGATGTGATGGCCCAGTTCCATTGTCAATGGGTAGATGACAGGCGGCGCATCGTAGACAACGACGAAACGTTAAAGTTGGTCGTCATAGATAAAGTCTGCGAACCAGTTGAAGAATGGAAAGGTAGGGGTATCAGTGATGTAGTCATCTTCCACTGGCGCTCTAGACAAGAAGAATAGCTTGATCTGTGCCGCAAGATCAGCAGCAGACTTGATCGTGGTCAAATCAATCGTGATGTTCGTGCCATTGTAAGTGTACACCTTCTTCAGATCTTCTTGAGAGTCTTCCCATGATTTGTAGACATCACCACCGGTGTAGGTATCCATGTAAATGTTGATCACCGCGCTCGTGCCAATCGTCTTAACGAGGGAATCGTTGATAGGGAAGTCAAAGTACGCTAGCTTGAAGTTCACATAGTCTTTGCCAAGTCTTGGCACGTTTGTGAAGTACTGCTGGAGATTGGGCAGTGAAACTGACTCTACGCCTTCCTATCCCTGCACATGAACCACCTGGGTACTTGGCGCCTCGTACTGATCATTCTACTACCCGCCTGCAAACGACTCATCGCGCATTTTGAATGCTTGAAGTTGCTTCATTGTAATAATTATAAATGCAACAGCAGCACACGTACTAACTGATAGAGAACTAGCTCCAATTCAAGACATTGGAGGCAGGGGCAGTAGATGGGGTGAAGTTGTCAGATTAAGAGGCAGAGTACCTACTTCCTCACTTCTTAATGCTACTAGTAGGCAAGCCAGGTTCAGGCAAGACTACGCTACTCAAGTAATTGTTGACTAACAACCAGATGTACCACCGCAAGTTCGATGATGTATTGCTCGTATCACCTTCTCATGCCAAAATGGGTATCCGCGTAAAACAGGAAAATGTGACCCCTAAGTTTGACCTTGATTGGATATTTGACAAGTTTGACAAGATCAATAGAGACCAATTGGATGTTGTATTTGGACATAAGTTAAAGCACTCTCTAGAAGAGAAGAAGGACTCTACAGGGAGAGTTATAGGGCCAGGTACGTTGCTCAATGATAACAAGAGCAGATGGTTACTTGGGGATATGTTTAGACCTCTACCTAGTCAGGTTTAGGCCAAGGAAAAGACCAAAATACGCGGGGGTGCAGGGGCAGCTCAGAAGGCGTAGAAGAAGCCTGAAGTTGGTGCAGATGAGGTGTTCATGTAGAAGAAGTATGAGGAGCTCAAGAGGCTGCCGAGGGAGCAGCAGGAGTAGACACATAGGAATGTACTATTGGTCCTGGATGATGTGGTTGGGTCAATCAAGAAGGCAGAGTTTGATCCCCGCGTGGCATAACTTGCAATGAATCGCAGGCACATCATATTCAACGGGACAATCTCAATCATTGTCGTTACATAGAAGTATACGCTCGTGCCAAGTAGGATAAGGTCAAATGCGAGTTGGTTGATACTGTACAAACTGAATCCCTCCGATTTCGAGGCCGCATATCGAGATGCCGTCGTTCTGCCACAGGCTAAGTGGAGATCCTTGCTCGACTTTGCTTATGGGACAACAGAGTACTCTGGCACAGGCGGCGCAAAGCACGAGTTTGACGATTACGGGGCAGAGGATGACTACGAGGGTAACCCGAATGACGAGTAGGTTCATATCAAGTCTGTAAAGGATGAAATGAAGAACAAGCGATTCGAGAACCTCGGGTTATGGGTTGAACTTAACATGTACTTTAAGAACTTTAAAAGAATTAACATATGATCATTTCCTCGATCTTATCTACTATGTCGATGCCGCCATCCTCCTTCTTCTTTCCTCCTCTCTATCATCTATTGCTTGCTATGTCTGCGAAGGGCCTGGTATGTTGTATTGACTGATCGTGCGAATATTCCCAGGCAGTGCGGGTGGTGGCATAGACACAGCCGGTTACGGCTATGCGGCCTGTTGCTGTTGAACTTGATTAGGTTGTATCGCGGCAATCGCTGGTTGTGCCAAATCTACGAGCTTTCTCTTTGCAGTGTACTGAAAGATCTGATCGGCGAAAGTAAGCTTATTTGGTTCAACTGGTTGCTCTTCTTTGACTTCTTCTTATGCTGCTGCTTTCTATCCAACTTATCTAACCTTAGCCTATGCAGGCTTTGACTTGGCATTTGCCTTGGCAATCTCCTTCTTCTGTTTTCGTATGAAATCTCTCGTCTCCTTTTCATGGCGCGCCTTCTCCTCATCGGGTTTAGCATCGTAATCAGCCTTGAGAGCATCGATCCACTTTTGCTCTAGTGCGTTCTGGCCGATACCAACCACCGGCTGTGGCGGAGGATTTTCCGCAGGAATCCACTGTATCAGGTGACGAGTTGCAAAGCCAGGAGGCAGCGCGGGCCCTTCTTCAACGGGAGCGCCTGGTATGTAGGTTATTAGATGGCGCAGGTTGAAGAGAGGAGGTAACGCAGGCCCCTCTTCGACGGGAGGGCCCGGAATTACTTTGATAAGGCCTCGCTCTTCAAGTGTTAGTTCAGGCTTCTTTTCCTCTTCCTTCTTTTCTTCCATTATGTAAGTTATAAGGCCACGCTCTACGAGACTCTTCATAGGGATGGGCTTATCTATGGGCACATCTGAGGGCACTACTTCAAATGCAGGCTTATTAGACAATGCCTTCTGTCGCTCGTAGATGGAACGATCTAGCTCTTCGAGCTCCTTTTCTAGGCGCTTTACATTCTTGACACTCTCCTTGTACTCTGCTATCTTGCTACGCGACTCTTCGAGGGCGGCGAGCTCTCGCTGCTTTTTCTCTTCTTAATCCATTGCCTGTGCCGCATCGATGAATTCGTTAGCGAGTGCCTACTTCTTAGCCGCTTATGCCCTCTTCTATGCCTCCTTTGCCAATCTTCTCGTTGTCTCTTCGGCCTCCTTTTTGAACTAGGCCTCAGCTCGCGATGCTTTAAGGTACTAGTCAAACTTGGTCTCGGCCTCTTCCCTGTCTCGTACTTCCTACTTGTACTTCCTAAGGTTTTCATCCTAGTTGTATGTCGTTACAAGGCGCATACTCGACGCAAGACGCTCTTCTCTGTTTGTTGGATCATCGGGGATGTATATTTATCTCCTTGGCAGTCCTGATCCGATACGCAATGACTAAGTCAGTGCATCTTTGCCAATCTCCTGAAACGAGTCATAAAGAGTAGGTTTTGACTTTAGCGACGCGTTCAGCGAATTCTCGAGGATCGCCGCTGTCGTCTCTGTTCGTTAATCTTCATTCATCTGGTTCCACTTTTTCCCGGCAAGTTCCTTTGCCTTTTAGATTGACTTCATCTTTTAGTCGTGAATAAACATCGCGTCCTTATTTAAGACAGCTTCCTGCTCTTTCCGTCTGATATCTTCCAGTTGCCATTGCCTCACATGTGGTATTTCGCTTAAGTTATATTTCTTTGTGAGGGCAGCTTGTTGCTTCTTGTCGAGCTTATCTACTTAGGCAACAGAGGGCACATTGTCCGGGTTAATAACTTCTCCTCCTCCAGGCAGCAAACTATCAGCAGCATCTTGCCAATAGTCGACCTTCATTTGAATGGGTGGGAGATTGCGCGGCTGGACTGGATTCGGATCAGGCACATTCCCCTTGGGGATAAAGTCATTGAGATTGACTTGAGGAAGTTTGGGAATATCAACGAGAGATGTCATTGGCAGGGGAACATTCACTTGTGCCTGTAGATCTTTGAGGAATATAGGCGCTTTAGGTTACGTAGGATTGCTGAATAGGGTATCCCTGACAGAGGGCGGATTCGCTGCCGCATATTAAGCAGCTAATTTATCTTGCGCTGCTCTCTGCTGTGCTCTTTCATCTGCCAATTTCTTCAATTGCGTTTATTTCTCTTCCTCTGCTTTAGCGATCTCCTATTTCCACTACTCAATGTCTGCTTTATCCTTGGCATTTCGCGCTGCTATGTATGCATCGTTCTACTTCTTTCTCTCTTCTTCTTCTGCTCTCTCAGCCTCAGCTTTTGTCTCTTCTACCTTCTTTTCCTCTTCCTTCTTTGCCTCTTCTGCTTGTGCTTGTACAAGCGCTGCTTACTGTTGGGCTAACAACTAATCCGCCTACTACTGTAGTTGCAAGTCTAGTTGCCTTTACTTCTCTTTAGCCTATTCTTCTGCTTTCTGCTTATCGAGAAACGATGTAAACTGTGCCTGTGCTGCTGCAGCTTCTGCTGCTTATTACTGTCGGAGTTGCTCTTGTTAAAGCATCATCATGTACTATTCGGCGGCTGCTTATTCTTCAAGCTGTTGCTACTAGATTTACAGGAGAGCCTGTTGCTGTTCGTAGATGAACTGCTACTGTTAACGCTCTGCTTCTGCTGCGGCTTCTTCTTACTATTACTTGAGAAATGCTGCCTATCTTTGCCGTTCTTGCTATTCTTACATTAGTTGATAGTTTTAAGCCAAAGTAAGCATTGGTGACGGTTGAAAGTCTTATGGTACATAGGCTGCACCCCTTGCAGCGTCTTGCATCGGCGATGGACTGCGTAATCGCTGCGGTTAAACTTACGGCGCTGGCGCCTATGGCACTGGCACGGGAGCCTGTTACTATTGCTACTATTATGCCTATAACTAGGCCTAGCGTGCCGCCTCTGCTTCTTCTTCTGCCTATGCCGCCTCCTCATCAGCTTATATCTTAGCCCATGCTCTGGCTCGCCGCTCCTTCTCTGCTTGCTCTTTCTGTTACTTCAATGCTTCTGCATCAGCAGCTGCCTTCTAGGCCTTGAGTTCCTCTGCCTTCTTGGCTTCCTCTACTTTTCTAGCTTCCTCTGCTTTAGCCTCCTCTGCCTTTCTAGCTTCTTCTTATGCCTTCTTCATCGCTGCCTTTTCCTATTCTTACTGTTCCCTAGCCGCTGCACGTTCTGCCCTTTCCCTTTAAACTCTCTCAGCGACAGCCTAATTCCTAGCAGCTCTGACTTCTTTGTTCTTTTAGGTCTACATGGCAGCGAGTTCCTGAGCGCTTAGAGACGGCAACTCATGCTTGATGATATCTTGCCTATCTTTGAATTCCTCGCGCTTCTACTGGAATACTTCATCCGCTTTCTTCTCTTCTTCCTGTGACTGCTTGATTGCAGCAATCTAATCCTGCGGCCTCTGGTATATCTCTCGCTGGAGCGTTGGTTGTTTAGGCACGGAAATTGGCTGGGGTGCTTACCCAGAGGGGTAAACTTATGCGACGACGTTTGGCGCAGCAACGTTCTGTGTTGGTGCTAATGCAAGAGTTTTCGGTGGTGATTTCTACCTTGGAGGTGGTGATTATGGGCGCGCAAGTGCTGCCTTTTCATCTGCCTTTTCCTGGGCTTTCACAGAGTTAAGGTTCCTGATGGCAAACTGTACACGATTGTTCGCTTACTTTACCTATGTCAAAACATCTACGAGTACATCGTTAGTGAGATTGAGATTGTGCTAATCATGATTAGGGATAGCTGCCAGCTTTGCGAGTACCTTCTTTTACTTTTCTGAAACATCAACCACATTCTTCGCTGCATCCACTAATGCACCGTACGCTTTCCCGCCGCCGGCGTTCTGCATATCCTAGTACTATCTTACACTGTCATTGGCATTGCTGACTCTCATTTTAATTTCTGTACCCATAAAGTCATACTCTCGTCTGAGATCAGCCCACGTAGGTATGTACTTGTCTGGAAGTTTAGGAATTCCGAGTCTTAGGGGCGGCGGCTCCTTTTAAGGGTTAGGTTTTGCTGCCTATTGAGTGTTCGCCGGGGCAGGTTACTGAGGAACAGGTGCTGGCTTTGGATTTGCAAGTTATTGCATGCTCACAGGCGCGGGTTGCTGTGCAACGACGGGCGCTGGCTACTGAGGCTCTTTCGTTTTGAGTTGAGGTTGCTGATGCCCCTGGCGCTGATGAACTGGTTAATCCAATTCTTCGTAATCAGTGTTCTTTTTGTCCAGCCCTATGGCATTAGGTTGTCTGAGATCTAGATACGTTTAACGGTAGCCGTCATAGCCAATCAGTTGTTCGTTAACACGACCATGAGCGGGGGCTATACCTGAAACAGGCCGCACGGGTGGAATGATCATTTCAGATTCGTCTTGGTTTATCTCTCGCGGATCTGACGGTATGGCTTGGAACACGGGCCGCTGTGATGGAATGACTGCTTCTGAGTCGTTTGCAACTACTTACCGTTACTGCTGCGGCACAGACTCAAACGCGGCTCGCTGTGAAGGAAGATTGATTGAAGGGAGAGGGGCTTATTGCTGCTACTATTAGCGAGCAAGATCAGCCATTTGCAAAGGCTACTGCTGCTGCTACTGCTGCTATTGCTGCGGCATATCAGGCAGCGCGGGTAAAGGAGGAGCCGGAGGGGCAGGAACATTTGGGTTTTGAATGTTTTATTAAACAGGTTAATCATCATCTCATTGATGCCATCCTCTATTCTTCTTCTTTGGAGGGGCGCCACCGCCTGCTCTGAGGTCGGGGTTCGGCGGAGCTCTCTATCCCAGTTATCTGAGTGCGCCTGGCGGACCTTGATTTGCAGGATTCACTCGCGGAGGGGCCTGTTGCTGTTGCTACAGTTACTGGAACTATTGTTAGAGGGGAGGCGGCGGAGGCACAATCAACGGGTTCGGCATAATCGGAATCTAGAGAGGCGGCGCACCCTGTCCCAATCGTACATTCAGCACAGGTGCAGGAGCAATTGGAGCAAATCCTGGATGCTGAAGAGCAGGCGGTGCAATCGCATTGTTCATATTTGGCAAAGGCTGTGCATTGGGTTGACCAACAGGCACATTTGCTTGATTTGCTCGAGGTATTGCTTACTGTTGTTATGGGTTCGGTTGTTGCTGTCGTTGCCCTTGCGGCTATTGCTATCCTTGTGGCTGCTGTCTGCGAGGTGCTTCATATTCACCCTATGGGAAGAAAGCGGCAACTTGTAACCCAATTCTAGCAGTTTCGTCTATTCCCTGGTCATACTTGTCAACCATTGGTAACTAGAAAGGTCCCCTGCGGACGATTCCAGCCGCTGCCTTGAACTGGCGAAGAGCGAGATCTTCAGAGTCGAGAATAGTTTGCCTTGGTCTCACCACGTTCTCGAACATCTCATCTGCCAAGGCGTCTATCTTTGGATTGATAGTAAACTTGGGCCTATCCTTCACATATTTACGCGGCAGGCCCGATTGCTACACAAAGGCGCCGTCGAGTACATTCTCTCCTCTGGAGTAGTGATATACAGGAAGCCAGCCTCCAGGCGGAATGAATTCGCGCACGGACATTGTTACATTGCTCTTGTCTACATCACGAAAGAATAGACGCCCGTCAGTCATTTGCTTCCCGACTGCCGACTCTGCCACAACGTTAGTTTGGCCATCCTCAAATACCGGATCATTGCCACCGCCCTTAATCGATAATTCTTCTAGCATTCTTAATTAACAATTATAGTTCACTTGCCTAATGTAACAATTTACAAGTCAGGCCTAATATAGATAATGAAATCAGCACGTAAAAAGGTCAACATGTAGCTTGTCTTCTCTGAATATTTCCCGTCTGACGCGAGCTGGATATAGAACGGCCACTGAGACTTTCTTCCAGTGATCATGGTCTTATCAGAGCCAAGTTCTTCTCCTTCGAGAGACAGTGCATACTACGATCTCCCAACAAGTGACTGTCGTTGCACCAATGACCTCATCGTACTTGCTGCTTAGGCAAAGGTAGTTGATGTAAGACTCATTGTATCAAACTAGCAAGCGTATTCATCACCGCACCAATTGAACGAATGAATATTGCCATCAGTAGTAGGATCGTGCAGTTTGTTCCACGCCTTGTATAGTTCAATCATAAAAGGCAGATGAGAACCGTCAACTGACGTGCCCGAGTTTCCTTCGAGAGGTTATTGTGGCAACTGTTGGGTCCCATTGACGATGAACATCTACTTGATGTTATGTGATACAAAGTGAAGCTTTCTAGCTTGAGGCAGTGTTTCAAAGTGATTGTACATGAAGAGGAAATGAACAGAGTTTATAGACTTCATGTTCACAGCTATATGGGATGTGGAGGGGACAGGACGGCCCGCGATTAGTTGTTAAGGGGCAGGATGGAATGAATTACAGTAGATGAACAGTCCATGGTCAGAGACTGATGCCTCCAGTTGACGATGAATGTCTTGCTCAAATGTAAGGAGATTAGAAATCAAGTTAAACTAAGTGACTTTATACGCTCTGGATCCAGATCCCTCAGCATCAGCAACGCCTGTGCTATACAGTGCATGAGGATTGAGAGTAATTTCAATGTCAAGAGGAAGCAAATTCAAAGGAAGTAGCTTCTTTTCCGGCATCAGTAATCCAATGACGCCAGAGTATATTGGAATGCAAAATTGCATCTTAGTCAACCCTCTCAATGCGAGATTTTGGTTTTAATTATTTGCAGTGGTAGCACCGACACGACGTCCTTGATAGTGACCCGCAAACGACAGTGGCATTGCTACATTATTTGGATCATTACCAGGAGCATATTATTAATCGACAATTGCTGCAGCGCCAAGCTCGACTGCGCGTCTATTATCAAGAAGAAAATACCTATCCGAAACATTATTAGCACCCGCATTTGGTATATTTTGAGCGATATGGAACCCAATCTCACCCATATTATGGGCAATCGCCGTTGTTCCGCCCTAGTGCATAGACGTCCAGAATGCTTCCCTTGGTATGGAACCGTTAGCATGGAGAAGATCTGCTTCTGATGGGTGCGCACCAAAGTCGTACGCGTTGTCTGGGAATCCCTCCCAGTGATGAAGAGCGGCCTACTCTGGCGAGTATATCATATCATTGATCATTGCCGCTATCACGTCATAATTCTCAATTCTTTCAATCTCGACACCCTGCGAGCGAATCACTATCCTTTGTATGAACGAGTGCGCCGATCGATCCAAGAAGCGCACTTCCCCTGCTACAGGTTCACACTCTATGGTGAACTAGAAATGGGTAGAGTAGGGATCGAGCATGCCATTGCCGCTCAGTATGAATTTGATCATATCTCCGCCCTTTGAGCCATTGATGGCAGTCTAGGGTTGATACTTGACCATGACAATGGTGCTGTCTGTCGATACGGGTTTCACGTCCGTATAGTTGAGCGAATTGGGGATAACGTAGTCGGGAGTTGCCATTTGAAAGAAATACTATTAAGTTGGTTATAATCAAATCTTAAATATTAAAGCGATGAACGTAACTCCATCATTTGAAGGCCGTGCCAAGAAGTTGAAGACCCGTAATGCCGCGCGCGCAGCATAGGAGAAAGAGACAAGAACCGCAGTGTAAATTGGAGGATTATCAAAAGAGCAGTACTGGAAGTAGCACGTAAAGACGAAGGCAGACGCTGTCAAGTACTATGAGCTGTTCTACCCAGAATACCCTGACATCTTAGTCTCAGCAATTGTAGGCAGAATTGATAGCGTAGTGGCAAAGGCACAAAGCGGGTAGAAACTGGATGAAAATGAAATGAAGCTCTTTACGCAGCCTAAGCAATCGCAGTACTGGGACTACAAGGAGGAGATTAGACAGCAAGAGATGGCAGCAAAGATTAAAGTTGCAATGGAGAGGCTTGATTTGCTAGGTGCACAGGCAGAGTGAATTATAATTAATTATGAGTGAAAGTAACACCATTCGTTATATCCTTGAAGCTACCGCTCTTGCCAGCAATGGCGATACCCACTTTGCTGCAGTGACCGAAGGTCAATAGCCACTACTATCTAACGTAGATTCGGTGAAAGCATCGTATTCACTGGCGCGAATGCTCAACAGAGTCGACGAAGGCGATCTCTACGTACAGATGATCAACAATGGGAATCTCATTGATATGCAGGCCGAACTTACGCGCCAGCTTGAAGTGGTCGGAGAGGCGGCGCCTTATGACAAATGGCAACGTATTGCAGAGGCAATCCTCTCTGTAAGAGACAGCCAGCCTTTCAGGCTTTTACGCGCGCAGATATTCAGGCCATTTGCACAGCCAAAGGAAAATGTCCAGCAATTGATAAACTAGGCAAAACAGGCGATTGTTGAAATACCTGGTGTACCTGCGGGTGTTTCTAGCGATCTCATCTCCTGGGATGCAGTATCTTACAAGATAGCAGCATCCGCAGCTGAGATGTTCTGCATCAAACACCCTCGAGCACTAGAGTAGATGAGCGCACAGGACTTGTCGATCATTGACCAGGCGCAGCAGGTATGCATGGACACGATCAAGGAGAAATGTGCCGAGTTTAGAGAGAGGCAAGAAACTAGCGAGGATGAGTTTGTGCCTGATGTCACTATATACCTGGAGACAGCTATTGCAGGCAAGCCAGACTCGAAGAGGGAGGATAAGATTAGAATGAAATGTACTGATGTGTTGAGGGCGTACGTTGATAGACTACAGGCATTGTTTGTCACGGGTAATCTACCAGGCGCAATCGCTCCATCAAAGGTGTTTGCATGTCATGATATAGTATCAGCAGCACAGTTACGAGGCTCGCTGATGAGACTATCGGAGATATAGGTTACACAGGAGGACGACATCATTGACAATCCAGCAGCAAGAAGGCGATAGCAAATTCTTGGACAGTAGAACATCATTGGTCTCTCTGATAGATGGACCGATAAGCAACGGCAGTCTATTACGGCAAATACAATGGTTGATGTGGGGTATTAGATGGGACTCAAGGGCCTACGATCAGAGTACAATAAGCCAATGAAGGAGACGAGATAGCAAGTGTCAGGGGGCGCGAACACACTGGCAGATTAGATGGAGCTTAATGTGACTGGTTGCGCCACGAGGATGACAAGGGGAGAGACCGAGAACCTCAAACAATAGCTTTCGGTACTGCTGGCATGTCTCAGGATCAGGTGCGATGCAACACAAAGCAGTGCATGGGAAATGATACCAGCAGAAGACTTTGATCATATGGAAATAGTCAAACACTTGGCACAGCACGCAACGCTCACGGTTGACGACTCGCTATACAGGACAGCGACCGTTTTACAAACCACATACATGACAGGGCATTAGACGATGAAGTTTGCGGGGCGAGAACTATCACCAGAGCTCGAACAGTTAGTGACATATTCAGTACAGGGGAGATTGAGGTCGGTCCTATCGGCAATTCCTTCGGTACAGCTCAACTTAGAAGAAGATGGATCGTTGTTTGAGGGAATTATGCAATCCGTATTCATGGCATGTGCATAGAATCAGCGAATTATGATGGAGACAGTAGACAGAGCAATAAGAAGAAGAGCAACGACTAATGCGGCTTAATTATTAACTTAATGACTAATCATCCTTTCTCTATACCATCCATAGCTTGTGGTCCCGGGCCTCCTTTGCCCATTATCGATTAATACCCTGAATTCATTCTAGTTTTAAACTCATCTGCAATCGAGCCCATCATTGGTGCGACTATGGGCGCCTTCCTTCTCAGCCAGTCGCTTTGAGCAAAGCGCTACAATCCCCCATATACCTGATTGACACCAGTGTCATACAGTCGATCCATGATTGTCCTGCCGAGTGCTGACCCCTTTTCCCCGCCGCCGAGTGCGCTGGCAAAGTAGCTAGATATTCTAGAGAGCATGGGTGATGCGACCTTGTTGAGGAGGTACCCACCGCCAGACTTCAAAAGCGGGCTCGCCGCGGAGCCAAGAGCAGAAAGAAATGACATTTATAATTATTAGCAGTCGTTCAAATGCCAAACTTGTTATTTGGAATAATAGTAAACCTGTCGCCACCTGGCAACGTAAATTGCTATGCAACCCTCCTTGCTCTCTCGATAGGCGTTACTGTCGGAGCCTTCGCGTAGTGAGGCTTTAGTCTCTGTTGTTTGATTCTATCAGCTATGCCATTCATCATTAACTATTGCTTCTGTGTTGGATTCTTTACTGCTGCAGCCTATATTGCAAGGTTCTCATGGGGGAATGCATCCAATGGATGATTGAATTCTTCATCTCTTTACGCAGGGTTCATTTATCCAGATGCTACTTGAGCGTTTGATAATACCTCCTTTATGTCCATAGGTCCGATGAATTTGCTAATTCTACGCAGGAAGACATCACTAGCATGCGATGTAGGATTACCAACAAATGCATTGTTGTATATGCCCGCCCTAGCAGTTGGCCCCAGTCCCTGCTATAGGAGCTATAGTGGGCTGGCCATAGACGCAGCAAGGAATGCACCCTTTGTCATATTCACAGTATTAACACCTTCTTACGTCCCTCTAACCCCTTTAGCCTTTGCTCTGGCAAGGTTAAGAAGTGCATCGTTTTACGTGAACTCCCTCTCTGTAATAGTGATTCCATCCTCTTGCATATCAATCGACAGTCTAGTAGATGAAGGGTACTTGAGTAGTTTGGTAAGAGTCTCACTGTCAAACATCTGGGTCATTAGCTTATTGACCTTTTACGCGAGTCCGAACTCCTTGGACACTGTCTAGTGCTGTGAGTCAATTGGCATTGCTACACTCATGTTTTACATGGGTGTATTGTCGTTTTCTAGTGCGGTTTCAAGGTCAGGAAAAGCGACAGGTTATGCTGCAAATAGTCGATTCATTATATATAATTATAACTTATGAGAGGGGGAGGAGCGTTTGACTTTGGTGCAAAGACCGTTCACTAGTAGAGTTTGACGGATTTCAGGAGAAAGGCACAGGCAGAGGCGAGGAATGATGGCCAGTATTAGAACTCATTCAGGAACCCTTAAAATATCTCGGCAGGCATAGAAAGGATGAATGCAGATTAGGAAGGCGACAGCAATCCAACAGAGGACATTTCTAATTACCTGATGCAACTCGCGGGTCATATACAAGGTCGCGGAGTCAACAAGTCAATCCAGTCGCCAGCCGAATTGAGGGGTCTTAACCCACAGAATCCTCAATACTTTGGAGTCGGGCGTAAAGACGCGATTCCATACCAAAAGGTGTTTACAAACGGAGCAAACTTGCAGGCGGTGATGAATGGATACTAGGAGGTGTTTAAGGGCGGGCAGATGCCAAATGATGCGGCCAATGCAATTGCCCAGGCAAGTAGAAGGACCCATATTGTGACAGAAGCCTTTAACAGACAGAAGAAGGATTCGATTTACGCAGGCGTACCAAAGGACCCCGCAGTCAACCTTTTCAATATCAAGGTCAGGAATAGAAGAAGAGACAGCATATATGCGTTGTATTGAGTGATTTAGTTTGTAATTAATAATGTTATCAGCTAAAGACTTAGTCGATCCTGATGCTACTTAAACCGAGGACGAAGATGCCAAAGAAGAGCAAGAAGAATTTCAACATATGCCAAAGTTTAGGGATTGGCTTGATAGGATTCTCGATGAAAATAAGCTAGACGAATTCAACAGACTGACTTCGCATCTTGCGGCGCTAGAGGATGACGAAATGATGGATTATCTAAAGTCGCGATTCAAAGGAGTTGGTCTCTACACAGTTGCGGCCAAGTGGCTGAAGGATACAAGGAAAGAGTTCAATGGCGACGCAAAAGTAAAGAAAGATCGCAAGCTTAGAATGGCCAACGAAGAAGTTATGAAGGACCCACAGGCAAGGGCAGCAGCGAAAAAGGCCAAGGAACGAGAATTCAAACTCAGATTTGCCCGAGCAGAGCATGCGGCGGGTAGGGATAAGGCGACATTTGACAGACAAGAGAGAAAGATCGCAGAGAAATAGGAAAAGCTCAAGCACGACGGAGTTGAAGAATTATAACGACTTATAGGCGTAGTTGAGAACATGCGGACAGATATCAATGGCGGAATAGGAAGGGCAGTAACGCTGCCCGAGTTAAAGACGCGGCTCAAGTACTATTCAGTCGATTTCCAGGAACTATATAACATCCTCACCGATTATAATTTGTAAGTAGAAAGAAAGAAGAAAGCGGAGTAAGATCTTAAAGATCAACGAAAGGCAAAAACAGCAGCAAATATTCAGAAGAAGCTAGAGAAGGAAGAAAGAAAGAAACTCTAGAATTAAGTGGCTCAGGCGCTACCAGCAGAAGATTAACAACTTGAAAATCAACTTCTTGAAATGAAGAACATCGATAAACAGCTCAACAAGCGAGACAAGAAAAAGAACAAGCGCCCGTCCGTAGCTAACGTAAGTATGCACATTTATGACATCCTTAGGCCGAGATTGAAAGAATACTACAAACAGCGGAGCCGGGAAATCCGTTCGGCAACGAAGTTCCTTTTGACTTTTTCATTGCCAAAGATCTCAAAGATTAATACAAGTTAACTGCCTACATGTATAGTCATGTATATTCAGACTATGAAAGGAGATAACTACGAATGAATTATCTAGTCCAATCAATGCGTTACCCTAATACTGTATAGGATGGAAAGAAGTTGAAGATTTCAGCGGTAGATAGAGAGTCAGAGAAAGGAATATTTGGTGGGAGAGTAACAGAAGACAAGAACTAAATACCCGAGTTCGACAAGGAACAGTTCAAGAAGAGTTCTATGGCCATGAAGGCCGATCCAGATGTATACTCTAAGGAAGAGCTGGAGTTTGGAACCAAGGAGGAAGAGAAGAAGGGTGAAGATGACGGTGACAAACAAGCGGAGCGAAAATTGCGAGAGATGATGAGATCTGGACAAGCCAGAACAGGAGAAGCATTCGGAGAATCGATAGTAATTGCCCAGGATCTTAACAAGTAACAAGAGGTTACTGAATTGCAGTTGAGAAGCGGCGCGCTATGGATAGGAGACACAGAAGATAGAATATAGGAGAAGATAATGGATTGGAACAGGAAGAAAAATCCATCACTCGTTGAAACCGAGATAGCAAAGGCATTTCTTGGTGCAAACTATAAGCGCTCCAACATATTCAGAGCACATTGGGACAGGGTATCATAAAGAGCTAAGGAGTTGCCCACGCCTGCCGCCGAAGAAAAGAAAGAGGAAAAGAAGCCTGAACCAGCTCCAGAACCCATGATTGACGAACCTAGTACAACAGTCAACGAATCTTCAGCCACAATAGTAAAGAAGAAAAAGAAACCCACAACTACGTTGTACATCCAAGATGGTGTAAAGATTACCATGGACATGAAGTCAGATCTTAAACCGTAAGAACAGGTAAAGATGCGACTTGATGACTTAGAAGACAAGAAGATTATCTAGATGCACAATAACATGGAAGGGAAGAAGTTCGATGACTTGTCTTGGATTGGAAAGTTAGTAAGGAATGAACTAATAAGGTAATTGTACGCGAGGGAAATAGTCGAGGAAAAGAAGCAGGAAGAAAGGAAAGCGTCTCCGCCGCGTTTACCTGTGCCAGATGTAAGATTCCCACTAAATAGAGAGTTAACAGAGCAAGAAAAGCAAGATAGAGCAAAACAATAGCAATTGCTCGAGAACTATAAGAAGAAGAGACCATATCCTGAAGAGTCGAATAAACCCTAAGAGGCAAAACCTCAAGAGAAACCTCAAGAGAAACCTCAAGAGAA
>Ga0172373_10006201_pt1 | contig 16006 bp, 12 predicted proteins | sample Lak10m_2_FD_114546 | JGI IMG/M metagenome (GOLD analysis project Ga0172373, IMG submission 114546) | Freshwater microbial communities from Kabuno Bay, South-Kivu, Congo - kab_092012_10m | ecosystem: Environmental > Aquatic > Freshwater > Lake | place: Democratic Republic of the Congo...
GAGTCGTTAAGCTTTACAGCGCCGATGGTACTGCCGTTAGGTGGGAGAGTAGGTCGCCGCCAACTCCATACAACGATTAGCCTCGAAGCTTAGCTTCGGGGCTTTTCCGTTTTATACCCCATTCAGGTACGCTTCTTTCTCCATAACCTAACAGCACCATGCATACACAACAAAAACTCCTGCTGGAACTATTGTGGTGGATGACCACCATCGCCTTGGCTTTCCTTATCCTGGCCCCCGTGTGGAATGCCAATCCTAATTACCCCTTCTGGACTACCAACCTCCTTTTTATCTTCCTCTTCGTCACCGCTACCCGCTATACGTTCTTTCTGCACCTTACCTGGCTCGCACACCTGCGCTGGATAAAAGTAGTGCTCTTCTTTCTGGCAATCCCCCTCGTTTTTTTCCTAATCCAGGAAATAAATGGATTCCAGGTCTTTTTGGACGAACAAGGAGTGGATGCTATCGTAGGCACGCTGCCACTCGAACGTCAAGCATCCATGATGACCTATATACGAAATGAATTGCTATTCTTCGGAGTAGGCGCTGTAGTAGCCTGCGTGGCTCTCCCTCTACGCCTCCTGATCTCCGTTTGGCGGATATTTAACCAATCCGGCATTTAACCCCATCTCCAACGCTCCGCGTACCAGGAACGCCTGCGCAGCAATATACGTCAGCATCACCCATAAATGCCCCCCCGGAATCGACATCTTAAACTTGTCGATGGCAATCAGCGTGTCAGAAAGGATGAACAATAGCGCACCCACCAACAAACTCCAGAATCGCGCAGGGGTCAAAAGACCCCGCAGGTTGGTCGCCGATATTCCCATGCTCGTAATTACAGCGCTATACGCCATTACAGGGATCTTCAGCTCGCCAAGGTCGTCTTTCCACCACCAGGTGATTCCAATGAAAAAAAGGAAAAAGGGAAGGATCATCCACGGTGCCCGCTTCACATAGTGCGCTTGCTTTTGTCGCGCATAGGTGCTAAAGGCCAAAATATAAGACAAATGCGCACACAGAAAGGCTAATAGGCCGTATATGAAAAAGTCCTGCCCAAGCGTAGGCACCAGCATTAGCAAAATGTCTCCAGCCATGGAGCAAGCCAGACCCGCTAAAAAATAACCCGAAAAAATACTCCAGGGCTTTACTATAGAAGCATATATCAGTATGAGCGAACTCAAAAGCAGTGGTTTTGTGCAATAATCCAGCAGGACTATGCCGGAAACCCCGGATAAAAGATTGAGTATCGCTGCCGTGCTGAACACAGCAATTCCAATTTTGGTAAGTGTGCGCATAAGGCTGCTCGGTGTTTTTTAGTTATCTTCCTATTCTTTAGTTGCATCGTATTCTTCCTCCGGCAAATCATAAATCTGCGTGTCCTCCTCCGGTTTTTCAGTCATTTGATCTACCTGATCCATCATATCCATCGTATAATCCCAAAAATCTTGCAAAACAGGCTTTAGCATCGAAAAACTACGCGTTACCTTGCCCGGATAGGTCTTCAAAAAGGAATACGTTTGTGACTCCGAAATGCCGACAGATGTTTCGTCCATACGCCCTACCTGCACCACAAACCATAAAGCACTGCTATACAAAAAAATCAGCGCAGCAGCCATGAACGCACCGCCAAGAAGCTGATTGATAAAATTGATATTCGCTGTTTTTAATATTCCTTCCAACCCTTTTCCCATGACGCGCAGCAGGGTCATCGTCAAGAGAAAAGTGAGAATCAATCCAGCAATAAACATCAGCGGACTTTGTGAGTCAAAGGTTTCTTTCAACATATCCGTTACCACCGGCGAAAATCGGAGCGCAGCTACTATTCCTACCGCAATGGACAGAATAGATACGATTGACTTGATTATTCCCTTTGAATAACCAATGTAAAATCCATAAATCGCAAATGCCGCAAATAAAAAATCTATAATCATAACACATCGCTTAGTGAATGCTTTTCGTCGCACCCGATATGGCGTGTTCCGTATGCCACCTGTTGCTTTCACTTGTAAAGATGCCTAAAGAATACATAAGTTGCTATATTTTCCGACGTACTGCGTCTCAGCAGCCACTTATTTGTACGGGAGGGCGCAAAGACCCGGACTGCTGTGTATTTTGTTGTCATCAATGTGGCGTTTAATTTCTAATTTTGTCGCACATAAATTCCTGTCCAAGTGATGAAAAAAAATATCCTGTTTACCTTGCTTATGGCTTTTTTTACCGTCGTGGGCACCCTCCAATTGGCCGCTCAAGACCTTCCGGCAGCCTTTTTGTTGGGAGAGGATGAAAAGGCGTACGAAGCCCTGTGTGAAGCCCATCCCAGAACATTGGTAGGCGTATCCAACAACGATATGGATACCGCTTTGAAAAGCTGGTTTTCCCTGATTCAGGAAATCGAAGTGTACGCAAATGCATCGCAGTTTAAAATCGACGGACTCAAAGTCTGGTTACATGTATTCTGGGCTCCCGACGGAAGTATAGACCATATAGGATTTTTCCCATTACCCAATTCTCGCTTTATTAAAACCGAAGAACTGAAAGCTCTATTTTCATCTTTTATAAGGCACTATAAGCCGGTGTTGCGCAGTGAAAGACCTTTTTCCCACTATACCTCTGCCAGCTTCCCTGTTTTACTCGATCGAAAATAAGCGATTACACCATTTTCTCCCACAATTGCCTAAACACAAACTACAATGGTTAAGATCCTTGCCAACGATGGCATCCATCCAGATGGAAAAACGCTGCTCGAAGAAGCAGGCTACCAGGTTGATACCACACGTATCCCGCAATCAGAACTACTGGACGCGATGGCATCCTATGATGTGCTCATCGTGCGCAGCGCTACAAAAGTGACAAAAGAAGTAATCGACGCCGGAAAAAACCTCAAAGTGATTGCCCGCGGTGGTGTTGGTCTGGATAACATCGATGTAGAGTACGCAGAAGGAAAGGGTATCCTGGTATTCAATACGCCCGCTGCTTCCTCTCAGTCTGTGGCTGAACTGGCTTTCGCGCACATGTTTTCCCTCGCGCGCTTCTTGTATGCCTCCAATCGCAGTATGCCCGTCAAAGGCGATACAGAATACGACAAGCTCAAAAAAATCTACTCAGAGGGAATTTCCCTCCGGGGCCGTACATTGGGCATTATCGGTTTCGGCCGGATCGGTCAGGAAGTGGCTCGTATCGGGGTGGCGCTCGGTATGAAGGTGATTGTTTCGGACTTGATGATTGATGAAGCAAATGTAGAACTCAAAACGTTCAATGCAGAAAATGCCTGGATGACCGTGCGTATTGAAACGTCGGATATCTCGGAGCTGCTTGCAAAGTCAGACTTCATCACCCTGCACGTGCCCTTTAGCGGTGGCAAGCCAATCATTGGCAAAGAGGAGTTTGATAGAATGAAAAAAGGAGTGTACCTGATTAATACTTCCCGCGGTGGCACCGTAGATGAAGTAGCATTGCTCGATGCACTGGAGTCCGGAAAAGTAGCCGGCGCAGGACTGGATGTATTCGATTTTGAACCTACTCCACGTCAGGAACTACTCAAGCATCCACGGATTTCGCTCACTCCCCATATTGGTGCTTCCACCTTCGAAGCCCAAGCTAATATTGGACTTGAGCTGGCCGACCGAATCATCGCGTTCTACGGAGATGATAAGTAATGCCCGCTGTTCATAAATAAACGAACCAACCGATAAGCCTCCTTACATAAAAAATGAGGGGGCGTTTCTGGTGGCAAAAAAAATGCTTTCAAGCAGGTCTGACCAGCTGAAAGCATTTTTTTATTCTTTGTATCTGCTCAAAAGCCCAAATGCCCTGAACGGACGCAGGAATGCCTCTTGGCAACAAACCCTATTTTATCATCTTCATGAATGTCCCAACAAACCAGTTGGAATCTGCCCGAATCAATGTGTCTAGTGTCGCATCCGCTTTTGTTGAAAACAAGCGGATATCCTTGATTACTTTCACAAATTGCTGGGTCTCTTCGTCCTCTCCTTGTACGTCCGCTAGTTCATCCAATGCTTTAATCATTGGTTCCAGTTCTTTCTTCTTGCGCTGAATGATGATGCGTTTGACGACTTCCCACATATCTTTTTCTGCAACAAAAAACTCCCGTCGCTCTCCTTGCCGCAATTCTTTATATACCAGCCCCCAATCAATCAATGCGCGTAAATTTAGATTGACATTTCCGCGCGACATCTGGAGTGCTTCCATGATATCTTCCGTGCTTTGCGGCGGGGAGGATATCAGCAAAAAGGCATGAATCTGCGCCATCGTTCGGTTGATGCCCCAGTTGGAACCCAAGGTTCCCCAAGACTGTATAAACTTTTCCGTTCCTTCGGATAGTTGCATGTGGGACGTTCTTTCGTATTACTTCGAAATAAATGGCGGCTTGGTAACTTGAGCAGGCAACTGCTTCGCCCCGGCCGTAATATATACGGTGCTTCCCGCTTGGGCATATTCAGCCGATACATATCCCATACCTATCGGATAGCCCAGCGAAGGCGACATGGTACCACTGGTAACCACGCCTATCTCGTTGCCATCGGCGTTCACAATGGGGTACCCATGGCGCGGTACGCGGCGGTCCTGTAATACAAAACCGACGAGCTTTCGGGATACTCCGGATGCTTTCTGCGCCTGTAATATTGCCTGCGCGCTAAAGGGCGTTTTGTGCAGCTTGGTAATCCAGCCCAGCCCAGCTTCCAGCGGGGATGTATGGTCATCAATATCGTTTCCATAGAGGCAATAGCCCATCTCTAAGCGAAGGGTGTCGCGTGCGCCCAATCCTGCTGCTTTGATACCCAAAGGCTGGCCCGCCTCGAAAATGGCATCCCACAGCAAGGCTGTTTGCGCAGCCTCAACATATAGCTCAAATCCCCCCGCTCCAGTGTATCCCGTAGCCGAAATTAACACATTGTCAATACCTGCTAACCGCCCTTTCGTAAAGGTATAGTACTTGAGCGTGGATAAGTCCACCTCCGTGAGCGGCTGTAGCACCTCCAACGCACGAGGCCCCTGTACGGCAATCAGCCCGGTTTGGTCAGAAATGTTGATAAGCCGTGTTTCAAATAGATTGCGCGCCTGAATCCATTCCCAGTCTTTTTCCAAATTCGAAGCATTGACTACCAGCATAAAGGCTTGCTCTCCTTCCGCGCACTGATCATCAAAAAGCCGATATACTAATAAGTCATCTACAATACCTCCCTCGTCGTTGGGCATACAGGAATACTGAACTTGTCCGGGAACGAGCAGCGCCGCGTCATTGGAGGTCACCGATTGAACCAGCGCCAGGGCATCTTTCCCCTTGACAATAAACTCACCCATGTGCGATACATCAAAAACGCCGACATTATTCCGCACGTTCAGATGCTCCTCGTTGATGCCAGCATAAGATATAGGCATATTATACCCTGCAAATGGGGCCATTTTTGCTCCTAGCTGGAGATGTTTTTCCGTAAGTGGTGTGTTTTTCATGGTATAGGCTTCGATAATTAAGAACCAAAAACAGCGCTGAATTCCCGGTATGAACGGTTACAGCATGACTAAGTTCATAGAACAATCACACTATGGATTGATAATTACTTTTTCAATGATATCGCCGGGCTGGATGCGGTGTACCACTTCCATTCCACTGCGTACACGGCCAAAAATCGTGTAGTTGCCATCCAGATGGGGGGTTGGGGAGTGGGTAATAAAAAACTGAACCCCTTCCGTATGGTTCCCGGCAGAGGCCATACCTACATACCCTTCCTGATCATAGTATGCCGGACTCAACTCAGACCGGATCGTGAAATCCAGACTACCATATCCATCGCCTCGGGGACAACCACCTTGTATTACAAAATTGGGTACTACTCGATGGAAACTTTTTCCGGCATAGTACCCATCACGGGCAAGCTGGACAAAACTAATCACCGTTCCGGGTGCTTGTGAAGGCAGGAGTTCCATTTCAATTCTGCCTTTTGAGGTGAGGAGTACCGCCACCGGATGAGGGGGAAGCGAACGAAGCACCGACCAGTTGATGGGGTGATTATACGCCGGAGGGGGAGACGCACTTACCTGCTTCCCTTTTTGCAGAAAAGAATAGGTGTGCTGTATCTCCTGATAGGTCTCCTGGTCTTTGGGAAGCACCAGGGTGCTGAGTGCCGTATCCAAAAAGCCCAGGCTATCGAAGAGCATTCGGTAATTGCGGGAAGGATGGCGCAAGGCACCGGCCGCTACGGCCATAGAACCCGCGTCTTTCGATTTCAGCATGAGCTTGAAAATACCTGCAAATTCCGCTACTACCTTTTGGGAACCATATTGTTTTTCAAAATCGGCACGGCTGCTCAGCGAAGCGATGGCTTCAGCAGCGGTGGTGCGGATAGCTACATTTTTTTCCTCACTCCACACCTTAAATAGCCAGCGGTAGTTCCAAGGGTTTTCGCCTAATGCCCTCAGATAGGCCACCTTGTTGTATGTTTTTTGGGCATACTGAAAGCGGGATCTATTGTCTGCATTGATTTTGAATCGCAGGGTATCTCTACTTTGTGGCACATGCCGTTGAGCCGCCGCCAGCAGCATCGCTTTTACAGGAGGATATATGGTTGTATCCCGGGATGATTTCCAGTAATAGGACGCATCGGCTGCATTGCCGTAGTCTCGAAAAAACTGCGCGGCCTGTAGCGCGATGTGCTCATTCTCATTATGTAAGGCCAGTACTATAAAAGGCCGGGATCTGGTATAGTCGAATGGAGCCAGCGCACGTATGATGTTTACTTTTACCCGGTAGTCGGGTTCGGAAAGAATCCAGGATAATAGGCTATCCTGGGCAGCAGGTAGGTGCGATTTGCTCAATGCACTCACCAATGCCATGCGGATAGATGGGTCTGTCTCGTGGGGAATACGCTGGCTAAGGTCGCGGGTGAAGCTATCCAGCACAATGCCCTGTGTTCTGGACAGGTAGTGCGCGGCAACCAATCGAACCGTTCGGGGCAACACGGGCTTGGTAGCCATTTCAGCCATTTTTCGTACGCTGGTTGAAGAGCTGATTCCGCGCGTTCCAAATCGATAAATTCCGCGCACTTGTCCGAGTAGCAGCGCAGTATCGCCGGGTAGGTAAGAACGAATTTGGCTCAGGTACTCCAGCGTAGGGGCGCTGCCACATTTGCCAACCGCTTCCAGAATGGCTCCGTTGGCTCCGGCGTATCGCCCCAGGCTATCATATCCATCGAAGGCAGCAATCAGGGCAGGCTCAGCTTTGGCTGATCCAATTTGACCAAGCGCGTAGGCTGCTGCCTCCCTTACCGGCCCAATCGGGTCGCTCAGCAATAATACCAGCGAGTCGATACCCTGGCTGTCGCGGGTAGAGGCAAATGCAAGAGCTGCCATACGACGCCAAGTCGGATCCGGATCGCGGAGATACGGATAGAGGCTATCGGAGAGCGCCTTATCCTGAAGGGTATAAATCGCCTGAAATTCCGGTTCGTCCAAAACATCATAGCGAACTTCTGTGATGACTTCTTCCTCCCTGGGAGGGATACATGCGCTGAGCAGCAGGCTTAAGCCAACAGCCCATCCAATCGCCGGCCTGATCATGGCTGTGATTTTTTGAGTGCAAAAAGCCCTGATATATTCAGGATGTTAATATTGTCTGCGGACAGGGTTTTTAAGCTCGTCACCAAACATGGACTCTTCTTCTGTTTCAAAGGGACTTTCCTGCGGTACGGGGGCACTGTCCTGGTATTTACTGCAATCGAGTTCGATACCAAGGTCGCCGGGTGGACGCACAAACCGCGCATTCGGGTTGTAGGTGACCTTGGGGGAGCGCTCCAGTTGTTTTAGGAATTCCACAAAAAATGGCTTGGCCATACGGGCGCCCTGACCCATGGCAGCAGATCGGAAAGCTACCCATCGGTCTTCCCCGCCTACCCAGGTGCCTACCACCAGTTCAGGGGTAACACCCATAAACCACCCATCGACAAAGTCGTTGGTCGTACCGGTTTTGCCGCCCACCTCACTGCGAACACCGCCAATCGCTCCTGCATATTTCAGCATTTCCACCATGACGAAATTGGCGTTTGGCTGGAGCGCATGTTTCTCTTCCTGGATATTGTCGAAAATGATTTGGCCGTTTTTATCCTCTATTCGGATAATTGCACTTGGTCTGTTGAAGGTTCCGTTGTTGGCAAAGGTGGAATAAGCACCGGTCATTTCCATGACGGTGAGGTCGGTAGCGCCCAGGCAGATCGCGGGGGATTGGGGCATTCTAAGCCGTCCGTTTGCGTACTTGGCGGTGCTGTCTATCCCCATCTCGTGGGCAAGTGCGCGTACCGGCTCGGTGTCGCCGAGCTGTTTCATCAGGTAAACCGAGACCGTGTTTTTGGACTGCCGAAGTCCTTCGAAGAGGGTGACCTGTTTATTGGAATAACTTTCGCCATAGTTGCGCGGAGTCCATGCATCCAATAGGCCAAAACTACCTTCTCCTGGTTCAATCGTTTGGGGCATATCCCATACTTTGAAACAGGGAGAAATACCTTGCTGCGCAATGGCAGTGGCATATACCAGTGGTTTGAATGTAGAACCTACCTGCCGATTGCTCCGCACATGGTCGTATTTAAAGTATTTGTAGTTGATGCCACCTACCCAGGCTTTTATCCTACCTGTTTTGGGTTCAACAGCCAAAATCCCCGTTTGCAGAAACATACGGTGGTACTTAATAGAATCCAGCGGAGTCATGATGGTATCTTTCTCCATCTGATCGTTGTAGGCAAAGACGCGCATAGCCACTGGAGTGGTAAATGCACGGATACTTTCCTCCTGCAGATGATCCCAGGTGGTGCGAAGCTCGGTATAGGCAGGATCTTTCATTACGCTTTTCAGTTGGCGCGCCTCCCTGGGCTCAATCACCTCTTTGCGAACCAGGCTATCGAGGTATCCCGGTCTTGCCTCTTCGTTGGTCATCCATATTATTTCGCGGTCGTTGGAATGCCAGGTTATATCGTCAAACTCATTTTCAAGTACCGACAATACGGGGTCGAGGTATCTGGACCGCAGGCTCTGATACCGTTCTGTTTCGCGCGTAATCCGGCGAAGTTCCTGTTCCCGAATAGCCAGCGGTATTTCATGGTCACTGCCACTTCGGTAGGTCCAGGGGTCGCGCCCTTTCCATTCCTTGAAAAAAACATCCTGAAGTTTATGCATGTGTTCCTGCATCGTCTGTTCGGCTATCCGCTGCATTTCCGCATCGATCGACGTGTAGATGCGCAGCCCGTCGCGATACAAATCATACGGTGTTCCGTCGGATTTGAGTTTGGTTTTGAGGATTTCCTTAATGTCCTTAGCCAGCTCGTTGCGGAAGTAAGTCGCACTCCCATCGATAAACGTGCGGGGTGAATAGTTGATACCCAATGGGGTAAGCCGAAGCGCATCGTATGCTTCGCTACTGATTTTTCCGGCTTTGCGCATTTGGTTGAGCACTACTTCTCTTCGCTTCAGCACCTGCTCCGGGCGACGCAGCGGGTTATACAGCGATGCATTTTTCAACATGCCGATTAGCATGGCGGCCTCCTGGATTTGCAGGCTGTCCTGGGGCTTGTTGAAGTAAATCTCGGAGGCGAGCTTGATGCCCTGCGCCCCGTTGATGAAGTCGTACTTGTTGAGGTAGAGGGCGATAATTTCCTCTTTGGTGTACTTGCGTTCGAGCCGGACGGCAATAATCCATTCCTTGAACTTTTGTATGACCCGGATGAGCTTGTTGGATGAACCCTGGCCGGTAAACAGTAGCTTGGCTAATTGTTGGCTTATAGTACTGGCCCCTCCGGCGCTTTCCTGCCGAAGAAGTACGGTTTTGACCAATACCCGACCGAGTGCCCGAAAATCAATCCCCGCGTGCTCGTAAAAGCGAACGTCTTCCGTCGCAAGCAGTGCATCTACCAGCGGAGTAGATATTTGCTCAAACTGAAGAGGTACCCTGTTTTCGATATAGTATCGCCCGAGCACCACGGTCTCGCTCTGGTCAAAGACTTCGGAGGCAAGCTCGCTTTTGGGGTTTTCAAGTTGCTGAACAGAAGGGAGATCGGTAAAAGATAGCCCCACAAAAAGGAGCAACACCGCACCTATTCCACCTAACATAATACGCCACATCCAACGTATAATCTGAACGTACCGGGGGTTATCGCTCCCGCTGAGCAGGTATTCGATGAGTCTTTGCATGCGATTAGCCGTTTTGGCAAAAATAACACCATTTCCCCAAAGGGGGGTAAAAAAACGAGTAAGCACCTGTCATTTCACGCGAAGGCGAGCCCTGGCAGTTCTCCCCGGCAGGTAGTTTCCTTTGAACGGAAGGGGCTACTTCAAAAAAGCTGTAGCTGCTGGGTAGGCAAATCGGGCGACGTAGCGACTTTGCCCCTGAAAATTTCCATAGAACCAAATTGTTTGTCGGTGATGGTCAGAATGCCTACATGGCCATTGGGGGGCAGCATGCGCTTGATGCGCAACACATGTACTTCGGCATTCTCCTTGCTGGGGCAGTGCCGCACGTACATGCTAAACTGGAACATCTGAAATCCATCTGCCATCATTTTTTTTCGAAACTGGGCATAGCGCTTTTTGTCTTGCTTGGTTTCAGTCGGAAGGTCGAACATTACGAGTACCCACATAACTCGGTAAGCATTGAATCGGTCGTGCATATCAGGATAGCAAGGGATAGCGAAGCAGGCGAGCTTCCCCTTCAAAACACTGCGCCAGGCTGGCCGTCGTTCGCTGTACGGCTACCATCAACGGACTGAGCCGGCCATCTATGGACACATCAAGGGTGGGGATACCCAATAGCACTTTTTTGTGTTCGATATGCAGTTCATCCTCCTGCTCCGAAAACATGGGGTGCGTGGTAACGAGTTCGTCCACGTACGGCCGGTAGGGCTCCATGATATCGTCGGCCAGACAGTAGGCGTTGTACTGGTTTTTGTGAAAAATACCCAGCGTGGGCAATAGTCCGGAGCCCACCAGACTACGGGCTACAATGGCTCGTAGAATGGCATAACCGTAGTTGAGAAAGGTGTTTTGCCCCCCTTCGTAGCGCCCGCGCAGGAAAGCATCGCCCATGAGTTTATTCCAGTAGTACTGCGCAGCGACGGCCTCGGCGTTGCCGCTGTCACCGCTTTTGACGTCCTGCTGCAAGTGTCGGAGTACTGCCGCCGGCGCTCCGCGCTTTTCCAGCAGACCTGCCTGGTTGGCTATTTTGGCACGTATGGTCTGTTGCCAGAGTTGCTTTTTGAGCGGAAGACCCGCGTTGACCTGCGCCTGAAATTTTTTGCTCTGTAGGGTATGCCCGTTCAAGTGCAACAGCATGCCGGTGGGCAGGTGTTTTTCATCACAGGTGACGAGCGCGGTATTATTGTCGAGTAAGCGGCTTATACACACCTGGGTAACCGTGATCTGCGGGTGATCCAGTATGACCACCCCCACATCCTCGATCGGTACACTCACGGTTTCCTTGTCCTTCTGCTCTATCTGCAACTGCTGGTTGCGGGTGCTCAAGTAGGCCGGGTTGCCAAAATATAGGGTGCGCTTTATCATGGACGCTCTAGTTTTCCAAGGTGGTTCAGCCGGATTTTATAGGGGTTGAGTTCGTAAAGGCGGGATAGACTACTTATCCTAAGAAAAGATTTCGTCAATTTGAATACTTCTTTTTCTTCAACCGTTGTTTCCAAGTGGTGTCGAAAAAAGATATCGAGAAAAGTTAATTTTTGCACCCTATACAAATAGGTACTTAGTGCGGCGTAGTCTTGGGCTTCGAGCAGGTGGGTACGTTCTTCATCGGAGAGACCCAGCAGGAAGAGTTCGTTTTGTTGCATGCTGAAGTCAAACTGCCAGGTGTCCTGGGGCAGTTTGGCGCTAAAGGAGTCCGGGTAGGTGGTGGGTTGGTGGAGTATTTGGTTCCATGCCTGTTCTGGTTGTTCGATGATGACGGGGAAGCCGTATTTTTTGCGCTCTACGGCGTGCCAGAAAGTACAGATATGTGCTTGGGGGATTCCGGCTTGATCGCGGTAAAAGGCCAGGTGGTGGTTATTGCCCGGTTTGACAAAGGCGATGGCTTGGTTGTCGCTGTTGAAGCGGAGTGGTTCGACGGCGCTCAGGCCGGTCAGGCAGCGTACGGTGCGGATGGGAATTCGTTTGGCTTCGTTGAACCAGATGGGGTTTTCGTCCAGTCCCTGCATGGCCTTTTTTTCATCGTTGCCAAATTGTTCGAAGCGTGCGCGTACTTTTTCGCGGATTATCGGGTCGATGATGGAGGGTACATCTTTTAGTTTGAGCCCGTTCAAGGGATACCGAATGACGAATTCTTCCTTATAGCAAGAGCCGTACTGGAGGGGTATGGTGCGTCCCTCATCGAGGTAGATGGGGTCTTTTTTCAGGGAGGCGAGGGCGGTTTTGGGGTTTCCTTCAAATTGGTTCAGGCGCTCCAGGACTAATTCCCGGATATACGGTTTGACGATGGTATGGGGGTTTTCGAACAGGTATTTCAGCGGCATATCCGGACTGATTAATTTAATCCGGCCGTAGATACTGGATTCGCTGAGTGCGCCACGGGGAGTCAGGACGCCGGTAATCCGGTTTTTTCCGCGGGTTTTCTCTTCGCGTTTAAATACGCTTTTGGTAGCTACTTTTTTGCCTGGTTTCAGGCTTATAAAAATGCTGGAAGCGGCCGCTTCCACCTCAGCGGTAGTAAAGGGCATTTGTTTTTTGAGGTAGCGCTCCAGGATTTTGCCGGGGAGGGGTTTGTGTTCGGCTGTTTGTGCGTAGAGAAAATCGCGGGTTTCCTTGGCGTGCAGGGAGTTGAGTCGTTGGATGAACCCTTGTTGGGTACAGGCCACCACGAGGGCGTCGATGGCATGGTGGCGGTGGTCGTTGCGTTTGGTCCAGCCGGGGATAATTTCCTCTTCGTAGGCGTGGCCGTCCGGCCCTTGGCGGAGTTCGGTGTCGGTGAGTCCCAGTGCTTTGTATTTTGGGAGCTGGAGGCGCATCAGTACATCGTTCCAGCCCCAGATACGGCGCAGGTATTCGGTGATGGTTCCGGTGGTGCTGTGTACCTCCCGACAGGTTTTGGAAAGAATTTCCCTGGATTTTTTGGAAATGTAGCGGGTCTCCTGAAGCTGGCGGTTGATGAAGTCAGATGTTGTGAGTTCGCTGGCAGACGTCATAAGGTTTTTGCGTTTTCGGCTGCCGATCACCTTGCGGTCGTAGAAATCCTGTACGCGTTTTTTGAAGGCTTCGAACTCGGCGGGGGATTTGGAGGCCATATAATCGTAGGCGGTCTGGTTGCCTTTTTCCAGGTTACAGGCGCGGTGTGCCAGGGTTTTGTTGCTTTGCGAGTCGTCGAAGCGCAGTTGTTGGGGGATGATGTGTTCTACATCGACGGCGTTGCCGCGCAGGGCATCTACAAAGCCGAACATTTTACCGCAGTAGATACAGGTGGCGTTGACGCGCGTCTTTTCGCCGTCTATCTCCTGAAATAGGCGATACTTGATGACGTTGTTTCGGGTAGCGCGGATATTATAGGCGTTCAGGTCTTCCCGAATCGCCTTGTTTTCCCGTTCCAGTTTATTTAATGCTGAATAGGTCTTGTTTCTTTCTTCCTGGCTTTGGCGTAGTTCGCGGGCGAGTTCCACGCGGATTTCATCGGGTGCGCCGTATTCGTCGTAAATAGCATTTACTACCTGAATCATCTGGTTCAGGATTTTTTCTACTACCGGCTGGCGCAGCGAATTTTTGGGTAGCAGGGGAAGTCGGCTGAGTAGGGTTCGGACATCATTTTCCTCTTTGGTAATGGAATTGGAGTGGTTGATATCGGCTAAGGCGCAGGCGGTGCTGTACACGTAGCCATCCATCAGGTGAGGGAGTATTTGGCGGATAGCGCGGGCGGATTTATTGCTGAATCCCTGGCGGGTGAAATCGATGCGGGCGAGTTGGGCGGCGAGGTTTGGTTCGATGCCGAATTTGTTTTCGAGAGTGGATTGGCAGGATTCGATTTCGGGAATGGAATAGATAGTATGCCAGAGCTGGTAAAACGGCTGGTGTTCGAATGCGGGGGTTACCTGCTTATAATGGCTTTCGATTAACACCTCGCCCGATTTTTTATCTACAAAACGGGCTGGTTTGGACGAATCAGAAAGTACGGAGAGATTGAACGCGCACAGTTCGGGGTGTTTGTCCCCTAATATTTTTGTTAGCTCAACCCGGGTGCTGTTTCCTTTGATTCCCTTTTCCAGTTGTTTGTCTGAAAAAACAGTGCCTTCGGCAAAGCCCAGGGTCTTAATGATGTCCTTTAAGCGGACGAGTTCCTTTGTGTCAAAAAGGTGGAATAGCTGTTGTTTCTGTGGCAGGGTCAGTGGGATATTCTTGTTGTCCAGGGTTTTGAGCGTGAGATGGTTTATGTGTTCCCAGACGCGGCAAACTTGGGCGATAGGGGAGCTTACCGGGGCTACTTTGGGGCCTTGCCATTTTTCGACACCCTTGTTGTCCACGTGGCAGTGACCGACCAGCTGGCAGATGCTGACCAGGTTTTTTTTGGATTTTAGGGGGCGTTGAAAGTAGATGGTCTGGTCGCCCAGCTCTTTCGCTAAAGCAGGAGAGAGCTGTTGTGCCTGGGCTATGGCATTAAATTCTTCGAGGTAGGCTTTTCTGGGGAAGACCAGGTTTTTTGTTCGGAAGTGCGGGTCTTCCACTAAGGATTCAAAAAAATACTGGCCTACGGTCAGGCCTTTGTCCAGGATTTGCTGGTGTCTGTTTTTGACTGCCGCGACATAGCCTTTTTCTTCGGAAGTAGATTTTTTTGCGGACTCTTCGCTTTCCTCGGCACGTGTTCCCTGGTATCCCCTGCGTTGGTTGAGGTGGAGCAAAACGCGCCCCAGTTCATGGGGTTTAATCTTTTCCTGGGCGGCGCGTGCTCGCAGCCCGTATATTTCGAGGGGGGAGAGCTGGAATAAAAATGTGTGGGGGTACATGCCCTCGCGTTCCAGGATTCGTTTCAGTTTACTTCGGCGTTGTTGGTAACGGTCGAGGCCTCTGCGCTGGGATCGGAGGATGGTTCGGTTTTGGTTTTTGGAAATTTTATTTCCTTTGGCGAACTCATCCTTTTCATCGGTAGTGAGTGGGACTATGCGTACGCCCATCCCCAGGATATCCCGTTTGCTGCCTTCTTCATGTTCTGAGATAAGCGCCCATCCAATGGAGGCGACGCCGAGGTCTAATCCTAAAATTTTTTTCATGGATATAGTTTAAATGATTACTTTTGTACTGAAGCAAATCACAATAAGGAATGTTATCCGTTGTGAAAACATCCGAGGCGGCGAAAGTCGCCTTTTTTATTTGCCTTAATTAGTACGGCATGTAAATAGCTTGGCTAAAGTACAAAAAGCATTTAGTTCGTGCGTGCGTCGGTTGTGATTTGCTTTCAAAATTCTATCTTCGAAGGACGATAACCAGCCTCGTCGCGGACGATAGACAAAGCCATTTTGTTGTGATTTGCTTTCAAAATTCTATCTTCGAAGGACGATAACCAGCATATTGAGCAGCCAAAACACTCCGGTCGCAGTTGTGATTTGCTTTCAAAATTCTATCTTCGAAGGACGATAACCAGCCGCTTTTTGTATAGCCACACCGAACGACCCGTTGTGATTTGCTTTCAAAATTCTATCTTCGAAGGACGATAACCAGCTTTGCAAAAACAGAGAAGAAACAATGAAAAGTTGTGATTTGCTTTCAAAATTCTATCTTCGAAGGACGATAACCAGCTCAAAAAATACGGTTACTTTGTCGAATATCGTTGTGATTTGCTTTCAAAATTCTATCTTCGAAGGACGATAACCAGCCGGCCGCATCTACCGTATATACGACAAATGGTTGTGATTTGCTTTCAAAATTCTATCTTCGAAGGACGATAACCAGCGCGCATATCCAGCGGGAACCAGCGCATACCGTTGTGATTTGCTTTCAAAATTCTATCTTCGAAGGACGATAACCA
>Ga0172373_10006202_pt1 | contig 16003 bp, 4 predicted proteins | sample Lak10m_2_FD_114546 | JGI IMG/M metagenome (GOLD analysis project Ga0172373, IMG submission 114546) | Freshwater microbial communities from Kabuno Bay, South-Kivu, Congo - kab_092012_10m | ecosystem: Environmental > Aquatic > Freshwater > Lake | place: Democratic Republic of the Congo: South-Kivu...
CTTTTTATTCCAAGGAGTTACTCAAAAAAATCACAAAAATTCATAAACTGATATTGAAAAACAATGACTTAACGCTTCTAAAGATAGTTTCTTAAGTAACTAATCGATCAAGAAAACGCTGTAGATGGATAAGCAGATAAGGGTTCATTTGAAATCCCCTCACCCAGCCCTCTCCTCTGAGGAGGAGAGGGGGTTGATTTTTACCTGTTCATTAAACCCTACCCGGAATCTCAAACACAACCGGGTTTCCCATCCCGAACATCGGCGACCCCGCACTCGCCGAATCCCAGGATATCCACCATGACGGGATTTAGCTGGTTATCAGCCAATTTGTTCTTTTCCTGGGCCTGATTGACGTCATTGTTGACGGCATCCTGTGCGGTATTCGTGGCCGCCGTGGCCGCCGCCGCGGCGCCCGCCGGTGTCACGGGCGGTGTGATAGTGGTTGGACCACCTGTGACTGTGCCGCCACTAAGGTCAATATTTTCTGGCCCGCGTACGATGGAACCCGCGAGGGTTATGTTGAACCCTCCTATACCCGCCTCGCCAGCATCTATCACGCCCCTGGGCGCGGCCAGGTAAACATCGCCGGGACGCGTGACTGTGGTCGCCGCGGTGCGTATGCCGCTCCCCGAAACCGATGGCGGAAACTCGACCTTGAGATTGCCCTGTTGATCGAAGGTCACTACGGGAGGCGGAACCGCGAGCGCCGATTTGGCCCCGCGTCCGGCATCGATGTTGCCATTGGATGACCAGACGGTGATATCGCCGCCATTCAGGGCAAACACCCTCGACTGATTCACCATGAAATTCTTGTTCACGATGCTATTGACATCGCCATCACCCTGCACGACGACACCCAGTTCGCTGGCCGATTTCGAACCCGCAAAGGCTGAAGCCAGTCCCGCGTTGACCCCGCCGCCCGGCGCCATGAGATTGATATCACCGCCCGCCAGGGTCGATATCCGGCTAAAGAAGAGTTTGATGTCCCCCGCATACCCTTCGGATTTCTTCGATTTTTCCGGGAATAGAGCATGAATGGCGTCGTAACCCTGCTTGTAATCAGCGGTTCTCCCGGATTTGGCGGCCTTGGTCGCGGATTGCCGGATCTCCGAGAACAATATTTTAAGCAAAAATTGATTTCTAAGATTTTCAGGCAAATTCTTATAGGCTTCTTTAGCCGCTTCTTTTGCCTGAGCTTTGTCTGGGTTTACATCATAATCATTGCCTGTAACCTCAAGTAAATACTTATATAGATTTGGGGTATATTTTTTACTTAGAGCTGAATCAACATTACCTGCACCTGAATTAGCAGAATTGCACGTATCCCCCACACAAACACCAGCGGCAATACCGCCAACAATTCCGGTATTAGGAGATCCAATAATAACAGACTTCTTAGAATTATCAGGAAAATACTTATCGCTGAATTTATCAGTATCACCGCTCTCTTTGCCGACGAACGGTAGATATTTCTTGGCAAACTCGCCAAATTTGGCGCCCTCCGCGGCGAGACCCGCCAGAATCGTCACGCTGGCTCCTTCTTTGGAAAGCGCGGGATTGGCCGTGTTGCCCAGAGTCAATACCCCCAGGGAAGTACCCAGATCCACATCCCTGCCGGCACTGAGCCATAACTGACCTGGGCCGGAGAGGCTGATCTGACTGTTGATGTTCAATAATCCGCCAAACTCGTTCCTGGGCGATTTGTAGACGATATCCCGGCCGGCGTGGATCGAGGAAACCGCGTAATCGGAATGTTGAATGTTGAAACTCACATCCGACAGATCCAGTCCCGCATACACATCCACGGGCTTCGGCAAGGTAAAGAGCAAGGGGTCATCCGCCTTGAAATCGCCACCCGCAAAGAGCAAGGCCCGGCCTGGATCGCCCTGGTGCACCGGGGTCTTGGCGTGCAGATAATCCGATATTCCATAAGCATTCAATCTGAGGGAGGCGTCACTCCAATCCTTGGCGGGCAGTCGCGCGGAGGGCAACAAGGCCGGATCGGCATCGGACATGGTGACATTGACATCATTACCCAACTTTCCCGTACCAATCTGGCCGGACGCCATCATCTGGAATTCGGCCCTGGGGGCCGGATAGGTGAGGAACGATCTTGTGAGTTCGATATCACCGCCCAACGCCTGCAATTTCAGTCCCGCCGGATAGACCGAGAGCGCTCGGTCGGCGCCATTCGACATCAGCAGCACCTGTTCCGGGGCCCTCAGATCATTGATGGATTTGAGTACACCCGTGATATCGTTGTCGAGCCGGATATTCCCGGCCAGAGCCTGCAAACTGAGCTGACTATTCTCCGAATAGGTAAAAAACAGGCTGGGTGCGCGATTGGATTTGGAGGTCGAGCCATCGATGACCGAGGGGTTGATGGCGGCGGCCAGATCAATATCCTGACCCGCTTGAAGCTCCGCCCGTCCGTTGGCCAGTCCCACTATCGCTCCCTGCTTCGTCGCATTCGATGGCGCAATCGAACCCCTGGCATTCAGGCGGGTGTCACCCAAGCCGGTAAAATAAAGCCCACCCAGAATATCGTTGCCGGCGGTCACCGCCAAGGTCCCCGCCCCCCCCTCGACATATTCGTTGGTCAGGTAATTCGCATCCGTAGGCAGATCCGATCGTGCCTTGATGCCGACCTGCTTGAGGGTATTGGGAATCACAACGCTTAAATCAGCGACATTCCTGCCGGCGCTAACGTTTACCGTACCGCCGCCCAAGGCGCCGATATTCTGATTGAAGGTCGGTTTCACCTCACCCCTTCGCAATACAGGGCCGCCGACACTGATTCCCATGGCAGTGGGCTTCTCGTTCTCATGATCTCCAGCGGACGTCCAGTTGCCCTGCCTGGAATACCAGCCATCCAGGAACTGTGGCGTGAGCGCCCCAACGATATCCCGTCCGGCCTGAAGGTTGATATTGCCGCCCTCCAGGGGATATTCCGCCTGAAAAACAAAGGCGGCATAGAGATCATTGAAACTCCCATAGCGCTGATTCGTATCCGCCCGGCCCGCCGTGTAAATCGAGGAACCGGCATTCGTCAGCAGGATATCGTTACCGGCCTTGACGTCGATGAACCCGGTACCCGTGCGGACGGTCGAGTCCGCCGCAACCCTGAAGTCCTGGCCGGCATTCAGTCGGTAACTCCAGGACTCACCCGTTTGCAAGCGATCGACGAAATTGACCGATCCCCCTCCATCGCCGAGTTCGATCGTTTCATCCTTGACTCCATCGGTCAGTTTGCCGTTGATGGTCAGATTGCCCGCCGCGCTCAAGCTCAGCACCCCGGCCCGGCCGCCATACCGCCAATCCACCAAATTCCAGCCGGACGCGCTGGTCGCGAGGTCCCCCGAACTGCGGACCGAAATCCCCGGCCGCAAGCCTTGAGAGAGATTCAGTCTCTTCTCGATGCTATCGGCATTGGCCATCCAGTTCTTGGTTTCCGTTTTAAACTCGTCGATCTGATCGTTGGTCAGGATTCCGTTGGCTTTATAGGTTTTAACCGCTTCCACCGTGGTTTTGAACGAACCGGTCACGGCGGTACCAATGTCCCCCTTGACGGCCACATCCTTGCCTACTCTGGCCGCGACGAATTCGACGCGCCCACCGGCCCCGCCATCCAGACTGGCGACATTGATCGAAGCTCCGGGCGCCACGCGTATGCCTTGGACGTTATCCGGATTGTGCGTCACGGCATCCAGAATGACGCGCCCCGACTGGCGGACGGTTCCGTTGGCCTCAATGCGGGCGGTGGCGGCCAGTTGCAAACCCTGGCCCGCGCTCACCTGAACATTCGCGTCTTCGCCCTGTGCTCGCAGCGATCCAGCAATCAGCACGTTGCCGGACTCGGCGCTCAAGCCCACCATTCGAGCCTCCAGGCTATCCCCCGCCGCAAGCGTCCAGTCACCAGTCCTGGCTGACAGATTCACCGAATCGGAGAATCCCGCGGCCTTGATGCGGTTACTCAATCCTCCCAGATTGCCGGCGCTCGTGGTGGAGCCGATATCCATGGCGAACTTACCGCCTTCACGCAGACCTTGCGCCTCGATGGCGCCAGACCAGTCGAAGGCCCCTTGCGGAACATCTATCTTCAGCGTTCCCCCGACATCTCCCTGCAATTTGAGGCTGGCGCCATCGGCCAGGTGAACATTGCCCGTCCTAGTCGCGAGTTCCACCGTGCCGCCTGGAGAGCTGACACTGGCGGTACCCAGGGTCAGGGTGCGCCCGGACACATCAATCAGGGATTGCGGAGCGAGGTCAACGTCGCCATTGAGCGCCGTCAGTGTTACGGCACCCGAGGGCATATCGATGCGGGTAGCGTTTCGAATCGAGTCAGCCGTCACATTGAAGCGCCCTCCCAACCACTCGCGCGCGGGAGTTTCACCCGCGCCTGAGCCGACCAGTTCGACCGATTTGCCGGTAGCCTCGATAGTGGTATTGGCGCCCGAACCGGCGACTACATGTGGCGTGTCGATACGCAAATCCGCCGCCGAAACCAATGTCGAACGGCCCTCCGTAATCAAACCGGAACTCGCGCCCAGACTGGCCTGCTCAAAACCTCCCAGCCGATACTGTCCCTCGCCCAGCACGACCTCCTTGCCCTTGATGGACAAGGTTCCCAGGCCATTGCCCTGTTGTTGTGTCGTGGCGCCATTCCGGTTGTCGATACGAATATTCTCTCCTTCCAGCATGGCTGTTTGTCCAGCGCCGGCAAAACCCAGCAGGGCGTTGCCACGGAGAGTGAGCTTCTTGGTGGAGATACTGACATCGCCGTAAAGACTGATATCACTCGCACTGCTCAGGGTAAGCTCCGAGGGTTCCAGCTTCCTGAGTTGCCCGCCAGTTAATTTCAGGCCACTCGCGCTGCCATCGCCGTCGCCGAGACTGATGCGTCCCGCGCCCAGAGCCAGGGAGCCTTCCTTGATTTCGATCTCTCCGTCCAGTTGATTCGAGGCTGTCGCATCCAACATCAGGGCCCCGGTAGCCGAGACTTTCGCACCGCTATCCAGGCGGACCGAGCCCGTTTGGCTGGTCACCCCGGTACGGAAGAGCTCCATTTGTTTGCTGGTACTGGCCCTGACCAGTGCCGCGTCCCCGGCGACATTCAGAATCGTCGAGCCTCCCGCCTGCGCCTTGCCGCTGGCCTGCAGGAGCGAACCTTGCTTGAACGTAATGCCATCCTTTGCGGCCAGCAGGTAGTCCTTGCCCTTTAGCTTCGCCTCCGCATCGAGCTGAACCGTGGAGGACTGCACCGTAAGGTCGGTCTTGCCCTCGAGATCGGAGCGGAAACCGCCCAGGGCGATACTCGAGACGCCCAAGCGGTTCAAGCTGTTGGCGGACAGGTTGACGACGCCCTCGGTCGGCTCGGCGGAACCCGACTGGTCCACGACATTCAAATGATCAGCCGCGATATCCAGACGTCCCCCGCGCGCCTTGGTCAGGCCATCGGCCTTGACCTTGCCATCCAGCGTCAGTTCGCTCTTGGCGCTGATTTGAATGGCGCCGCCATCACGCGGCAGGAAGGGTGTGGCAAGACTATCCTCCCTGGCGGCTTTTTTCTCATAAAAGGTATTGGCTACATCAATCCCGAACTCCGATCGGGTTTTTGCCCGCGCGCCTTTTTCCACGGCAAAGGCGCTCCATTGCGCATCTCGAATAGCCGTTCCGGATACCGCCCTGTAGCCCGCCACCACCGTGGCGCCATCCGACCGGGACACCTTGTCGCTAGGAAGAACGGTTACGCCGTCGGGTTCAGGCGTGACGAGATAGGCGCCCGGTAGCAGCGCGTAATGCGCCGGCAGCAGGACATATTGACCAGCCTTGAGGCCACCGCCGCCGGCCAGGTAGACGCTGTCCCCGGCCTTGAGATCCGAAACGGGAGTTTCCAGGGGATCGATCGGCGCCGTCTGGCCCCGATAACCCGGCATGACGGCATAGGAACCCTGATAACCCTTGCTGGCGGGATCCAGGCGATCGTAACTGCCGCCAGGGCCTGGAAGAAATTCAAATGCCGTCAGCTTGCCGCCCCCGCGGGTGTCAACGACCGAGCCCGGTTCTATGCGTACCCGACTAGCCTCCAGCGCCAGTTTCTTTTCAGGCGGCGCGTCAAACACCAGTGTTTGGGTGCCCAGGGGATAAATCCACTCCAGCCCTCCCTGAGTCCGGCCAAAGGGAGTCGTGCTGCCCTTGGCGGAGTTGGATGTCACACTCCCCGGCGCCAGCGTCAGGTTTTCCTCGGCCTTGAGATTGATTTCACCCAATGGCGCCGTTATGGCGCCTGCCTGCACGATATGGGTTGCTTCCAGGGTTACTTGACCGGCGGCGGACAGGACCTTGGTCGGTTTGGCGCCGGTACCATGAATCGTAAGAATCGCTTCGGGATTGTCGAGGATCCCAATCCGAAAATCACTCAAGGTCGTCGGGTAAAGCTGCCGCGCCACGATATCGAGACTGCCCGTGGTCAGGAATTCCCCCTTGAAGTCCCGTTGATCATCAGTGGTATTCACCCCGATCAGGCGCAAATCTCCCGCAGTATTCAGTTTGGAGTAGCCGAACCCCTGGAGCACGCCCTCCCCGCGCAAATCCAGGCTGGCTGCATCGACAAAAAGCCAGGCGTCGCCCTCAGTGGGTTTGTACTGCCCAGGGCGGATGAGGCTGGAGCCCATCGTCACATGACTTGATTTCAAATCAAGATTACCAGGGGCGCCGTCAGCACCCGCCTGGGCCATGATCACGGGAGCATCAAAATCGATGCTCCGCTCGGTTTTCAGCGTGGTATTGCCGTTGACCTCGATCTTGTTGGGTGTCCTCAGGGAGACCGATGAGAAACCTCCGGACTCGATCTGATTCGAGGAGATGAACCCCTTGCCATAATAGGCCTTGGGCAGCGGTTCCGATTGATCGAGCAACGGCACCGAAACATTGGGCCATTGCGAAAGGCTGACGATCAGAGGATTTGCAGGGAAGTTGACCTGTCCGGTATTCAATTGCCCCGGCAGATTCCGGTTCAAATTATTCAACTCCAGGGTCAGATCGGCGCCGGCCGCGCCGCCCCCGGAGCCGGATTGACCATTGAACTGACCCTGCAGCAGAAAGCCTTCCGCCGAGGTGATCCGCAGACTGCCACCCGATGAAGGGACGAGTTCACGACGATAGGCCCGGGTCCCGGCGCCGCCCCGGGCGGGTAGATCGAGCTCGGCGGCGGTGCCGGAGACATCGATCACGGAGCCCAGGGCGGTCGCCACAAAGCCTCTATCGGCGGTCAGGGATACCTTGCCGCCAGACAGCACCTTGCCATGAATCACACCCAGCTCATCCGTAATCCGCTGATCCGTGCCGCGTGCGAGCAGGCTGCCCGTGGAACCGAGCCGTATACCCTGATCCGCCAGAAAGCCCTGCTCGGCCTGGACGGTGCTCGGCGGTTTGACTCTCAGATCGATGGTTCCCGCGGGCGCATTGAGCTGGCCATTGACGACAATGCTGGCATCGGATTGCAGGTGAATTGATCCGCCCGGATCGGTGGCTAATAATGCCCCCTCCCCCACCACCAGATTGGCTGATTTTTCAATCTCCTGCGCCGTTTGCGAGAGAATCAGCTCCAGTGACCCACCGGGTCTGGAAATATCCGGCAAACTGCCGATCTGACTGAAATCCTCAAGCCGGCCACCCGATGGGCGGCTGGCCGCCTCGCCCTCGCTCAAAATCCGGTTTTGCACCTTCAGCTCGACCCTGGCGCCATCCTCTACGTGGAGCCCGCTCTTGTTGGACAGCAGGCTGTAATCCTGGAAGCCGCCCTGCCCAAAAACCCCGGGATCAATCACCAGAGGTTTCATCCGCTGGGCGTTGTCATTGACGACAATTTCTGCGCCTTCTTCCGGCGGCGGGGAGGTGATCTCGGTCGCCGCCGCGCTGGTTCCCGCACCGATGACTATCTTGTCGGATGCCAATGCCAGCTTGCCGCCGCGACCGCCGACCACGGCATACCCCAGCAGCGTGGCCTCGGTAGCGAGATCCGAACCGTTGAGTCCCGCGGCGTTGAGGCTGATGCCACCGGCGTCGCCAGGTTTGATCTCCCGTGAGAGGGTGCGTTGCGCGCCACCGCTGACATCGATGAGGCTGCCTTTCGCCAACCGAACATCACCCTCACCCTTTAGCGACACTTCGCCGCCATCGAGCCATAGGGGCGATTTTTCGAAGCGACTTTTACCATCGCCCTCGGCCGGCCGATCATTCGACCACTTGCCGGAAGTATCGATTTTGGCGGTGGCTTCCAGGATCAGATCGCCGTTAAGTTCATCCTCCTGTCCCAGCTTGGTATTGAGATGCACCTTACCGGAATGCGCGACGATCGCACCGCCCATCTGCAACCGGGTTCCGGTCAGATCGAGACTTCCCCCGTCCACCATGGCGACGGTGGCATCCTTGGCGATGCTGACCTCGCCATTGGTCGCGATCCTGGCGGATGACAAACCTGCTCTCAGGAACTCGTCGCCCTTGAACACCAGCGGCGCATCATCCGAAGCACGGGTTACGGGTTGCTTCGGATCCTGCGTTCCAAACACTACGGCCTGGCGACTGTCAACAAAGGCGGTGGTGTCGAGACTGAGAGTTCCGCCCCGGGCTTGCTGTTCGGGTAGCCTTTGATGCACACCGTTCAGCGCAATCGCGTTGATTTCGCCCTCGAGCGCCAGTACCGCACCCTTGATATCCAGTGCGCCGGCGGATTTGCCTTCGAGATAACCCCGCTCATAGCGGCCGCTTTCGGCTGGTCCCAGGCGATTGAAGCTGTTGACCTGGTTCCAATCCTTGAAGGTCTGGTTGATCTTGCCGACGATGCCGACGTAACGCTGATCAGGGTTCGCGTCACCAATATCCACGGTTTTACCGTTTGGGGCGATCAACTGGGTGGTGTTGACATAGCCCGGCCGGTAGAAAACGGAACCGCCGGAAAAATCGATACGTGCATTGGGACTCAGGGTCACCGCCCCTTCCGAAATCAGGTTGACCTTGCCGCCCGTGGTGCTGCGCTCGGCCACCGTGCGCTCGATGCGATCCAGTTCGCCGCTGATATCGGCGATGGGGGTACCCTTGCGGATATCCACTCGAATTTTCTTCGCATAGAGAATCCCGTCACGCTGCAGCGGAGAATCCCGCAGTTCATTGCTGCGTAATTCGACCGTGACAATGTTTCGCGACATCGGCAACTTTACATTGCGGACACCCGAAACATCGATCACCGCACCCGGATCAATGGCTATCTCGCTCTTGTTGCGGAGACCTTCGAGCAAGGGTTCTACGGGATTATCCGTCGCGGTCAGGCTGATATCACCCGACTTCGCCTGGATCAGGGCCCGGTCCTTGACCTGAATTTTCTGCCCCATCACCTCGATACGGGAAATGAGCTGATCTTGCCCGTCGACGGCTTTCTCCCGCGATCTGAGGTCTGGGGTCGCCATGGTCTGGCTTCCTTGGCCAAAGGTCACCCGGGACTGTTTGCCCAGACCATCGTCGCGGGCTTCTTCCCGGCGGGTCGATCCCGGTTGGAGTAACCAGCCGTTGCTGCTCCTTTCCACGCGAGCGCCCTCGCGCGCCAGGAGACGGATGGACCCATTGGCCGACACCGTGGTTTTCGCCGAAATCCGGCCCTGCTGATTGACCGCAAATCCCATCAGGGTGGTGTTGCCACGATGAGTGATCAAGCTGCCGGCATTGGTCACCTCGCCCCCCGTCTGCACCTCGACGATCAAACCTCTCAGGGCGGGATCGCCACTGGCCTCCTGCAGATACACCTTGTCGCTGGCCGCCACCATGAGAATCTGGCCGTCCGGGGCCTGCAGGGTTCCGGCATTTCGGATCTCGGGCGCCGCCGCGATAATGCGGCCATTCTTGTCGGTATTGATCCTTGAGCCTTCCAGAAACTGGATGGCAATTTTCTGCTTGTTGCCATTGGCGTCGAGCATGAAATTACCCTGGGCATCCTTGCGATACACCTCGCCGGTACCGATCAGGGCGGGTCGTCCGTCCTGATTGATCACCTTGGTGACACCTCGCTGGAAGGTTTCATCGCTGATATCCAGGGTGCTGGCCACGAGCGTATTGACATTGACCTGGGACTCCCGGCCAAACACGAAGCCATTCTGGTTGAGGAGATACACCTGCCCGTTGGCCGTCAGTTTGCCGAAAATCCGGCTGGGATCCTCCTGAAAGATCCGGTTCAGCGCCACCGCCGAGGAGGAAGGCTGTTTGAACTGGACGGTATTCTCCTTGCCGATATTGAAGCTCCGCCAATTCAGGATGGCCTGATTGGTATATTGGTTGATGGTCATCTTGTCGCCGCTGACCACCTGATCGGCTCGTCCCAAAGTCACCAAGGGGGTAAGGTTACCTTTAAGAGGATCAGGAGGTTTGGGTAATTCTCCCGCCCGGATGCCTGCCGCGTCAGTGAAGGCAATACTCGCGATGATGGCGCGTATCGCGGCGGCCAGGGGTTTGATGGCCGAGGGATGAGCGCTGTGGAGCGAAGCGCTCGCCTGCAAGCATTTCGAGGGTCTAGAATTCATAAGCCACCCTGAAGTCGATGCGCTGTTGACCGGCCTTGACGAACTCGGTCGCAACGAATGGATATTCCCAGTAAAACTCACCGAGAAAATGATGGAAGGCCCGCATCCTGAAGCCTGCTCCCGTACTGAACAGGTCATAATTTTCAGGAGTGTTGGGCAAGGGATCGATCAGCCACAACTGCGCGGCATCCGTGAAGGCCAGCATTCTGAAATCGTTGAGGGATTCGAGTCCTTCAAAGCCGTAATCGCCAAAATCCGGGCTCCAGAACTCCATCGAGCCGATGACTCCGTTATCACCGAGCCGTTCCACTTCATGGTAGCCCCGGACCGTCAACATGCCGCCCGCGCCCATCTGCTCGTTACTGATGAGCGGTTCATTGGCGACCTGACCACTGACTCTGAATTGCAGGGCGAGATCCTCCGGCAGCGCCTGGCGATGCTTGACTTCACCCGCCAGGTAGAAATAGTTGGGCGTGGCGCCATAGCGTCGCTTGGCAAACTCCTCGTAACTGCTGCCCATGCCAGCGAAGTTGAAGTTGAGTTCGCTATTGAATTGACTGAGTGACCCTCCTTCCTGGAAGTAGGAGGCGCTATAGCCCAACTGGAAGGGCGAATAGGCTACCGGGGAACTGTCCGACTTTCCGGATCCGGGGCCGGTGCCGACCGGATTGATGCTCTGACCAAAGTCCTTGTAGTCCCAACCCAGCGTGATGCTTTGCATCAGCGTCCGGGTTTCGTCGATCGGCTTGCTCAGCCGCATGCCGAAGATATTGCCGTTACCCACGACATTCAGGGTGCCGGCTGATGTGACATCGCTGGATGAGTCGAGGCCGATGCCATAGAGGGCCAGACGTGAACCAATGGCTTCAATGGGCAACACGTAGGTGCCGGACCAGACCTGTACGTTACTGGGATCTTCCGGAGAAACCTGGTATTGCAGGGAAGCGCTATGATTCAACTGCCATAGATTGTCATAGCGCAACATGACGGGGAGTCGCAACCGCGTGGTATTGATACTGTTGCGCGCGTTCAACTCCATGCTGCCGTGCAATGGCAACTCATCCTTGACTTCCAGATCCACGTCGATGGTTCCGGGCGTGCTGCCGGCCCGCATGACCGGCGTGACCTGGCGATCCGGATTTTCCCCGGCGAGCTTGGTCAATTCCTTTTGAGCCTGTGGCAAATTCAGTGGCTTGCCCTCCGCCATGGCGGGCACGGATTCCTTGATGTGATTGGGCGAGAAATACTGGGCGCCGGTGACCCGCATCCGATCCACGGTCCCTTCCTGAACCTTGAGGATGACCACACCCTCCTTGACATCCTGCTCCGGAATATCGACCAGGGCCGCCTGATATCCCGCCTGATGATAGGCCTTTTCCAACGCGGTCCTGGCCTGCTCCACATCGGTCAATGATTTACCCGGCCCCAGAAACTGGTAAACGGTTTTCTCGATCGTTCGATTTTCGAGCACTGAATTCCCCTGAATCTGATACTCCCAGACATCAAATTTTGGATTTTCCGTGACCGTCGATGAACCGGGTTCAGCGGGCATAGTAAACCCGGTTATCGAAACCAGCATCAAGCCGGTCATACTGATGGATGGACTGAGCATCAAGGTATTAATTCGCATCAATCGGGACCGCTATAAATCAGGCCTTTCCGCCGATAACCTGGAGTTCGGTTGAGTATCGCCGGTTCACAATACCGCAGGAGCAAAACAAGAAACTACCGACAGGGAAATCCCTGCCGGTAGTCTAGGAGATTAGGGCCTCAAACCCAGCGGATTTTAAACCCCATGATTCGCTTACATGCGGATTTCATCATCAAACAAACTGACGGAAGGCACCGCGCAGTTATTGGTGGGAGCACCAAAACCCAGACTGGTCACAGGATTGTTGATGAGGTCTGTGGAGGCGGTGGAGGAACGCGCCAGGTAGCCACTGGTACCCCAGGGATACGTCCGGTTGCTGGCCTTGAGGACGGCGGGCTCAACGGCCTTGGCGGCAATCGCCTGCGCCAGCAACAGTTGGTTACCAGCCAGGGTCTTTTTATAGAGATAGACACCTTCCGCCGCGAACGGATAGCTGCCGCTGGCCATATTTTCCAAGGTCGGGCTCACGCCGTTAATCTTAATGTACCGATATTTCTTACCGAATACTCCAGAGGAAGGCACATTACGATCGACCGCCAATATACCCACGGACCAGTTGGCATCATTGGCACCATCAAGACAGTTATCCACAGCCCCCGAACTCGCGTTCTCGGTCACCAACGGTCCCTGAATCGGGTCGTTGAATGTGGTCATCGGCAAAGCGCCAGGGGTGCACGGATACCTCATGTAGGCCGCATGCACGGCAGCCTTGGTGCCGGAACCAGATTCGCGGGTACAGAGCTTAACCAGGGTTGAAGTCGGGCGATTACTGGCAGATGCGAAATCGAACAGACCCACCAGGCTGCCGCCGTTCTTGACCTTGACCTTGTTCCAGTCACCGACGTTGCCCTGAAGCAGACTGGCCACCAGCGAAGAGCTGAGCGAAGGCATGCACGCCTCGGTCTCCTGCCCCACACAGCCCGCCGGCAGTTTGCCTTCGGCAATCTGCGCTTCCTGCAGGGCATTGCGCAGTTTCACTGTAACGGGAGTATTGAAACCAAGATAACCGCTCGACAAGATATTCAAGGCCTTGATTTGATTGGCGACCAAGGACTTGAAACCTTTTGACGGCAGATTTTCACCCTTGAACAGCGCCGGGTCCACATCGGCTACCCCCATATTGGGGAACATCAACTGCGGGTTCGTGTTAACACAGGACCATAGCGGCACTGTTACGGAGCCGGAAGGCATGGTGACGGTCTTGCTGCCGGTGGGTCCAGAGCCACAATTGGCGCCGTTCAGAGGCATGGCGTCTAGCCTGGTGCCAGCGTACACTGGATATACACCCAGCGTCGATCCACCAATCGGAGGGTTATAGTTAACGATGGGGCTGGTACCTTGCTGGGAACGAGTGGTGGTGCTGAATTTTCTAATCAGGATTTTGGTGCCATCGACAATGCCGGAAACACCGCTGCTCAAGCAATAATAGGCGCGGTTGTTACTACCAGTGGGGGCAGGGTTCCCCGCCGCTCCATCGTAATAAAAATCAACCGAGCCTGGCTGACACATACCTACGATGGCTCTCTCGACATTATTTTCCTGAGCCGTTGCACCCGCCATCACCAAGGTGACACCGGGGGTGGGAAACTGGATGATACTGATGGCGTTGGCATTTCCTGCCGCCGCCCCAGCAACAGCCACTAGGGCGGTCGCCAACGTTTTCATGGTTGTCATATTAAACCTCAAGCAGTTTATTAAAGTGATTTGACGCGGGCGGTTCCCGCTTTTAATACAATAACATGCATGTATGTCATATATGTGACGATTCAATTAAATTATCGTGAATCAGTCAGCCACCTTGACGGTTATCTGATCGCAGATTGAACTACCCTTGACGCAGGCTTTCAATACAGCGTTTTCGGCTACATCCTTTTTCCTGGGTCGCCATAAGAATCTTCCACTGCGAACCGTGGTAGTTCCAAGTTTCCGCCATTTCTGTCCATCCCCTGGCGAATAACTCAATCTGATACGGCGCTTACCTTCAATCAAGTTGGATCGGATCAGAACCAGGTTTTTCTGACCGACCTTTAAGGACTCACTCGATACATTGATCAGCAGACCCGCAAACCTTGGATTGAGGATGCGTTTCTGAGGTAAATCGGCGGCAGGATCATCGACGGGTGGTGGCGCCTCGTCATCCGGCGGCGGCGGTTGGTCATCCGGCGGCGGTTCTTCATCGTCGGGCGGTGGTTCTTCATCTGGCGGCGGGCCTCCGCCCGTATCGGAAGGGTCGCAGATCTTATAGGCCGAACCATTTACCGGCACATAGCTCAGTACCCCAGCAGCGGTTAGCGTCCAGTTTCCCAAGAGTTCGGTTTTGCCTTTCGGCTTGCCGCCTTGGACGAAATACAATGCCGCCTCCGCATCCAGACCGACATCCGTCTGGCCGCCGCGAAACCCCGCGATATTGTCATCACTTCCATGATAGGCAATGGAGTCCGATGGGTTGACTTGAGAGAAGTTTTCAGAAACCTTCGTAGTTGTTACGGTGTTGTTCAGTTTGGCAATATACGACTGCAGTAACTTGAGATCCGCCAGCACATTGGTAGTGGCCGTATCAAAAATGGAATCACCCGAATCGGAAGTCGCAACCAATCCCCAGACACTCCTGTTGGATCCGTCATCCTTGATTGGATAGACTCCGGCAATGGTATAGACCAGTGGGGCCTTGGGATTGCCGTCTTCATCCACTTCCTTGCTGGAAACGTCGTTGTAATTCTTCAGGAATGCCTGAAATTTCGGGTCTTTTTCCAAATTCGCATCAATACAGCCCTCCTTGGCCTTAAGCGATTCCATGGAAATCCCCAAATCCTTATAGTAGGACTGCTTGCCAATCTCATCCACGATGGATATGAAAAGTTCACTTGACTCTCCTTCACCATTCAGGTACCCCGGATCAATCAAAGCCTGACAGCCAAGTGGCGCCAAAAGCCCCAGTACGAACGCGCCGACCCGTAACAACACACCTTTTTTTACATGCCTTATGACGCAGATCATGGCTTTGCTACCTGACTCGATGTTCCTAAGAAGAAACGGCTCTGTTAGTATTGAAAGGGATATCGCGTAGCGAAATCAGTAGAATCAACTCGCGGGCGCAACACCTCATTCAGTCAGCTTACCTTGGCAAGATGACAGTGTTATTACAGAAATGTGACAAAACGTGTTGGGCAGGCGGGGGAGCGTACGGAACAATTCCTCAGTTACATTAAACCTTGTATTGCCCTATGCTGCTGCTCCATGCATCACTGGATAAGCCCATATCCAGAATAGTTGGTTGCCCTGAGGTATAAGACTATCTAAAATGACCCGATCATAAGAATTTACACATCACCGTTACACCTTAATGGACTCCCTCCAATGAGAGACAGAATCTACAATACATAAACATCATGTATTAAGCTTCTCAAACAAGGCATTGACATACCCATACCATCAATCGGCAGGGAATGGGCTAGCCAACAAAATATAGCTTGAAGTCATTTTGAATTCTACACATCTTTATTATTGAATATCATAGCCAACATAGAGTGACCCCATGAGACATTCCCTGCTATCTATCCTGTCTGCTTTCGCCATCACTGGCTGCGCACCAATCCTGGTACATTTACCCGTCAGCTTCGATCAGGCCGCCGCCAAAGCGCTCATTCTACCCGGGACTAATAAAGTCGCCGGAACCATCAAATTCCAGCCTGGTAGGGGACAAGCTTTTGCCTACCCGGATAACTTCGTGTCCTGCGAAGGTAACGAAGTCACCCTTATTCCGTATACGGACTATGCAAGA